>Ga0209427_10006133_pt1 | contig 13752 bp, 8 predicted proteins | sample DeeMarSWOR136_30_FD_187465 | JGI IMG/M metagenome (GOLD analysis project Ga0209427, IMG submission 187465) | Marine sediment microbial communities from White Oak River estuary, North Carolina - WOR-1-36_30 (SPAdes) (version 2) | ecosystem: Environmental > Aquatic > Marine > Intertidal zone >... | reverse complement strand
TAATTATCTTAGGTGAGAATTTTCGGGGAGATTAGCGTCTATTCAAAGAGGAGGCTTACTTTAATTGTTCGTTTAATTCTTGACAAAGTATAACTTTGGTTATACCATAACAGTATGAAAACTGCGATATCCATTCCAGACTCGATTTTTAAAGCTGCTGAAAAGCTTGCTCACCGTCTCGGAATCTCTCGAAGCGAACTTTACGCCAATGCTGTGGCCGAATACATCCAAGAACACCAAAATGATAAGCTTACCAAAAAGCTTGATGAAATTTATGAAAAGGAAGCTTCCTCTCTAGACTTGACCTTGATGGCACTTCAGCATGATTCTATTTTTAAGGACGAGTGGTAATGCAAAGAGGTGAGATTTGGTGGGCTGTCCTTCCCAGCCCATCTGCTTCAGAACCTGGCTACAGACGTCCTTTACTCATCGTTCAATCCGATGATTTCAATCGAAGTCGTATTAGTACTGTGATTGCGGTTGTTATCACATCAAACCTTCGGCTATCTGAAGCCCCTGGCAATGTCCTTCTTTCTCGAAAAAATTCTGGACTCCCAAAAAAGTCCGTAGCTAATGTTTCTCAATTGGTAACTGTCGATAAGTCTTTCTTAACCAAGAAAGCAGGGAAATTGAGCCCCCAAATAGTGCAAGATGTCGAAGCAGGTATCCGACTTGTTCTTTCCTTGTAAGATCCAGTTGGGGATTTCTGATGATTACACGTATAATCCTACTTTGCTTGCCTTCCACATTTTAACCACTACGATTGACTCTGTTCCCCTGAATTTGGTATATTTTTGCCAGCAAGGGAAAAGGATCCGTCGTGACAGTTAAATGTCCCAAGTGTCATTCCGACAATCCTGACACTCAGAAGTTTTGCGATGAGTGCGCTGCTCCTCTGACTGCCAGTGAGGACATCCAACCCTCCTTAACAAAAACCCTCCTGACTCCGGTCGAAGACCTTCCACAGGGAACACTGTTTGCAAACCGTTACGAAATCATCGAAGAACTGGGTAAAGGCGGTATGGGAAGGGTGTACAAAGCCCTCGATAAAGAGATCCATGAGGAAGTAGCAATAAAGCTCCTGAAGCCTGAGATTGCTGCTGATGAAAAGATCATCGAGCGTTTTCGGAACGAACTCAAGATAGCCCGCAAGATCAGCCACAAAAATGTCTGTCGTACATACCACATCAGCAAGGAAGAAGGCACTCCCTACATCACCATGGAGTATGTTCGAGGTGAGGGCTTAAAGAGTCTGGTCAAAAACAAGGGGAGGCTGCCCAAAGAAGAAGCTCTGGGAATCGCCAAGCAAGTGTGTGAAGGGTTAGTAGAAGCGCATAAATTAGGAGTGGTGCATCGGGATCTGAAGCCCCAGAACATCATGATCGATGAGAAAGGGAACGCGAAGATCATGGATTTCGGGATCGCTCGTTCGGTTGAAGCACCGGGTGTGACTCAAACGGGAGTTATCATCGGGACACCGGATTATATCTCACCCGAACAGGCCGAGGGAGAGGAAGCAGACCATAGATCGGACATCTATTCACTGGGTGTCATCCTGTACGAGATGGTGACGGGGAGTGTGCCATTCAAGGGGGATACGGCCCTCAGTGTGGCACTGAAACACAAGGCACAGCTTCCAACAGATCCCAGAAAGTGGAATCCAGAAATTTCCGATGATCTGGCCCGGTTGATCCTGATATGCATGGAGAAGGAAAGAGGAAGAAGGTATCAGACGGCAGAAGCGCTCCACGATGATCTGCGAAACATCGAAGAAGGCTTTCCCCTCGGGACAAAGATCCGATCCAGGAGGGAAACTTTCGTTGCCTCTATAATCCGAAAGAAGTTCTTCATCCCGGCTCTAATCGTTGTTCTTGCAATATTTGCAGTAGTTTTTTGGCAGCTTCTTCCCCGAGAAGAGGTCATTTCTCCAGCACAATCTGACAGGCCTTCTGTCGCCATTATGTATTTCAAGAACAACACCGGAGATCCAGCGCTTGATTATTTGAGTGAGAGTCTTACATCTCAATTGACCTACGACCTCATGCAGTCGAAATATCTGTATGTCCTACCAAATGATAGACTCATCCAGATTATGAATAGACTGGACTTACAGGGGAAGGGAAATTACTCCACAGACGAATTGGAAAATGTCGCTGATTGGGGCGAAGTGGAACATGTCATCCAGGGAGGATATTTTAAGGCCGGCGATGACTTTCGGATCTCCATCCAGATTCAAAAGACCGGCTCATGGGAAATCATCGGGAGTGAGACTTTATCCAGTCAAATCGAGCGTCAAATGGCAATGGTCGATGAACTGACACCGAAGATAAAATCTTACTTTAACATTTCTGCACAAGACATAACCGGAGACATCGACCTCGATATCGGCCAAATCACAACACGGTCTCCTGAGGCATTTACATATTACAATGAGGGCGTGAAGCATTGGGCGAGTGGTCGTAGCGATGAGGCTATAAAATCCTTCAAAAAAGCCATAGAAATTGATCCCCAACTTGCGATGGCGCACATCTTTTTGGCGCATAGGTATTCAGCTCGTTTGTTACCCTCCCAAGCGCGAGAACACATAGAAAAAGCTTTAAGCCTGGCTGAGCATCTAACGGATAGAGATCGTTACTTCGTCGAGGCCGAAGCATTTCAATACGGTCTGCTTAAGGATCAAGAAGGGAAATCAGGAGGGGCTGAAGAATCTTACAAGAAGATACTAGAGCTTTACCCTGAAGATTGGTTGGCTAATTATAATTTGGGAGAAATGTATTTATTAGGAATGGAAGAATGGAAGAAAGCTCGTGAGCTGTTCCTGGAGAACAGGCGGAATAAAGTGGATTTTGTCAGAAATTATCAGCATCTAGCGGCAACCTATGAGTTTGAAGGCTTGTATGATGAAGCCATCGAGACTTACAAATATTACCTGGAAAACTTTTCGGATTCGCCTCGGTTACGCGAAAGGCTAGCTAGTGCTTATCTCTGCAAAGGCCAGTTAGATCTGGCGCTCGCAGAGGTGGATAATGCCATTTCCCTCAATCAATCCCCAAGCGGAAATTGGTTGAAAGGGGCTATTTTGTTGTGCATGGAGGATTGGCCCAAAGCAGAGGAGGAATTCCAGATATTAATAAACAGAGACATATACTATTCACGTTTAGTGGGAATAGAAGGGATGGGGCATATGTTAAGAACCCAGGGAAAATTAAAGAAAAGCATCGAACTGTACGAGGAGGGGTTAAGAGAGGCAAAAGCCATGGGGTATGTCGATTATGAGTTTATTTTTCTCCATCAACTTGCCTATGCGGATTTTCAGCAAGGAGATTTGAAAGAGGCATTAAATAAGAGTGATACGGCACTGAAACTGCCCATGGGTCAAAGAAGACAGGTGCAGTTTCAATTTTTGAAAGGTTATATCTATCTGAGAATGGGTTCAATAACGGACGCGCAGGATGCCGCCGAGGAACTCAAAAATTTGCTGGATAATGAGGTGGATAATAAACTTATACGGTATTATTTCCTCCTGATGGGCCTGATTGAGTGCAGCAAAAACAATTATAAAGACGCCGAAAAATATCAACTACAGGCTCTTTCGTTATTGCCTTTCCCACATTATTATGCCCAAAGGTGGGATGATCATGCTGTTTTTTATGATGCATTGGCTATGACTTATCATAAATCAGGAGAACTCGATAAAGCACAGATGCAATATGAGAGAATCATTTCCCTTACAGAAGGACGACTCAATTTTGGCATTATTTATGCCAAAAGTTTCTACAGGCTTGGCCAAATATTCGAACAAAAGGGCTGGAAAGGGAAGGCCATAGAGCAATACGAGAAATTCCTCGATCTCTGGAAAGACGCTAACCCTGAACAGCCTGAAATTGAGGATGTCCGCAACAGGTTAGCAAAGTTGATAGGTAATTAATCATCATTTTATAGAAAATGAAACCAATTTTCTTCCTTGCGGCGTTATATATATGTGGGCGGATTGACATCAAACCGCACCTCAATTACAATCTTTAAAGGATATCTGAGCCATAAAGAAAAAAGCATATCTCATCGATTGAAGAAAGACGTGCAAGATGAAGTGCCCCAAATGCCAAACGGAAAATCCTCCTGACAGCAGTTTCTGCCGGAAGTGCGCCACTCCGCTCCCCTCAGCAGAAGAGCTCGTCCTCACGCAAACCAAAACCTTAGTCATGCCCCCTGCTGAACTGGAAAGAGGAACCACTTTCGCCGGACGCTACGAAGTCATCGAAGAGCTGGGGAAAGGAGGCATGGGTAAGGTCTACAAGGTCTTCGACACAAAGATCAAGGAAGTCGTGGCCCTCAAACTCATAAGGCCCGAGATCAGCACAGACGCAAAGACCATCGAGAGATTCAACAACGAACTGAGGTTGGCCCGTAAAATCTCACACCGGCATGTGTGCCGCATGTATGACCTGGGCGAGGAAGGCACCTCCCACTTCATCACCATGGAGTATGTTCCGGGTGAAGACCTCAAGAGGTTTATCAAGAGGTCTGAACAGTTGACCGTTGGGAAGGCCGTATCCATCGCCAAACAGATCTGCGAGGGATTGGCCGAAGCCCATCATCTCGGCGTCATCCACAGGGACCTCAAACCCCAGAATATCATGATCGACGCAGACGGAAACACACGCATCATGGATTTTGGGATCGCCCGCTTCCTCGAAGGGGAGGGGGTGACAACTCAAGGCGTGCTGATCGGCACCCCGGATTATATGTCACCCGAGCAGACCGAAATGGAAGGTGTGGACCAGCGCTCCGACATCTACGCCCTGGGTATCATTCTTTTCGAGATGGTCACGGGAAGAGTGCCCTTCGAGGGGAAGACCCCCATCAGCATTGCCATGAAGCATAAGAGCGAGCCGCCTCCTGATCCTCGAAATCTGAATCCACAGGTCACAGATGACCTCAGCCAGGTGATTCTCAAATGTATGCAGAAAGAAAAGCGCGACAGATATCAAAGCGCAGAGGAGCTTCTCGCCGATTTAAAAAATATCGAAGAGGGTCTTCCAACCACGGAAAAAATCGTTCCTGCTGCTGAGCCCAGGCCTCAAACATCGAAAGGGACAACCGTCACATTTGACACAAAGAAACTTCTTGTCCGTGTTGCGGCAATGATGATCATCCTCGCAGGAACAGTGCTTGTGTGGCGGCTTATTCCTCGAAGGGAAGGAGGGATATCCGCCGAGAAGCCTGTCAACATTATCGTGCCGCCTGCCCCTCCTGAAATCAAAAAGGATGCGGTGATCGCAAAGGCCCAGAAAGAGAGCCAAAAAGAGAGCGAAAAAACGGGTACTGGAGCAACACGAACACGGGAATCTCGGTCAGTTTCCCCTGAACTCAAATGGCTCATACCCCAAGATGTCGAAAAATACTTGGATGCATCGAAGTACAGCACAGATGCCCAGTGGCTGTGGAGAACCTTCAATCTGCTGGGGCCGGAAGTCATTAAACACCTTGGTAAGGACGATCTCAAAGGCATCGAAGATTTTCTGGAGAATATCAAAAAAAATCTACCGCAGGAGGGAGATCACAGGGTAATCATCGATCAGATAAAAGGCAAACTCCAAGAAGGGCAAAAGCTGCAAGAAGAGGGCAAACAAGAGGAGGCCCAGAAAAGCTACGAGGAAGGCCAGACTCAGATGCAAAAGCTCCTCGAAATCGTCAGAGACAAAGAGGATGCGGATCGGGCAAAGACCTCAATGGAACAGGCCAGGATGGCTGCTTCGCGAAGATTGGAGGAGGAGGAGGATAATTTACTCTATCGAGTCGCTCAAGCGAAGGTCGATGACGCTACCGATGCCTATGAGGAGAGCGACTTTGCGGGATCGAAAACGCTTTATACCATACTGGCAAGAATCTTCGCCTTCAGTATCGAAGGTTGTGAAGACAACCGGTGTATCGAGGTTCTTAAAAACTTTGTCGATGGGTTGCGAACGGAGGCGACCCAGCTGGATGCCCCATCGTCAGCTTCCGCCTCCTGGTATTTCGAGCATGCAAAGGAGGAGGAAGAGCAGGCCGCCTCTCTTGTGGAAGAGGATGACCTCGAGGATGCCGCAGAGCGCTACATCCAGGCTGCATTCCTGTATGAGAAAGCCAAAGAAAAGGCATCGGAAGACAAAATCCAGAAGCGATAATCTTTTCCTTCTGTCCTATCTCAATCAAGAGGGGACAACTTTTACACATATCGTGCAACTTTAGAATTTATCAAGAGGTTCAAACAATAAAACACTTTTTTCCGTCTGGAGGTCTCAATTGAAGAAAAAGAGAATCGCGCTGTGGGTATGCTTGCTGTTTATGCTCTGCCTTTCCTTGTCCTTTTCCTTTTGCTTTTCCTTAACCTCCCCTGAAGCAAACGATATGGAAAAGGCTGCTTCGGGAAAGAACATCGTGGAAGGGGAAGTGGCAAAAAAACTGGATTCATATCTGACACGGATAACGCCCTTCGGCTTTTCGGGAGCACTTCTCGTTGCCAAGGACGGTAAAGTCATCCTCAACAAAGGATATGGGATGGCTATCCTGTCTGAGAATGTGGCCAACACCTCTGAGACGGTGTTCAGCACGGGATCGATCACCAAACAGTTCACTGCGGCTGGAATCATGAAACTGGAGATGATGGGAAAACTGAGCACCGACGATCCGATCACCAAATATTTCGATGACGTACCCGAGGAAAAGAAGGACATCACCCTTCATCATCTGCTGACCCACACGTCGGGAGTGATCAACTTCACAGGTCCGGATTTTGTTAAGGCCCCCCGGGATGAGACGATGAAAAAAATCCTGGATGCTCCCCTTCAGTTCAATCCTGGAGAGCGCTTTGCTTACTCCAACGCAGGCTACAGCATGCTGGCTGCCGTGATCGAGAAGGTTTCAGGCCAAGGTTATGAGGAATTTATGAACAAAAACATCTTCACGCCCGCGGGGATGGACTTCACTGGATACAGAATGCCTGAATGGGACACAAAGGTCGTGGCTCACTGGTATGTGGAGGACAGGGATAACCGAACACCCTTGGAAAAGCCCTATCCCTACTGGAACTACATCGGAAACGGAGGAATTCTCTCCACCACAGAGGATATGTATAAATGGCACATGGCGCTACTCGGGGAGGAAGTGCTCTCGTCTGAGGTGAAGAAAAAAATATTCACCCCCTTCCTGAACGACTACGGATACGGCTGGGATGTGCTGGAACGGGAGATGGGAACCTTGATCCAGCACGATGGAGGGAGCATGCTCGGCTGCAGCGCGGAGATGCGGCGTTACATCGACGCCGGGGTGGTAACCATCCTGTTCTGCAACCAGAGTTACGGCCAGGGGACGCTTATGGAAGCGGTGAGGGATCAGATCGAGACGCTGGTCTTCGGAGGAGACGTGAATTTACCTGTTGAGGTTATTGTAGCGGCACCAGAGAGGCTCCTGAAATTCGAGGGGAAGTACACGCTCGAAAGCGGTGGAGACTTGACTGTGGAGGAAAAACAGGGAACGTTGGTCATCCAGGCTCAAGGGCAGGATGCGATCTGTCTGCTCTTTGACCCTGAAAATCCAGATCCCGGACATTTCGAGGAACTGAATAAGCTCTCGGAGTCAGTATTCGAGGCTGCACTCAAAGGCGACTATGAAGCCTTTGGGGATGTACTCATGGATAAAGAGAGGCGTCTGGAGCGGGTAAAGGAACTGATCAACATGAGGCTGCAGATGTATAAGGAAAGGACAGGAGCTGTAAAGGGTGCTGCTTCGGTCGGAACGGTGCCTTCGACGTTCGATGGCGAAGCGGCTGCAATGACCTATGTCGAATTGAAGGGTGAAAAGGGAAGCATGTTTTTCGTCCTTTTTTGGCGCGGGAGGAAAAACGTCGGAGTGGGTCCGACCATGCCTCCGGGTGAGATGGCTTTGCCTTTTCTGCCCGTTTCAGAGACGGAATTTGTGGGGTATCGGATCGATACGGCCATGAGTTCCCAATTAGAATTCAAGGTCGATGCGGAAGGAAATGTGATAGGTCTTGCTGCGCCGGGGATAGAGAAGCCTTCGGCCCTGAAGCAGAAGAATTGAGGCAACATTCTTAAAGCTGCTAACAGTATATTTATTATCGTAAAAGTACTTTTAGGAGGCAGGCAAACTGATTTGTCAGCCCTTGAATTTCCGCCTTCCTTCAGCGAGGGACCCCCACTTATTCCTCGGCTTGCTCTCCTTAACCTGCCGGTAAAGCTTGCTTTCCGTGCCCGGTCGCCTTCGGATCCGGTGATGGACTTAGGGCTTTAGTTGTTCTTGACTAGTCTTGAGCTCTCATTTATACTTTTTCAAGATAGTCGATGGGACTTTCGAGGCAAGAGTGCAGACGTAAACTGGCGAAGGCAAAAGGTAAATTCCTATAGCGTTTTCGAAGTTGCAGCTGTGAACGGTCCTAAATACAACATCGGAGCGGACAAGCTTTTCTGGTTCGCCTGCAAAGGCGCCAAGGAGACCTACGAACTGTACATCCGTTGAAGATCACACGGAGAATGGAATGAATAATGGCCGATGCCCAATTCGCTCTGTAGCTGTCCTCTTGGGGATACTCTGCATTTTCTCATTCGGATCATCAGATTCCGGCCAGCGTGAGCGAATCATCGCTCTGCCGGAACTCGAAGGCCCCCGCCAGATCGCAGTTGAGAAGGGGAGAGTCTATTTTGTCGATAGACGGGATGTCGTTGTCTACAATCTCTTGGATGGGCGCTTTCTAAAGAAAATCGGAAGGCTTGGACAAGGACCCGGAGAATTCAATGGGGGTCCGAGTCGCTTGTCCGTTTTGAGTGACCGATTAATCGTCAAAGATTTGCGCAGTTATGAATGCTTCAACTTGGAAGGAATCTACATCGGTGGGGTCAAGGAACCAGATCCATTTGGCTTTTATCCGTTTCTTCCCGTCGGCCGTAATTTCGTGGGATTTCCTATGCTCCGAAATGACGACGGCTCATTGGCCTCGCCATCCGGCTGTATCTATGATTCCGATCTCAAGCTTAAACGGAAATTCTTCGGCGAATTGCCCGCCTTTCCTCCGGCTCCCCCTCCGCCCGGAAGTGCGAAACCCAGAGGGAGGAGCGACAAGCTTCTTATCCGGGACTACGGGGACTATACGGTTTACGAAGACCGGATCTACGTTGCCGATTCCCGAAGAGGATTCTCGATCTCGGTTTTCGATGAAGACGGGATTCTCCTCCGCGAGATCAAACACCCTGTCGGCAAGGTCAAGGTGCCGAAGAGCTTTGTCGACGAGGTCGTAAAGGAATGGAAGGCATCGAAGGACTGGCAGACGAATTACTCTCATATCAATCCCGTAGTACCCGAATATTTCCCCGCGCTCATTGATTTTAAGATCGATCATGGGCGGATTTGCGCTCTTACGGCGGCCAAGAAGGACGACTTATTTGAAATCATAGTCATGGACCTCGAAGGCAAGATCCTGGGAAGAGAATTCCGGTTCCCGTTACAGCCCAATTTTGAGCACCCCTTCTTTAACGGTTTTAAGTACGACATCGAGGGGGACAAACTCGTCTGGTTTGACTACAACGACGCCAAGGAGAGCTACGAACTGCACATCCGCTGAAGATCTCACAGAGAATGTAATGAGTAATGGCCGAGCAGAGATATTCGATATGCTTTCAAAATAGTTAAAAGCTGAACTCTGATTCCAGGTTTACTTGCCCTTTATGACCATCCGATACTTGGCGTTTTTCTGTACCTGATCTCTGGAAAAAGAGTCGGAGTGATACCGGTTCTCTACGTAGAGCTTTGTCTGGTCACAGTAATGAGGGCTGCCTGGGATGCCTGATACGCCAGTGGGAATCACGGTAAGCGATTCATCCCAGTTGTCCAGAGAATAGATATGACGATGGGACGCACCGACTGTGACACCGAAAGGATTGCGGAAAGGGTAGGAATAATAACACACTGTGTGATAACTTCCTCCCACCTCATAGGGACCACGGTTGAATTTAAACAGCCGGTCCAGCAGCTTGACACTGCCCAGAGGATGGACAAGAGTGAGCCGGTGAAGCCTGCCCCATTGCCAGCCTTTGGGGTCAGATCCCAGCTCGCTTTTCAGAGCTGAAACTGTATCTTTGAAGCTTTTCTGAACGATGGAAGCAAACGTCTCCTTGACACCTTCTGTTCCCACATGATCGCACCAGAGAGAGCTCTTTTTCCCGAAGAAACGATGGACGGCATATTCATAGAGCGGTGGGGAAGAGATAAAATCTGTATAGAGCTCTTCGCCCAGTTCATCTAAATATAGATTTTCCAAGAGTAAACCCAATAATTTTTCAAAAACCGCAGCTTCGGGACTTGCAGGGACAAGAACACCATCCCATGAGGATAGCATCTTCAGAGTGTTTCTTTCCAGATCGGTCAAATTCTCTGATTCATCCACCTCAGAGACGATGGAGTCTCGAATCATTTCGACCAACATCGACTTTTGATCTGTCTGCATGCGCTTGAAATCCTCGATCGAGAATTTATCTTTCTCTGCAAGCATCTCCCGAATACGGTCGATGCGGTAAGGGAGTAGAAACCAGCGGCTTATGTAGTAGGGGTATTCTTCGCCCACGGTTTTATTGTTGGCGCTCGAAACAAAGCCGTTTTCTGGATTAAAGCTGTGCGGGAGCTCTTCAAAAGGGATCATGCCCTGCCAGTCATATTCATCTGTCCAGCCGGGGAGGATCGCACAGGTCTCTCCCCCTTTACGGATGGGAACGCCTGCAGCGCAGTAGAGTCCGATGTTTCCCTCGATGTCTGCATAAACGGTATTCTGGCTTACAGAGATAAAGGTTCTCATCGCATCTTTGAACTCGTCCCAATTTTCGGCCCGGTTGAGGAGATAGACGGTCCGCAGCTCGTCGGAATAATCGTTACCGATCCACCGCATGGAGATTGCTGAGCCGTCAATCTCGTGGAATCTGGAGATGATTGGGCCCCGGTGAGTGAATCGGAGCTCGTCTTGGACAGTTCTTCCCCCCTTGATTTTTATCTCCTCTTTTTGCACCTGAATCTTTCTCCATTCTCCATTCAACTCATATCGGTCGGGATGATCTGGATCGAGTTTTTCGAGATAAAAATCTGCATTATCCACCATCACGTTGGTAAAACCCCAAGCTATAAGGTCGTTATGCCCGGCCACGACAAAAGGCTGTCCCGGAAGGACGACTCCTGTGACATTCAGTCCTCCCTCTATTGCCTGATGCATCTGATACCATATACCCGGCGAATTGAGGCCCAGATGCATATCATTGGCGAGGATGGATTTTCCCGTCACACTCCTATCTCCGGACACAGCCCAATTGTTGCTTCCGTTGAAAACTTCAAGGCCGAGTTCTCGGAGCTGGCGGTTTGCGTTCAACAGGGTGCGATTGAGGTCGAGCTGCGCCAGCTTCGACTCGAATGCGGGATACACTTGAGTATGGAAAAAGGTCATATCTGGAATCAACTCTTCGGATTTTACCTCACCGAATTGACGCTGTATTTTATCCAGCAAGACTTCTGTGTTCCAAGAGAGACTCAGATCCCAAGCCATGTATCCTACAAGATGGAGTGAATGTTCAGGAAGCCACATCTCTGGCTTATACCGAAGGATTGAAAATTCTGGGGGAAGCTTCTTTTGATGTGCCTCGATGTACTGATTCACACCGTCTGCAAAAGCCTGCAGGGCATTCGCGTGAATACCATAGGTTTTTTCAAGCACCAGGCGCGATTTTTCGTGTATTCTCAGGGACCGCATAAGGAGGTCTGTCTCAACCAGGTCTTCCCCGAAAATTTCAGCAAGCCGTCCGGTACAAACTCTGCGGAGGAGGTCCATCTGCCAGAGCCGGTCCTGAGCCATGCAGTATCCCACGGCTCTGTAAAGGTCATCTTCGGTCTGGGCATAGACATGGGGGATTCCATAGGCATCTCGGTAAACAATAACTTCTTGGGATATGCCTGAAAGCGCTACGGTCGCATCATAGTCCGGAAGCCCTCTCCGTGCAATGGATCGAATGAACAGAGCGCCAGCGATGGCTGCAACCGCTATCAAAACAACCAGTCCGATGCCGGCAATCTTTAGTTTTTTCACTCTCATCTCCTGAATTGAAGGTCATTATTCTCGATCTTCCAGTTTAACTTTTCCATTTATGCTCTTTCCTTTCTCCCAAAATCTTCTAAAAAAATCACTGACTGACTCCAAAAGATGGTTTTCTGGTTTTCCATTTGCCGCGCGTGAAATCAGGAACTTTGACCGGAACACTCCCCTTGGCGATGGATTCTTCCGAAAGGGGTCCGTGCACACTCATGATTACGGAGTCGTACACATCGATGGGGGTTTGTGTTTTGTTGCGCACTGCATCTACGAAAAGCTTGAGCTCCAGATAATCTGTTCCTCCGTGGGAAAATTGGCCTGCGTCATCCTTGATGGCTTGCCACCAGGCATGCTCAAATTTCTCCTGATAGGGATCGAAGGATTCCCAGTTGTGATATTCCGGACTTATTCCTGTCAGATAGACAGCATTGCGTTGTTCGTTGTAAATGCCGCGGGTACCCTGAATCATCCAGCGGTTATCATAGGGGCGGGGAAGCTGCATATCATAATTGATGACGATGGATTTTCCCTTCTTGGTCCTGACAACGGTGGATACGATGTCACCCTGGGCATACTTTCTTTTGGCATTGGGATGATCGGGTCCAAAACGGCGGATGAAGTAGTCGTTTATGCCGAAGCAATCTGTGGCAGTCGATGTCAGGTAGTCATAGTAATCACCGCAGCCGATATCCATCCAACTGATGACCGGGCCGAGCTGGTGGGTGGGGTATTGATCCCGGTTGTGATGGAGGAGATACTTGGCAGCCCACCGATCCTCCCCTGTTTCTGGATGAAAGAACCAGTGGTCGATGCAGTCATGGGAATGAGCACAGTGGCAGTGGACAATTTCCCCCAGCAGGTCCTTGCGGATCATGTTCAGAACGGCGAGATTGTCCCGGCGGAAGCTCCAGTTCTCGAGCATCATGCAGGGGACGTGGGTCTCTTCGTAGGTGTTAACCAGTTCCCAGCACTCCTCGAGCGTATAGGCAGCTGGAACCTCAACGCCGACATATTTGCCAGCTCTCATTCCGTAGACAGCCATGGGAGTGTGCCATTCCCAGTAGGTGGCGATGATCACGGCATCGATATCATCACGGTCCATCAGCTTCTGAAAGACGTACTCATCTTTCCAGTAGCCTTCTGGTTTTTCCCGACCCGACTTTATCACCATATCTTCGGCCATGGACAGATGCTCCCTGTTGATGTCGCATAAGGCAGGTATCTCGACATCCTTCATGCCCAGAAGGATACCGAGTAAGCCGCGCCCCCGATTGCCAGTTCCGACGACGCCAATCCTTACCGGTTTCCCCCCGGATATCGAATGTGGAAAATTCACGCCTCTGGTCTTAGCGGCTAGGCTGAGCGTGGCTACAGCATTGGCCTTGAGGAATTCTCTTCGACTGATTGCCATGGTCTCCCCTCCTTACGGCAAAATCCAAAACAACTCGCTGAACTCTTTCACCGAATCGGCTGCTAGATTATCAAATCCCACCCCATAACACAATAGCCTTAATTCGGGGACAGTATACGCGATTACTAAATTACCTGAATTTTCCCCCAATTTTATACACTACACTTTGACAATAGAATCGGATTGACCTCTCGGAGGATATCTTCTTGTTTTTTGCTCAGTG
>Ga0209427_10006132_pt1 | contig 13753 bp, 13 predicted proteins | sample DeeMarSWOR136_30_FD_187465 | JGI IMG/M metagenome (GOLD analysis project Ga0209427, IMG submission 187465) | Marine sediment microbial communities from White Oak River estuary, North Carolina - WOR-1-36_30 (SPAdes) (version 2) | ecosystem: Environmental > Aquatic > Marine > Intertidal zone >... | reverse complement strand
GGAGCTTTTGTAACAATTCACACTTACCCAGATCATGATTTAAGAGGTTGCATAGGTATTCCTCTTCCGGTAATGCCTTTGAAAGAAGCAATCACTGAGGGTGCAAAATCTGCAACAAGAGATCCTAGATTCCTCCCTCTTTCTGAAAATGAACTCGGAAATATAATAATTGAAGTTACAATTTTAACAAAACCCGAGTTGATCAAGGTAAATGATCCAAAAGAATATCTATCAGAAATTGAGATAGGAAGAGATGGACTTATTGTGGAGCAAAGTTACTTCAAAGGTTTACTCTTGCCTCAAGTCCCAGTCGAACAAAAATGGAATAAAGAGGAGTTCTTGTCTCACACGTGTTTGAAGGCAGGTCTTATGCCTGATGCATGGTTTGATGAAAAAACAAAAATATCAAAATTTAGCGGACAGGTCTTTACAGAGTTAAAACCAAGAGGAGACATCAAGGAGAAAAAATTAAATGGATCTGACGATTGAAGGAAAAGCTTTTTTAAATGGAGTTTTTGATGATTGTTGCATTGGCATAAAAGACGGTAAGATATCTGCAATTAAAAAAGTCTTAAAAGCAGATACTCATATCAATTTCGGTAAGAAATTAATAATTCCTGCAGGTATTGATATTCATGTTCATTTTCGCGATCCAGGAATGACACATAAAGAAGATTTTAAGTCAGGCTCTCTTGCTGCTGCATTTGGGGGTGTATCTTGTTTTTTTGATATGCCAAACACCATTCCACAAACTACAACAGTTCAGACCATATCTGATAAAATTATTTCTGCAGGAAAAAAATCATTTGTTGATTTCGGAATCTATTCTGGTATCAATAATAATAATTTGAATATAATTGATGAGTTGTCTAAAAAATGCAGCGGTTTTAAAATATATCTTGGAGGTTCAACAAATTCCCCAAGAGTGGACTACAAAAATATTAAAGATATTTTAAAAAAAATCTCAAAAACATATAAACCAGTATTATTTCACGCTGAAGACCAAGAAGAACTTAATAAACATGAGGGTAACGAAGAAAATATATCTGATCATCTGCGCACAAGACCTTCGATTTGTGAAGAAATTTCTATTAAAAATATTATCAATTCTACTAATGGCTTAAACATAAAAACTCATATCTGTCATCTTTCCTCAATAGAAGGCTTAGAACTTCTTAAGAAACGTCCAAATAATATTTCATGTGGGGTAACTCCCCATCATTTGCTTTTAAGTATTCAAAATAAGATTGAAAATCAAACCTTTTATAAGGTAAATCCCCCAATTCGTTCAGAGTTTGATAAAGAAGCCCTTTTTAATGCAATCAATGAAGGCACAATCGACTTAATTGAATCAGACCATGCTCCTCACACTATTGAAGAAAAAGAAAAGGATTTCAATGAAGCTCCATCAGGTCTTCCTGGTGTTGAAACAATGCTACCTTTATTTTTGTATCTTGCTAAAAAAGAAAAAGTATATCTTTCTAGATTAATTTCCCTTATATGCGAAAACCCTGCAGAACTTCTTGGTATTTCAAAGGGTAGAATTGAAGTGGGAAGAGATGCTGATTTGTTGATAATAGATTTAAGAAATGAAGTAAAAATTAAATCTGAAAACCTGCACTCAAAATGCGGTTGGACTCCTTTTGAAAACTGGAATGCAATTTTTCCTTCTCTTGTGTTTGTTAGAGGAGAAAAGGTTATAGAAAGCAATGAAATCCAGGTAAGTCAAGGATTTGGCAAATTTACTGAGGCATAGAAAATGTTAGAATCGATTCCTACCTGGTTTTGGATTTTTTTTACATCAATGATCCCCTGGTGGGAATCTCGGTATGCAATTCCCATGTCAATGCTTTATTTTAACTGGGAATGGTGGCAGGCATTGCCAATTGCAGTTATTGGTAACATGCTTCCAATTCCTTTTATATTACTATTTTTCCATATGGTTGAAAAATTTCTAAGAAATTACAAATTTTGGACAAAAATTATGGACTGGCTTTTTGAAAGGACAAGAAGAAGAGCAGATAGCAAAATTAGAAAATATGAGTATGTTGGTCTTATTTTATTTGTAGCAATCCCCTTGCCTTTTACCGGTGCATGGACTGGTGCACTCATTGCTTATCTTTTTGATTTGAAGTTTACTAAATCAATAATTACTATTTTTATTGGGGTGTTAATAGCTGCATTTATTATGATTGTTATTACACTAACCTTTGGAAATATATTTGGATATAATTTTAATGGATAAATCGTAGGTATCATAATGGATGAAGAAATGAAAATACTTGCACATAAAACAGTGGATCGTGTATGTAGGAAAATTAAGAAGGCTGCCTCAACTGAATTTTATAAGTTTGAAAACAACATTGGAATTGGTGCTGATGGAACTGTTACGAAATATGTTGATAAAATCGCAGAAGATGCGGCAATTGACATTATTAATAAATCAAAAATTAAGGTAAATGTACTTAGCGAAGAGATAGGTCTATTAGATAATGGAGGTAAATATACTTTTGTATTGGATCCTATCGATGGAACCCGCAATGCATCCCGGGGAATTCCCTTTTATGCTATATCACTTGCTGTTGGAAAATCAAAAATTTCTGATATCGAATATGGTATTGTAAAAAACATTCCAACAGGTGATATTTTTACAGCTGAAAAAGGTCATGGTGCATTTTATAATAATAAAAAAATAGGCGTACCAGAACTTCCATGTAAAGAAATCCTTTCATCCCTTACCCTCGGTAAAAATTATAATAATTTAACACTTAAACTTGCAAAAAAAGATAAGGTGAGATCTCTAGGCTCTGCATCTCTTGAGATGTGTATGGTTGCAATTGGTGCACTTGATTTTTATATTGTTGGGAAGGAGTATCTAAGGGTAGTAGATATTGCAGCTTCCACTCTTATTTTAAGAGAGGCAGGAGGTGTTGTAACAAATATATTGGGAGATGATTTAGATATGCATATAAATCTTGATGAAAGAACTAGTGTTGTTGCAGCCTGCAATGAAGATTTAGTAAAAAAAATTATATCTTGAGGTTTTAGCGGCAGGGAGACTGGAAAAAAAGCGGAATCGGATGGGATGATACCCCCAGTTATTCTTCTCCAAATCTCCCCAAATTATATATAAGTTTATTGCTTAAAAATGCTACTATTGATTTTAAAATTCTTTCAATGATTTTTGACAGTCGTCAGGTAAAATTTCCTTTCTTTCAACCTCTTGCCATTCAAGTCCGTAATCTGCAAGTAACTTTTTTACCATATCAGGTACCTTTGGTGCACATAAAATGCCTCTAACATTTGCAATATCTATATCCTTTTTTATATCACTTACATACATCCTTAATTGTTGAACAGCACTGATACTTGCAAGGCTTCTTTTTACTTCAATTATCACTGGGGTATGGTCCTTGTCATAACAAAAAAGGTCAATCAGCCCTGATTTCACATGTTTTTCTCGTTTACTTACTCTCAAACCTTGTTCAATTATTTCAGGATTTTTTACAATTTCGTTAACAAAATCTGTCTCAAGTCCTGTTATTACTAATTTTGCATTGTCATTTAATGTGTCTGCAAATATCATTTTTATTCTTTTAAAAACTATTTTCATTTTTTCTGCAGGTTTTGAGCTGCGGGTTTTCAATATTAATTTATCATCATTTGTACTAAAATCAGTGGTACTTCCGGCAGGTTGCCAATTAATTGGTACTCTCATTGTTGGTTGATGGGCAAGGACTGCTCCGTCTTGTTTTATCATTACAATCCTTTCCCCCCAATCAAGAAATGATCTTGCTCTTCCTTTATAATCAATCATACACTCCCCAATTATATGAAGAAAAGTCTTGTCTGCCTTTGATATATGGTATTTTTTTATAAATTCCAAAGCATCTGTTGTACTAGGATTGAGAATATTTTTTATCAATACTAATTTCCCCGTTATACATAATGATTTTCGTTATAATTCTTTGTTTTGGTACCAAGCATAAATGTTTTATATAGTAAAGGCTAATTGCAGGTAAAATGAAGATTTCAAAAAATTTAACTAAAATGAGCAGTAAGAAGAAGTTACATTTCTCACTGCTTGATCCTGATAAACAGGATCCAAAAATTGCAGGTTCCATTGCAAAAACCGCAGAAAAGGCAGGAAGTAGCGCAATAATGGTAGGAGGATCTACCCTTGTTTCACAAGAACAAGTAGATGAAACTGTAAAAGAAATTAAAAAACAATCCAATTTACCTGTAATTTTATTTCCTTCCAGATCAAAATTTTTAAGCAAATATGCTGACGCAGTTTTTTTTATGAGCCTTCTTAACTCCCGCAATCTTGATTATGTGATCAGAGAACATGTAAAGGGTGCACCATTTGTAAAGCATACCAGAATTGAACCGATTTCAATGGGTTACGTTATTGTTGAACCAGGGATGACAGCTGGTAGAGTTGGTGAAGTTGATTTGGTAAAAAAAGATGATATCGATTCAGCAGTTGGTTATGCACTTGCTGCCCAATATTTAGGGATGAATTTTTTCTATCTTGAGGCAGGTTCTGGTTCCCCAGAACCAGTCCCAGATGAAATGATATCTGCTGTTAAAAAAGCAATTAACATACCTCTTATTGTGGGTGGGGGAATCAGAGACTCAAAGACAGCTAGAAAAAAAGCAAAAGCTGGTGCAGATATTGTTGTAACTGGTACAAAACTTGAGCAAGAAAGGAACTTAACAAAAGAATTAAAAGGTATTATAAAGTCAATTGAGGAATAAGTTTTTATGAAAATTTTGCTAAGTATTACTGGTGCATCAGGCAGTATCTATGGAGTCAGACTTTTTGAGGAATTAAATAAGTCAAATAATGAAATTCATCTAATTATATCAGAAGGAGCAAAAAAAATACTTGAACATGAAACAAATTTCAAAGTAAGTGATTTGAAAAAGCTCTCAAATTTTTATTATGAAAACAAAGATATGTTTGCAGGTCCTGCAAGCGGTAGTTTTCAGCTTGATGCAATGGTTGTTTGCCCATGTAGTATGAAAACACTTTCTGCAATTGCAAATGGATATGGAGATACTCTAATAACAAGGGCTGCAAGTTGCAGACTAAAAGAGGAAAAAAAACTAATTCTTGTCATACGTGAAACACCTCTTGACCTTCCTGGAATTAAAAATATGCTTTCTGCAAAGCAAGCTGGTGTAACATTACTACCTGCAATGCCTGGTTTTTATCATAATCCTAAAAATATTGATGACTTGGTTGATTTCATAGTTGGTAGAATTCTTGATCAACTTGGAATAAAAAATTCTCTTTTTAAAAGATGGAAATAAACTAACTTTATCCCCTTTTATTTCTATCAAATCTTAAAATTATATAGGCAATTAGAGTGGCAATTACTGGTAATAAATAATTCCCAAGCCCAATCATAAGTCCAATTGCAGCAATAACCCACAAACTTGCTGCGGTTGTAAGACCTTTAACATCACCTCTGAGTGCAATTATACTGCCCGCTCCAATAAAACTTATACCTGCAACAACCCCTGCTGCAATTCTAGTTACATCTGCAGAATCACCAACGTTTTCTGGTAATAAATAAAAAGATGCAATTGTGAAAAGGCAAGCACCCAAGCATACAAAAATATGGGTTCTTAAACCTGCAGGTTTATGGCTTTGCTCTCTTTCATAGCCAATTATTGCTCCAAGTATTGCAGCAAATATTATTCTTAGAATAAATTCAGCTTGATCTGTAAAATAACTAATATCTAACCCATCCAGCATAAATGCGATATCAAATTATATGTATTAATAACCTATCTTTCACACATATTTACAAAATTTTTGAATATTAATTCCCCGTATTCTGTATGTTCAACTTCTGGATGAAATTGTACTCCATAAAATGGTTTCTTACTATATTTCATTGCTTGAATTTTACAACTTTCACTTTTTGCAAGAACCTCAAAATCTTCAGGTAATTCTGAAACTTCATCATTATGAGACTCCCAAACAATTGATTTTTCTGAAACACCATTAAATAATCTATCTTTTTTAATTAGCTGAAGTTCTATCTTTCCAAACTCAGGTGTTTTTGAAGGCGTCACTTTACCACCAAAAAACCTTCCCATAAAATGATGTCCTGCACATATTCCAAGTATAGGAAAATCTGCTTTTTCAAGATATTCGGAAGTATTTCCTAGCTCATCTTTCAAACCGATTCTTGGTGCTCCTCCTGATAAAACCAATCCATCGATTCCTTCCTTTATAATATCTTCAAACGAGGTAGTATTAGGGATAATTTTTGTTTCAACATCAAGGTCTCTAAGGGTTCTCCACTCTCTATGTGTCCATTGACCTCCGTTGTCAACAACATAGATTTTTACCATATCACTCCCATTCTACAGTGCTTGGTGGTTTATTAGTAATATCATAAACTACTCGATTAACCTTATCTTTCATCTTATTTGTAATGCGAGTTGAAATCCTGTCAAGTATCTCATGTGGAATTAAACTGTATGCACATGTCATTGCATCAATACTATGAACTGCTCTTACTGAAATTACATATCCGTAAGCTCTTCTGTCTCCTTGAACTCCTACTGATTTTACTGGTATTAGAACAGCAAAATACTGCCAAGGAATTTCCATTAATCCCTTTTTTGAGGCATCTTCAATTTCTTTTTCAACAATATCACATGCCTCCCGAACAATTTCTGCTCTTTCTTTTGTTGCCTCTCCGATGATTCTTATTGCAAGACCTGGTCCAGGGAAAGGTTGTCGTTCCGCAACAGGTAGATTAAACTCCCGCGCAATTTTTCTAACCTCATCTTTGTAAAGATCTCGCAATGGTTCAACAAGCAATAAATTCATTTCTTCTGGCAGACCACCTACATTATGATGAGATTTAATTGTGTCTCTTAATTCTCCACCAGATTCGATCCAATCGGGTGCAATTGTTCCCTGTACTAGATACTTGATTTTTTCTTTTTTGGCTACTTTTTCAAAAATTCTAATAAATTTTACTCCGATTATTTTACGTTTTTTTTCTGGATCAATTACACCTTTTAAATCTTTATAAAACTCTTCACTTGCATCAATAAAATGATAGTTAAGTCCAATTTTATCCATTAATTTTTTTACTTCTTTTGATTCGTTTTTTCGCATATAACCTGTGTCGACATGTACTGCAACAAGGTTTTTTCCAATTGCTTTGTTAACAAGTGTTGCACAAACTGTACTGTCTACACCTCCAGAAAAAGCAATTAATGCCTTACCAGTAATCTCCTCTTTTAAATTTAAAACACTTTCATTTATAAATTTTTCAGCATTAAACATAATATTTCCTATTTTGAAAGAACCTTTTCTTTCATTTTCCTTCTATAGTTATTTAGCTCTGATGCGATTTTTTTATCATTTATCGCAAGTATTTCGAGAGCAAGTAGTGCAGCATTATCTCCTCTATCAAGACCAACTGCTCCAACTGGAATTCCAGGTGGCATTTGGACAATTGATAAAATAGCATCAAAATTTAACTTACCGCTAACAGGAACACCTATCACTGGTTTTAGTGTATGTGCAGCAATAGAACCAGGGAGAGCAGCAGATAGACCTGCAATACCAATAAAAACATCTGCAGTGTTTTTTTCAACCAATTCTTTAAGATGGTCAGGAGTTCTATGAGCAGATGCTATACTTATATCATACTTTACACTAAATTCATCTAAAATTTTTTTTGCTTTTTCTGCAACTGGCATATCTGATTTAGATCCAAGTATTATTTGAATTTTCATTCTTATCAATTCTGGGTATACTCAAATATTAATTAATAGTTTCGACTGTTATTATTTCGCCGTAAATTAATTATACAAGATTATTATGTTCAAATCAAAAACTCAATGGGAATAAAATGAAACTCATAATCTGCGAAAAAAACATTTCAGCGGGGAGAATAGCATATATTTTATCAGATGGAAAGTCCAGAAGTTCTAGATTAGGGGGAAATCCAGTTTATGAGTTTAATAAAGATGGTGAACCTTGGAAAATTGTTGGATTAAAAGGTCATATTATAAATCTTGATTTTCCAGTAGGTTATAACAAATGGAATAAAGTTCACCCAATTGATTTGATCGATGTCAAACCTTGTAAGAAAATTACCAATAAAAGTATTGCAGCATCCTTAAAAACTCTTTCAAATAAAGATCTTTTTTTAATTATTGCAACAGACTATGATCGGGAAGGAGAACTAATTGGTGTAGAAGCAATAGATTTAATTAAAGAATATAACAAGGATATCAATAACATAAAAAGGGCAAAATTTAGTGCAATTACTGGTTATGAAATTAAATCTGCATTTGATAAACTAGTGGATGTTGATTATAATCTAGCAAATGCAGGGGAATCTCGCCAAATCATTGATTTAATATGGGGTGCGGTGCTTACAAGATTCATTTCAATTACCTCAAATAGATATGGAAAAGATTTTTTATCTATTGGTAGAGTGCAGTCGCCAACACTTGCACTTCTTGTGGAAAGAGAAAAGGAAATCCAAAACTTTGAACCTAAAACCTTTTGGAAGATAATTGCAACTCTTAAAAAAGAAAAATTATTTGAAGCTACTCATAGCAAGGGTCAATTCTGGGATGAAAAAGAAGTTAGTGATATTTATAATAAAATAAAAGACAGTAAATCAGCAACTATCAAAAATGTTGATAAAAAAGTTTTAAAGGAACTTCCACCAGCTCCATTTAATACAACCACTTTTTTGCAATCGGCATCAGCTCTTGGTATTTCTGCTGCTAAAGCAATGAGTATTGCTGAAGAGCTATATATGTCTGGGGTTATTTCCTATCCAAGAACAGATAATACTGTTTATCCTTCTTCTTTAAACCTTAAAGGAATTTTACAAAAATTAAAGAATTCTCCATTTTCAAAAGAGACAAATGAGGTCATCAATAATGGAAGATCACGTCCAACACGTGGTAAAAAATTTACTACAGATCATCCACCAATTCACCCTGTTGGAGTTCCAAATTTTGGTAAATTAAACAATGTTCAAAAAACTATATATGAACTTGTTTGCAGAAGGTTTCTTGCAACTCTTGCAAAAGACGCTATCTCAGAAACCGTGGAAGTTGAAATAGATATTTCTGGGGAAGATTTTAATACTAGTGGATATAGACTTATTGAACCGAATTGGAGGGCAATTTACACTTATTTTAAAGAAAAAAGAAAACCTCTACCTGAGCTTTCTAAAGGTGAAATCGTAGATATTACAAAAATTGATAAAAAAGAAGATAAAACAAAGCCTCCACAAAGATATACTCAGGGTTCACTTATTGCAAAAATGGAACAGCTTGAACTGGGTACTAAATCTACTCGTCATGAAATTATAAATAAACTATATTTTAGAAAATATATCACTCTTTCACCGCTTGCTCCTACCCCAATTGCCTTTGCTGTAGTTGATGCTCTCTCTGAATATGATGTAGTTAAACCAAAAATGACTGCAACACTTGAAAAAAATATGGATTTAATATCAGAAGGAAAAAAGAATTTGGAAGATACCGTAAAAGAATCAAGAGAAATGCTTACAGATATGATGAGGGAGCTTGAAAAGGACAAGGATAAAATAAAAACAAACATTCAAAATGCCCAAAGACAGCAAAATACTATTGGAAATTGCCCTAAATGTGGAAAACCTCTGATAATAAGAACATCTAAGAAAAATAAACGCTTTGTTGGCTGTACAGGTTTTCCTAATTGTAAAAATACTTATTCTCTTCCTCAAAATGGAGCAATTATTACTACTGGAAAAGAATGTAATAGTTGCAAAGGTCCTGTTGTAAAGGTTAAATCTAAAGGAAAAAGAACATGGGAACTATGTCTTAATTCAGAATGTAGTGAAAAGAAACCTTCTAAAAATAAATAAAAGTACTGATTTTTGGAAAATAATTGTCCCACAAAATATTTATATGAGCCTAATTAATATAAATTTAAAATTATTTAGAGGCATCATATGAAAAATATGAAAATTCAGAATATGATTCTAGCTTTTTCCATTATTTTGTTATTGATACTTAGCTCAATTGGGTCATTTGGTACTTCAACAGAAATTGAAGAAAAAGATATAAATTTTAAAATAAATACAACATCCAGATTTTCAAAAGTAAAAATAAATTCAAACATCAAAACCGCAAAGTCCTCAGTTTCATCTATTAACTATGAAGAGGTTAAAACTTTAGCAGGTTCTAATCCCGGAATTTACGATAATTTTCTAATTGCTGATACATCAAATAATGAGTCCTATCCCTCAATGGTTTCTAGAGGTCTAAATTATCTTATAGCTTATGAGTCTCAAGATGGTAATGCTCCAGAAATTTATTTTAGACAGTCTAAGGATTACGGTGAAAATTGGTCAGAACCAACTCAATTAGTTTTTAGATATGAAGGAAATGACAGATCTATTAATTCTCCAACTCTATGTATCGATACTAAAACAGGGAGTGCATATGGTTCCTTTTTAACAAATTATAAAAATTCAGGTATTCATTGTATTTTTGAAATTCCTGATATAACTGGTGATTTAAGAAATATTCCTGTTGATTATTGGGATTTGTCAGAGATAGTGGGATATAGTTTCTGGGATTTTAAAAATATTGAAATAGAATATCATAAACCCTACACAAATGCACAGTGGATAACAAGCTTTATTGGAACCACCAACTATTCAGATGAGTTTGGAGTTGGACCATGTAAAGATTCTATAATGCATATGTATCAAAATCATTCTGATTCAGATGAATGGTGGATTATGTGGAATCCTTTTATTGAAAATTGTAGTAATTTATCCACAAATATGAACGACAATTATGATAAAATTCATGCAATATGTGAAATAAAAAATGATACAAATATGGATTTACTATATTTTTCTGTAGATTATGAAGTTGATCCTAAGTCGCAAGATCCATATTTGATAATTTCCTATCAAAATTTTACAGGACCTGAAAATTATACTCATCCACAAATTTATGCTAGTAGAAATCATATTTACATTGTTGCTGAAACAGATGAAGGTAGTAGTAATGATATAGTTTTATTCCACTCCCAAAACAATGGTGCATCCTGGTCTAAAAGAATTATAACAAGTAATATTCAACCATCTGCGGCTTTTACTTGGTCAGCAGAACGTCTAAATGTTGAATTTAAAGATGAGTCAATAGATGTGGATGGATATATAAAATCTTGGTATTGGGAGTTTGGTGATGGTGACTTTTCAAGTGAACAAAATCCTTCTCATCAATACACAGCTTCAGGAAGTTATGAGGTAAATTTAACAGTAACAGATGATGATAATGCTATCGATAAAATTAGCTATATTATTACCCTCGAAAGTACTAATCCTATAGCAAATTTTACTTATTCTCCTTTAAAACCAAGAAAATTAGAAAACATCAATTTTAATGATACATCAAGCCCTTATTTCAATCGCGAAATTGTTAATTGGAGTTGGAATTTTGGTGATGGAACTAATAATGAGTCTAAAAATACAACCCATAAATACACAGAAAACGGATCCTATACTGTAATCTTAAAAGTGGAAGATAATGAATCATATTATGACTCGATTGTTAAGGTTATTAACGTAGGGCTTATAGCGGATTTTTCTTATGCACCAAAAAATCCATCAATAGATGAAACAATCTTTTTCAGCGATTTATCTTCAGCTCCCGAAGGTGAAGAAATTAAAGAATGGAATTGGAATTTTGGAGATGGTCAAACATCAAATCAACAAAATCCAACTCATAAATATAAATTTCCTGGAACTTACCAAATTAGTTTAATAGTTACGGATGATTACTCTACAGATACAATCATAAAAAGTATAAATGTATGGCACAGTCAAGTTTATCCTCAATTTCCTAAGGTATTTGCATACAGGACAGAGGTGTTTTGTACTTTTATTGTGTCTGGTAACCTTATATATATGAGTTCAACAAATAGTGGGGTAACATGGACTACACCAGAGCAAATTAATTCTGTTTATGGTTCAGCTGAATATGGATATGATTTTATTGATTTCCCAGATAAAAATCATATTGTTTGGACAGACAGTAGAGCAGATAGTAAAGATATATATACAACAGTAAGCGGTTTTCCAGAAATTGATTTATTGGTTATTCCTTCCAGTGTTAGAATTAAAAAAGAAGGAATAAGTATTATTCCAACAAAAAATAGGGTTTTATTTAATGTTACAAACGATGGTGTTGTTGGAGTAAGTAATGTTCAGGTAGAAATTTCAATTGAATTCATTGCAGCTTCGAACAAAGCTCCATTAAAAATCGGGTATCCTTTGAGCATCGGTAATATCGAACCTGGTGCGATACTTTCCTTTGATAAGCAATTAATAAGATTGGTGATAGTAGATTATATTGAGTCACTTTATAGATTTGCAGGTATCGAATACATCAATATTACAATTGATCCCAATAAAGAGCTTAAAGATGTAAATAGAGATGATAATACCTATAAACTGCCAGTTACCTATAGAGATATATTCCCAGGCCTGTTCTGGTTGGAAAATATATTTCTACTTTTCCCTAATCTATTTTAACTTTTTAATTATCTTTTCTTCTGTTATATAACCCGTAACATATTTTGAGGGTGTAACATCAAATGCAGGATTTCTAACTTCTGTCCAATCAGGCATAATTTTCTTTTCATTTATTTTTGAAAGTTCTTCCCTTTTTCTTTCTTCTATTTCTATCTGACTACCATTTTCAATATTTTTATCAAAGGTACTTACTGGTGCTGCAACATAAAATGGTATGCCATTTTCCTTTGCAAGCACTGCCTTTTCATAAGTTCCTATCTTATTTGCAAAATCTCCGTTTTTAGCAATTCTGTCTGCACCTGTAATTACCATATCAATTTCTTTATTATTCATAAAGTATCCTGCTGCATTATCTACAATTAGAACATGGTCAATTCCCTCTTGCATAAGTTCCCAATCTGTAAGAAGGCCTTGGCAACGAGGACGTGTTTCATCAACAAAAACAAAAAATTTCTTTCCTTTGTTATGAGCAATTCTAAAAACTGCTAAAGCAGTTCCATAGTCAACTGTTGCAAGAGCTCCTGCATTGCAGTGGGTTAGAATTTTCATACCATCTTTTATTAATATTTCTCCATTTTCTCCTATCTTTCGACATTTATCTACTATTTCTTCGCAATAATTATCAGCAGATACAAGTGCATCTTCACCATTTTCCAATTTATCAATCATATAATCTATTGCATAGAAAAGGTCATGGGCAGTAGGGCGTGTTTTTCTAAGAATCTCTGCTGTTTTATTAATGTCATTTTTCCCTAAAACCATACCATACACTGCTGCAGCACCAATAGCTGGTGCACCACGAACAACCATGTCTTTAATAGCAAAAGCACAATCATCAACAGTTTTAGCAGTATAATATTCTAATTTGTATGGTAGTTTACGCTGGTCAATAAAAATTATCTGATTGTTTTCAAACCATAGCGCTCTACCATCTTTGCCATTTATCTTCATTTGAATTCCTCATAACATTCGATTATCTTTTTTTCAATATCCTCAAAACATTTACCAGTAAATATTACCCCATAATTTTTTATTACAACATCTGAGTAATCCCTAAAACCTTTTAAAACATCTTTTATAAAATCCAAGTTAACAAAAGGCGATTTTTTTTCAACTATACATGTTTTTTTACCATAAAACTCTGCGAGATTTGC
>Ga0209427_10006131_pt1 | contig 13754 bp, 16 predicted proteins | sample DeeMarSWOR136_30_FD_187465 | JGI IMG/M metagenome (GOLD analysis project Ga0209427, IMG submission 187465) | Marine sediment microbial communities from White Oak River estuary, North Carolina - WOR-1-36_30 (SPAdes) (version 2) | ecosystem: Environmental > Aquatic > Marine > Intertidal zone >... | reverse complement strand
GACCGTTGAATGGGGCTGAGTGGCTGGAGGACCCGAGGTTTGCCGGCGTGATTTCGGTGATGCCGCATGGCTGTATGCCTGGAGGAATTGTGGCTGCCATGTCAGAGAAGCTCAGCGAAAAGTATGGGAAGCCCTGGATTAGCCTTACTTATGACGGCATCCTGGAGAGTAACAATCAGGCAAGGATCAGCAATTTTGCTGAGGTCATTAGATACAGCAGTAGAGACAGTTCCGGCTCGGCACTTTGACTGGAGAAGGGCTCGATACGTCCCTGGTTTACCCTGAATAAAACCGCCTGCTCCAAGAAATCGGGCTCGAAGTGATCGAGGCTTGTTGTGGTCATCAGCACCTGTTGATAGCTGGTAACAGAGCGGAGCAGGCGACGCCGCAGATGTGCTCATCTCGGCACGCGAATGCCGAAGCGCCCCGACGATTATGGGATATGCTCTATCATCGAACGGATTGGCCGAATACGGTTATAGATAGGGCTCTGATACGTGCTCCATGGCTTCAGAGAGCCGAGGTGGTAACTATGTACGCCAAGCGAACGAGGGTTTACCACCAGTGACGACGAACCGAGGCGCCACCGTGCTTTTCATGCTGTGCCTGGGGTCGATTCTCGCTCTTGCTGCTTGCACTGTTACCGGGTGCAGGGGCGAGCCGAGTTCTGAATGCAGTGACGCTCTGGACTGCCTTACAAGGCCCTGGCCGCTTGAGTGCGACGGCGACTGGGAGTGCGAAAACCAGCAGTGCGTGCCGCAATGCGCGCCGGTCGCCTGCTCTGCTGCCACGGATTGCTCAAGCAATAGCTGGACGAAGCGTTGCGAGGGCCATTGGGAGTGCACGGACGGGGAGTGCCTCATGGTCTGTGATTCCGTTGATTGCGACAGTGCCCTGGACTGCATACTCCTGCCGTGGCCGCTGATTTGCAGTGGCCATTGGGAGTGCCGCTCGGGCGAGTGCATCCCGGAGTGCGACCTCCCCTTCCTCTGCGTCGAGGAGATTCGTTTCCACACGCCGGTCCTGGACGACGCAGGCGGGCTCCTTCCGTGGACTTCGTACGACGACTGTATCCGAACGGTCATGGGATTCGTCCAGAACTGCCCCATGGACGAGACCACAGGCTTCCCATGGTACATGCAGTACAGCTGCTTCCACTACCAGAACATGACGCCCATGCCCTGGCCCCATAACCCAGCCGGGCTCTATGCGATGATGGTCGAGACGCTGGTTCGCTACTGGCCATATACAGGGGAAAGGGACTGGATCGATTTCATTCGGAGACCTTTAGATCGTCTTATTGAGGAGTCCACGCCGGATTCCTATCTCTGGCCGCACGTGCCCTACGCCAGCGCGGACAACTCCGGACAGTATCGCGGTGGCTATGACGATGGACGCTATGGTATCGAGCCGGACAAGGTGGCTCAGGCCGCGGCAGCCTATCTGCTGTTCTCCATGGTCACAGGTGAAGACAGGTACCAGGATGAGGCCTTGCATTGTGCCAACGTGTTGGCTGAGAACATCCGCCCTGGGGATGCGGACCATTCGCCATGGCCATTCCGCCTCAACGCGCGCACCGGCGAGGTGATCGAGGAGTACACCAGTGACGTGCTGTGGCCCATTGTGCTTTTTGACCGCCTGGAACGAATGGGCCTTGCGACCGAGGCACATGTTCGAGCCCGCGCGGCTGCGTGGGAGTGGCTCATGGCATATCCCATGCAGAACATGCAGTGGAAGGGGTACTTCGAGGACGTCGAGGTTGACGAAAGGAACGACAACAGGGATCAGTACACGCCCGGCGAGGTGGCCCGGTACCTGATGCAGCATCCGGAGTTGGACCCGGATTGGCGTGAGCACGTTCCTCGTCTGCTTTCCTGGATCAAAGACACCTTTGGCGATACGAGCGACACGTGGCATGGGGCTACGGGCATTCGGGAGCAGTTGAGATGGCCGTACGTGTCTGGAAGCCATACGGCGCGGTACGCGTCCCTGTGCGCCATGTGGTACGCGGCCGGTGGGGGTGAGTCCTTTCGGGAGGAGGCTCTTCGCTCCTTCGCACTGGCGACCTACATGTCTCGGGAAGACGGAATCGTGATCTTCAGCCCTTGCGATGACGCTGTCTGGTTCACTGACGGCTACTTCGACTACGTGCCGCATTTCCTCGATGGAATGGGTGCGATACCGGAAATGGCGCCGGCGAATGAAGACCACCTACTGGGATCCACCTCTCTGATTACCGATATTTCCTATTCCCCGGGGAGGGTGGCCTACACGACATATGATAACGAGGGTAGTGAGGTGCTCCGGCTGAGCTTCACGGTCGCCTCTGTTGTGGCCGACGGTCGACCGTTAGACGAAAGACAAGAACTTGGATCAGAGGCGGGCTATACGCTCGATCCCACACTGAACGTGGTTCGAGTCCAGCGGGTGGGCTCATCACGGATCGTCATCTCTGACCGTTGACGGCATCCTGGAGAGTAACAATCAGGCAAGGATCAGCAATTTTGCTGAGGTCATTAGATACAGCAGTAGAGACGGTTCCGGCTCGGCACTTTAACTGGAGAGGGGCTCGACACGCCCCTGGTTTACCCTGAATAAAACCGCCTGTTCCAAGAAATCGGGCTCGAAGTGATCGAGGCTTGTTGTGGTCATCAGCACCTGTTGATAGCTGGTAACAGAGCTGAGCAGGTGACGCCGCCGTTGGCCATCGAGTTCAGAGAGAACATCATCTAAGAGCAGTATCGGATGCTCCTCGTTTTTGCTCAGCATAAACTTGGCCTCAGCAAGTTTGAGGGAGAGTGCTGCAGTTCTTTGCTGACCTCGAGAGCCGAAAACTCCTAAATCTGTCCCATTAGTCAAGAAACGAAGATCATCACGGTGTGGTCCCACCAGCGACATTCCCTGAGCTATCTCTTTCTTTCGTGCTGCCTGTAGTGACCGGGCAAACACCTCAGCGATCTCCTCGATGCGGGAATCACCCTTTCCCCTCTCCTTATCGATGCTTCGGAGATAGGCCAATCTTAGCTTTCCTTGATCGCTGCTGACCTCGTCATGGATGGCTTGTGCCAGATGTTCCAGCGCGGCTACCATATGATCTCGCTGGACTGTTAGATAAGCGCCTGTTTGCACCAGTTCTTGATCCCAGAAAGAAAGCTCATCAGGGCTTGCCTGGTTCTCAGCTATCTGATGCAGAAGGCGGTTGCGTTGCCAGAGGACTCGGTGGTATCGCTGCAACTGGCGCAGGTAGTGGGAATCAATTTGAGAGTTTGTAATGTCAAGATAGCGGCGGCGCAGCGCTGGCTCACCTCCGACGATGTTGATGTCCTGGACACTGAATAGCACGACGTTGATTTGGCCGACAAGGTCAACGGCGCGGCGCACTACGCCGTTCACTCGAATACGCTTGTGGATGGATGGAGCCTTGGGCGCACTCTGCCACTGGGAGAAAGAGTCATCGGCTTCGCTCAAGGCAGCGGGCTTGCCCTGTAGGGCGATCTCCAGGCTAAGATTTCCCCTGGCCTTCTGAACGTCAGCCGCAAGGCGGCAGACGGGAAGCTCCTCTCTTAAGGCGCACCAGTTAATAAGCTCTCTCTCGTTGGTGGCCCGAGGTGACCTGCTGGTCGCCAGAAGGTAAATTGCCTCCAGGAGGTTACTCTTGCCCTGAGCATTATCACCCTGGAATACCATTATACTTGGTGGGAGTTCAAGCTCGAGGCCAGTATAGTTACGGAAGTTCGTCAGGCTCAAATGCTCAATTATCAAACTCTTCCCTGTCCTTCCCCCAGGTCGGAATGCAGCCGCTGAGGTAGATTTTCCCATCACCTACTCTACCCTGAATGTTCAGCGGGCGCAATATGTTTCGCTTTTCGTCAAAGGTCAGTCTAGTGCAATTAACGGTTGCTGGAATCTTGGGAGGAAAAGTAGATTCGCGATGACAAAAGTGATGTTGCTCGTGTGCGAGGGGCTAAGTATAATCATTAGTAATAGTATGAAGGTCCCCCAATAGTACCAGGGGGAGGTGCTTACCACATAGCTAGGTATCTAGAGATGTTGAGCATTATTATTCCAGCTTTGAATGAACAACAATACCTTCCGTCCCTGCTTGGCTCAATCATTCAGCAGAATCCTTCTGTGGCACATGAAATAGTCATTACTGATGCGGGATCTCAGGACAGAACAGTCGAGATCGCTTTGAGTTACGGCTGCACAGTAGTGCCTGGAGGATTGGCAGCCAAGGGAAGAAATCAGGGAGGAAAAGCTGCAAAGGGGGATCTGCTTCTTTTCTTGGATCCGGAAGCGCTTCTCCCTAATGGTTTCCTGAAAAAAATACTAGCTGAGTTCACAGGGAGAAACTTGGATATAGCCAGCTGCGCAATAGAGCCCCTAGTAGAGAAGTGGATGCCGCCACTCACATTTCCGAGATTCTTCTTTGATCTGCTATATAATTGGCCCGCCAGATTATCGCAGAATATATTTCCATATGCTTCCGCCGTCCTATTAGTTAAGAGGTCAATTCATGAGAAACTCGGAGGGTTTAACGAAAGCATACGAATCGGAGAAGATCATGACTATGCAAGAAGGGCAGCCAAGTTTGGCAGATATGGTTTCTTATCCTCATGCAAATTGCCTTTATTCATGAGAAGATGTCAGAAAATGGGCGCCTTGAGGACAAACCTGAAGTATTTGTTGTGTAACCTTGTGAATGCTTTCTTTGGAGAAGTGAAATCTGATATTTTCAAATACAATTTCGGCCAATACAAGGGTATTCAGTCTGAAGAGGAAAACAACAGAAGACCGAATTGGGCCTTATCGTTGGGGTGGGTCATAGCCTACTACATCATGTTAATGATTGGCCTGCTAAGCTGGATCGTCTTCTTCTTCGTTCTGTTTCCCAAGTTGATGCTTGACAGGGTTGACAGATTCATCGCTCTCCGGCGTGCTCACAGCCCGCTATAGAGCCATCTCAGCAGGGTATGTCCGCCTTGAAAGGCCTGCTATGATCGGGATAGGTACGTTTCTAAGACGAAAGAGTCACGCTAGTCTCCCGAGGTTGCCCGTGACCAATGCACGAGCCATTCGATGGCTCTTGTTTTGCGGTATAGCGGCATGCCTTTTGCTGACGATTTTCGTCATCGCTGCGGCGCTGCTGACTCCCGACTACAGCCGCTGGCTTGAACCGATTAGCCAGATGGGTGCCGAGGGCAGACCGCACGCTCAGGTAATAAACGCTGGGTTCATCATCATTGGGCTGCTGCTTAGCGGCTTTGCCTATGGACTGTATTGCCATCTGGGACGTTGTATCCTTGCCAAGATGGTCTGGTTGGCGCTTGCGGTCAGCAGCATTGGCCTTATACTCTTGGGCATTTTCCAGTGCGACTGGAAGGCACTTGGCGTAACGGGCACACTAGAAGACAACCTGCACACCGTTTTCGCCCAAGTGACTTTTATCTCTTTCGTGACATGCATGGCAATGTTCACAATGTTGGCGCACCGCAAGCAGTCGTGGTGTGATTTCAAACGCATCTCCTTGGCGTTTTTCCTGGCCAATCTGGTCCTGTTGGCGCTGTTAGACGCACAGGTGTCTTGGGCAGGCCACGGAGCCCTTGAGTTTTCCTTCATGGGGCTATCGCTGGTTTGGCTGGTGGCGGTTTCGCTACGATCGATTCGTCTACTCGCCCACGCTTCGTTGCCTCAATCCCCCTGACCCCATCTTGTAACTACTGTGTCGTTTGGTGCTAATCCGTGTCGCTTAGTGGATTAGAAAAACGCCTATCTGCCGTAGCTTTAATAAGCCTAAGCGGTCAGTCACCTTCGAGGGGAGCATGAAGCACTGCAGGACACCATTGTCTTATGATAGCTATAGCATAGGGGAAGTGTAGCAATTATGTGATTATGGCCAGTCTTCTTTGAAAGCTTTCAACATAGCATCAGGTATCATGCTATCGTTAGAAGTTGCTGTCCCCTCAAAGCTTCCGAGAAGCACTTGGCAATCTGTGAGGAACGCAATAAGTGTATTCAAATCGGGGAATTGTACTAAGCCCTGAGCCAGACCTCTTACCGTAAGGAAGAGGTATTTATCATCGTACTGGTAAAGCTCAACGTCCAAATCCATGTCATTAACGCTCACTGCTACACTCCTAGTACAATTCAAGATATAAGACTATACCTTAATAACACATAATAGAGATTAACCATAATAGAGCCTTATGCCAATCACCCAATATTACTGTACTATACGGTACTTCTGTCCCCTATGGCTCCTGAAGATATCTTCAGCATGTGTACAATGACGTTTGAGGATGGCATGAAGCGCTACGGGGCACTGTTGTCTTAGCAGCTTGGGCAGTAGGGGTTAGAGAGTAGGGCTAGATATTACCAATAGGTTACCGATTTAAGAGTTAGCCTGTGCTTCACCTGTGAACTTGTTCAACCTCTCCTTAGACAAGACCCTTGCTCTTATTTCAGAGACTGTGCATAACTCTTTACGGTTGTTTCTGATCTCACCTCTCACGATGACAACATCATCTTCCTCTGACACCATCTCGCTACGAAGGTATATCTCTTCCCCAACAAATACCGGCTTCAGTAGCTTTACATTGAATTCAGTTGTGACCGCTGGTTTTCCTTGCAGGTAAGAAACCCACAAACTCAAACAATCCAAGAGGGCACAATGCATCCCACCATGTACAATGCCTTTGAAGCCGCATAGATAGTCTGGAGCAACATAGGATGCAACGACCGCGTTTTCGTTCTCAATAAAAGGTTCCAACTTCAAACCTTGAGGATTGTCTGGCCCACAAACGAAGCAATGCTTTGTCTCGTCCAAATGCATATGCAGGACACTTCTCAACATAACCACCTCCCACTACTCAAGCTTGCGTTTGTCATGCAGTCTACCACCTGTGACAGAGTGTGTACAACAGGGTAATAATATCGCTAGCCTTCTCATAGGGCCTCAATTGTTTGCCTCTCCAAATTCGCCTGGCTGACCTATTGTCGTTCCCAAACTTGCCCCAGTGCTCAGAAGTGGTATTCTCCTTCCCGCTCGGCGTTAACAGCACCCAAAACCTTGTAGCAATGTGGGCAAAACAAGACGAGAACCCTTATATTATCCACTGTCTCTTTGCGGCCTGCGAAGTTCACTATATTCTTTTCACAGTAGGGGCACTTCGGCATGATAACCTCCGAATAATCGACTTTATGAATGGATATAGTTGTTAAGGTTATGGCTCTTTCTGTTGCTGCCTCGAAATCTCCCCTACATGCTCTGCTATACGAAATACAACAATCACTATCTCTAGCAGAACCCTCGCAACAACTATACTTAGTAGAATCCACAACGGGGACAGGACTAGCGCAACTGCGCCAGCAGCTATAGAATCGTAGAATGCACTTACTATTATAATGATGGCAATTACGACAGTGAAGAAGATTGCCAATCCGAACAGTACCTTGATTATCCTAGTGGTGACGAACTCTGTAAACGAGAAATCGACAAGTTGACCGAAGAATCCCCTTTCTTGTTCCATTTATTCCTCCTTCTTAATTGATTGCCCTCTCCTAACCCGCCCGGCTGGGCTTTCCCAGCAAGTACCCTCTTATTGCGACATTCTACTGCGATATGTGTACCAAAGCAAGAAGTCTCCATTGAAGAAGAGTCCAATACGCGGTGGTAAGTAAATCATGGGCACGAATGGTAAGCGATGGGTTGTAAAGTTAAGAGAAGTCAAGTAAAGTATAATTACAAGGGATGACCGAAGTGATATAAGCGCGGGTGCAGGCTGCTTTAGAGAAATTCGAGCTTATATCTTGGTTTTATTCGTTCCAAATTGCGCCTTCGCAAGGGGGGGTGAGGGTGAAATGGAGCATTTAGTAAAGTACACTGTAGGTTTGATCGGTGAAATCGTCTGGGCTGTCGGCGATGCCATCACTGCTTCGTCCGCGGATACTGGTAATATGCACGACCTGACGATTGGTATCTTTAGTGACGAGGGCGGCCTGATCTTCTGGTACAACGAGAAGCTCCTGTGGATGATGGAGCAGATAATAAGCGGTTTGCGGTTCTCGATCGCCGGATACTAGCCAGTGGCCTAGCGGTAAACACTACCCCTCGCCGTCGCAGATGTTCTCCGTCTGTTCGTAGTTCGAAAATTGGAGGAGCACATATTCAGGAGGCTCGGAGCAGGCTTGCTTTTGAAGAGGTAATATCGGGAGCACAAGAGTGTTGCGGAGTGTTCAATTTGAATAGATTGTTAATGGGGTCGGTGCTTGGGAGACCGCATCCTCACGCCGGCGATTCTTGATGAGATCAAGCTGTGTGGGAAACAATCCGCTGCGAACTGCCAGCATCACTGCGTGTGCCCTATCGTTGGCATTCAGTTTACGCAGTATGCCGCTAACGTGATTCTTGATAGTCTGCTCGCTAACGCCTAAGATTCGGGCAATACGCTTGTTTGCATTTCCATCAGCAACAAGGGTTAGTATTTGCAACTCCCTTTCGGTTAAAGGAGTAACTATGTCATCTTCAATGCTAGCGCCGGTTGCTATCTCCTGGAATTGCTTTAGTACTCGCTGTGCAACCTTGGCGTTAGTGGCTACACTATCATTTATGGGATACTCACCCCTGAAAGCTCGTAGTATCGCCTGGGTAAGCTCCGCAGGTGTACAGTTTCTATTCCTGAGGTAAGCCGCCGCCCCGGTTCTGATGGCTTTGAATAACTCGTTGTCATCTTCTAGTGGGTTGGTGCTCAGTATCACAACCCTTGTCTGAGGAAAAGTGCGGACGATCTTCTTGCATAACTCCAGGCCGTTTAGGAAGGGGTAGCCAATATCCAGCAGTATGACATCGGGCGAACTCTCTGCGATCTGTATTATCGCGTTGTTGCCGTCCTCGCCTGGGTCACATTCAAGGATTTCTATTGAGTCAGCGCTGTCTTCTTGAGCTAGAACCCCACGTACTCCAGCTCGAAAAAACGGCTGGCTGTCGATTATCATCAGAGTTATTCTACACATGGCTCATCTTCTACATTCACGTGTGGTTCGACAATTAGTTCTCTCTAAGCATGTCAAAACGGATGCCTTTGTTCTCCCCCAGAAGCAAGAGAGCAACGTCCTCGGCTTTGAATCTGCGATCGCGGCGGGGGCCGATGCGGTATGCCTTTAATATCCCCTGATCGGTCCAGCGGCGCAGCGTATTGCTGTGGACATGGAGAAGCTGGCTCACTTCCTGCACTGTTAGCATGCTGCTGCTTTGTTTGTCACTATTGTCCATACCATTCTCCGTCTGTTCTTAAATTATCGTGACACCACTATATCGCATACAACATCACTAGAACATCACCTAATAGAGCCAATTATCGGAGTATTTCGTAATACTACTTTGGTACTGAATAGTCAGGAGTTGACCATGCAATTACAAGATCGGAGATGAGAGCAAATTTGAGCAAAGGGAGGGGATGCTGTAGAATCCATATCTGGCGGACAACCCTGTGTTAAGGTCGCCAATGCAATTACATAATTTTAGAGTAACAGGCAGTTTGAATTGTAATAAAGCTGTATATCAGTGGTCGAGGCGAGACCAGCTTCTCTATTTTGCGACGTTGGTCCCTTTTATGTTTGCATTCATTGGAGCCGCGTATCTGCTGGCAACAGTAGCAATCTACCTGACGGTCATATTCTTCCTGCTCTATATTGCCGTCAATGTCTTTCAGGCAGGCTGCTGCATTGGATGTCCTTATAGAGGCAAGTTCTGTCCGGCGGTATTCGGTATATACCTTGGGAATCTTCTGGCGGCTACAGTGTACAAGGGCCGGACTTCCACCCCAAGGTTCTTCCGAATCAATGCAAATCTGGCCGAGATCTTCCTCGCAGCAACTCTTCTGTTTCCAATCTACTGGCTTGCAATATCGAATTGGGTATATATTGTTGTTTTCTTGCTTCTGGTGACACTACACGTTATCATATTCTTCCCTGCCATGTGCACCAAGTGTAGCTACAATGACACTTGCCCTGGGGGACAGACAGCGCTCAAACTGCTCAGAAGATGAGGCAGCATCTGCGATTCCGATGGGGTCGGGGTATGCAATACGTACGCTATTTGTGGGATTTCTACGGGACGGCCGTCACGAATCGCTTTCTGTCACGGTGGCATAGTATCTGAACTATGTGGCGGCCCGAAATGAGGCATGGCGGAACACCCCCACCCGGCATCACCCATTGACCTGCCATGTAGAAATTGGTCAATCCCGGTAGCGTCCTGGGAATAAAGGTCATGATATTCTTCGGAGTTGGCAGCCAGCCCTCGTAGGCCCCTTTGTGATTCAGGGTGTAGCGCCAGGTGGTATAGGGCGTGGCCACGTCGGTAACCTCCACCAGAGACGAGACGCCGGGATAATGCACCTCTAAACGTGATAAGACCTCCTCTGCAACCCGCTGCTTCTCAGCGTCGTATCTCGGCCGGTCGTTTTGCAGGTCATTCCAGAAGTCCCACTCCGTCTCGAACGAGGCTTGGATAACCGTCTTACCGGGCGGAGCAAACTTTGTACTGTAGTTAAAAATGCGCAGGATTAATTGGGGAATCGCCTGATGACCTATAGTGATGGGCTCCTTCAGCATGATTAAGCTTATGGTGGCTGCGTCGGGGAATTCCCGTGCTACGCCAAAGCTCACCATGACATAAGGGCGGAACAGCGGCCAGCTCCGATACCGCTCTTCGATCTTCTTATCCACGTAGCGCCCACCAAGCATATTAAAGATCGTGCTGTACCCATCGGCAGCGGAGACCACCACATCGGCGCGGTGCTCGGTGCCATCGGCCAGACGTACGCCGACAGCCTGGTCGTTCTCCACAAGGATCTCCCTCACTGTAGCTTTGTAGGTCACCTCGCCGCCAAGGGCTCTGTATCTCTCCTCGATGGGCTGGACAAAGCCGGGGCACCCCTCTGCCAGTAGCCCCATTTGCCTATCCCCGAGAAGTGCAAGGAGCATCAAGACGAACCAGACCGGCACCTCCGGCATGAACAGATTCGACAGGATCTGACGTAATAGCGGGCTCTGCACAGCTTCGACGTAGTCAGCCATTGATTTGGTATAAGAGCCCGTTAAGGCCTTGAAGACCCCCCTCATGCCGATGTCCCTCCCCGTGCCCCAGAACATTTTGAGGTAGTCTATGGGGCTCATCAACTCGGGCGGCTTGCCCAAGCCTGTCTCAAATGATGTGCTAACACCCTGTATAGCAAGGGCACTGGAGATCAAATCATCAATGAGCCTGGCATCATCAGGGGCGAGGGCCTTCAGGTCATTCGCAAGGCGATCCAGATCACAGGTGATGTCCAGTTCAACCCCGCTGGCTTCGTCAATAAAGTGACCATACGTTGTCATGTCGGTGCAGCAACCTTCTTGGGCGGTGCCCAACTCACGGTAAAGGTCGTAGATGGGCTGGCCAGGTCTATGGCCCATGAGGAAATGAATACCACCATCAATAAGGTAGCCCTTGCGCTGCCAGGCCGCAGCCACCCCACCCGGTTTGCTGTGATGCTCAAAGATATGGCTTCGATAGCCGTTCATCTGGGCGTAGCAACCGGTGGACAGGCCGGCGATTCCGGCCCCAATGACGATTATTGACTTCCCCATCGCTTCCTCCTATGGTCTAAAGTACATCATAAAATGTATAAGAAAGGGATTCAAGATCAGAGCGGTATTGCCCTGGTCCATCTTCGGGCTGCCGTTGGCTGTCAACACTACTTGTTCTCCCCCACACGGCTCTTTGCTTGGGAATCAGGCCGTTAAGCCAAATAACCTCACGGCATTCCTCGTCGTTTGCTCGGCAACGACGCCTCTTCCCAACCCTTTCAGTTGGGCGACAGCCCCCAGAGCCCTGACAACGTCCGAGGGGCGAGACTCGTACCTAGTTTCTCTGCCATACGTAACCGGGGAATCTGTTTCCAGGAGCAGATTCTCCAGCGGAGTCTCTTTGATAGCTCTTTTATGCTCATCGTGGTATTCCCCAGCAGGTGTAGCCGAGATGAAGTAGCCCTCGGCAATTATCTCCCGTAGCACGCTGGAAAAGCCTGTGTACCAGTGAAAAACTGCCTTCCTCACCTTAGACTCTTTGACCAAGTCGAAGCAGTCCTTCCAGGCATACCTGCTATGAACGCTGACCGGTTTATCCTCCCTTCTCGCCAGCTCCAGAATGGCCTTGAAAATCTCTTTCTGTCGTTCCTTCCCCGCCGCCGCCTTCACCTTCTTGTGGTAGTCCAAACCAATCTCACCGACTGCAACCGTCCTTTCGATATTCTCCTCAATAAGCCGCAAATTGAGATCGATTTGCGCCGCACTCATATCACCCAGGCTCCACGGGTGCAAGCCCAGCGCAGGATAGACAAAGGCCTTATGCTTCTCAGAGAGCTCAAGCACCTTAAGATTGGACTCATAGTCCTGGCCGACGGCGATCAACGCGACAACGCCGACCTGCTTCGCGTCATAGATGGCTCTCTCGATGTCCTCTATTTCACCGAGATGCATATGACTGTCGACAAGCCTGTATACTTCTGTACTCATTCTATATAGAGCGCACTAAACAGTTGCACATGAACTGTAATTAAGCACCAAATCCGAAGCACAAAACCCTAACAATAGCAAGTGTAGCGTTGCCACTCCTGTGGCAACGGATTCTTCGTCGTGACAGGAGTCACGACGCTACTTCAGGTTGCCCGACGTCGGGCAACCTACCCAAGAGTGAATAGCTCAATACATTATGTCAAAAATTTCAACTCTAGCTAACAAAACGCTGGGTTGACCTTTATGCTCAACCCAGCGGACACCAGAGCCCTGTTATTGGTCACACTCCTATAGTATCGTCTCTGAACACCTATTCAACTATCAGCCCATATTTCTCAATGTTCGCGTCGGCCATCCTTTGGATTTCCTTGACCTCGTCCTTTGCGCCATCCTTATCGAAAAGGTGCCTGAACCTCGTTTGAATCTTCAAATACTCCTCTACCGGCACCCTCTTCGGGATTTTCTGCGACCTCAACACCCCCTCCTCTACCTCGTACAATGGGTAAAGCCCGGTATTGACCGCCAGCCTGGCGATCTCAATGCTCTGCGAGGGATCGCTCCCCCAGCCCAGAGGGCAAGGAACGTGAATTTGGACATACTTGGAGCCACGTATGGAGAGGGCCTTCCTCACTTTCCTATCCAGGTCCATGGGATAGCCCACAGAGGCTGTGGCCACATAGGGCACACCGTGTGCCAGAGCTATCTGAGGCACGTCCTTCTTCGGCCTCCAGTTACCCATAGAGGCCCGGCCTGGAGGGCTGGTAGTAGTTCGGGCATAATAGGGAGTAAGGCCACTCCGCTGGATACCGGTGTTCATATAGGCTTCATTATCATAGCAGATATAGAGGACATCGTGACCTCGCTCCAACATGCCTGATATGGCGCCCAGCCCGATATCCGCGGTAGAACCATCACCGCCCTGAGCGATGACCCTTATATCGTCCAAGCGGCCGGTGATCCTCAGCGCCGCCTCAATCCCTGAAGCCACTGCCGCTGTGTTCTCGAATAAGGAATGGATCCAGGGCACTTCCCACGCCGACTCAGGATACTTGGAGCTAAACACCTCAAGGCAACCGGTGGAGTTAACCACCATCACGTTTCGCCCAGATGCCCTGAATACCAGCCGAGCTGCCAGCGACTGGCCGCAACCGGGGCAGGCAGTATGCCCTGATGCCAAAAGATGATCGTTGAACTTG
>Ga0209427_10006130_pt1 | contig 13755 bp, 13 predicted proteins | sample DeeMarSWOR136_30_FD_187465 | JGI IMG/M metagenome (GOLD analysis project Ga0209427, IMG submission 187465) | Marine sediment microbial communities from White Oak River estuary, North Carolina - WOR-1-36_30 (SPAdes) (version 2) | ecosystem: Environmental > Aquatic > Marine > Intertidal zone >... | reverse complement strand
GAACAGCCGTTTAGTCGAAAAAGGAATAATGGTCACCTGCGAGGGAGACATTGGGAATCTTGCAGCCATGTGCATCCTTCATGAGCTCACCGGTAAACCTGCCTTCCACGGAGAGTTCGGCATGTACGACATAAAAGAGAATGCTTTTCTCTTCGTCCACCACGGGGCGGGTAATCCGGCCCTTGCGCGAAATCTTGCAGAAGTAACCATTACGCCTACAGGAGAGAAGTGGGGGTTCACCGGAGAGGGGGCGTCCTTTCGGTATGTCGGTAAGCCGGGAAGGGTAACACTGGCCAGCCTGATCTACGACAAGGACGGTTGGAAAATGCTCATAACAGGCGGCGAGGTCATCGATGTCCCGCTCAGGCCCTACTACGGTGCGCAGTTCACCATTCGCGTTGACCAGCCGATCAAGACATGGCTCGAGCGCCTCTGCAGAGAGGGTGTCACCCATCATGCCGCGCTCGTGTACGGGGACGTCGGCAAAGACCTCGAAAAGCTCGCAAATCTTCTCAAGATACGTACGTTCATACTTTAAACGATCTGGTTCAGATGCCGGTCGGGAGTAACTATGGCGAATATACATGATGTGGCGGAGAAGGCGGGTGTTTCAATAACCACCGTGTCGAGGGTAATTCACAACTTCTCCCCGGTAAACAGTGAGACACGCAAGCGGGTGCTGCAGGCAATCGAGGAGTTGCAGTACAAACCGAGCATCATCGCACAGGGTATGAGAGGGCAGAAGACCCGATCCATCGGCGTTCTTATTCCTGATTTCACGAGCTACTATTACTCGGAGCTCCTCAATTACATCGAGATGGAGGCAAGGGCTCAGGGCTATCTGGCGATCATGTGCACAACCGAGACCGATGCAGCACGGGAGAAAGAGTATTTTTCTGATCTTATTAGAAGACAGATAGACGGGTTCATTCTCTGCTGGTACAGGGGAGGACAGGGAAAGCTCCACTATTTACGGGAAGTCATAAAAAGAGTCCCGCTACTGGTGATGGATCAACCGGCATCGGGCCTGCGGGCTTCTGCGGTGTATACCGACGGGTATAAAGGAATGAGGAGGCTCACTGAAGCATTTATTCGGCAGGGACACAGAAAGATCGCAATGATACGGGATTTAAAACACTATTCTGCGAATGAAAGGAGGTTTAAGGGATACCTCGATGCTTTGAAGGACAATGATATAGAAGTCATAGAGAATGTGATAGAACAGTGCGAGATCAGTATTGAATCAGGGTATGGAGCTACTGAGAGGTTATTTAGAACCACGAACCCTACAGCCTTGATAGCCATTGACGACCTGACCGCCATCGGTGCTCTTCAGTACTGCAATGATCAGCATATTTCGGTTCCGGGGGAATTGTCGATAACGGGTTTCGACGATATTTCTCTTGCGCGGTTCGTTTCTCCGCGTTTGTCAACCATCGCACAACCGGTCAGGGAAATGGCGCAGTGCGCCACACAACAAATTATAAAGGAGATAGAGGATACGAGAAATATAGAGAAGAGGGAATTCGTGTTTGAACCGCGAATTGTGCTGCGGGAAACGACAAATTTACGGGAGGAGGATTTGCGGGCGGAAGATGGGTGACGGGACGGGCAAAGAGGGCTTTCACATCCAGCCGTATCACATGAACGGACTGAACTGGAGAATGGTTCCCGATGGTTCGGAGACGGGAAACATTGTGGTTGTTACCGGCTTCATGCCGGCCTGGTGGGAGTCTGAGTACGGTTTGTCGTTTGGTACTGAATTCCATACAGACTTCGAGATTCACCAGCATACTTTGGCAAGGATGGAATCGATCTTACAGGAAAGGTTCGGCGACCTGCCAAACTTCTTCTGCGGCGACGATTACGCGAATACCTGCCCATGTGAGCGGCGCTATGGCGATGGGTTCATCCCCGCACTCTTCGGGAGCAGGGTTGATTTTGAGGATGAGAGTGGACATCCTTTCGCGGAAAGCATGGAGCTCACCGACAGTGAAGTCGAGCACTTAACCGTGCCCGATGTGAAAAACCATCCGGTGGTCAGGCTGATTCTTGACGAAGAGAAAGCTGGATACATGCGCATAACGGGTGAGCTCGGATTTGAAGGAGTATTGAACATTGCTTTCAAGCTCAGGGGTCAGGAGATATTCGTTGACATGATTCAGAAGCGCGAGCTTTTCCATCATCTATGCGATGTCGTATGCGGGACAATTGAAGAGGTGGTTCATCTGGTCCGTCGTTGGCAGGACCCTGACCGCAGAAAACCAAACTATTTTGTAACCTGTAATTGTCTGATGAATATGATCTCTGGCGAGATGTATAGAAAGCTGCTTTTCGAATTCGATGACCGCCTGAGTCGGAGTTTTGATCTGTTCGGCATCCATACCTGCAACTGGACGGTCGATCCTTATCTGGAGGCGATAGCTGAAATCGATGCCGGCATTAGCTATCTGGATATGGGGTCCAAAAGCGATATCGACAAGGTGCACGAGCTTTTTCCTCATGTGCGTCCGTCAGTTTTCATTCATCCGGAAAATATAAGACAACATAGCGTTGAAGAAATAAAACTGGAAGTCACAGACTTATGCAAGAAGCTGAACAGCGGTTACATACTCCTGTCCGATATAGAGGCGGGTACAGATGACCGTAAAATCCATGCCGTATACGACATAGCGGCAACATTCTGAGCGTATAAATGAAGCCTTTGTGAATAACACCGCCTGACTCCTGGTATCCACGCCGAACGAATCGAGGTAGTACTTTTATACATCATTCCTAAAAAATTAAAAGGAGGAGCATCATGGCCTCAGAGCAACCAAAAGTTAAACCAGAAGCGGGGGTCGGGTCATTCATGGTATCCGGCACCGGAGTAGGCCAATCATTTGGTGACCTGCTCTCGTCTGAACTCTCTGAAACCGAACGGGGCATACGGGTCGGGCTCCTTGCCACGGGCTATTTCGAGTTCTGGCCCATGTATCCCACGTTGAAAGGGCAGGTCGAGCAGGATGCGAAAATCGTACTCGACCGGCTGTCGAAAAAGCACGACATCGTGTACACGGGGCTGGTGGATACCCTCGATAAAGCCGTGCAGGCGGGAAAGATGCTGCGCGATGAGAATATCGACCTTCTGATCATGGCCTATCGAACATACCTTCCCGATTTTTACCTTCACCATCTGCTGAACTATCTAGAGGGAATACCCCTTCTCATATTTGCATCACAGGAGCGCGGCAAGTTCGACTTTCATGATAATTATCAGGGATGCTTCCGGAACGGCGGTATCATGGCGCAGGTACAGCTTGTTGCAGGTTTTCGGAAAATGGGAACATATAGAAACCGTCTGGAGGTTGTGGCAGGAACCATCTACGATGATGAGGCATATCGGAGCATTGACAGGTATATCGATGTGGTAACGATCTACAGGCGCCTCAAGTCGATGACAATCGGGCTTATAGGAAATGTTTTTCGAGGTATGTTTGATTTCGAATATGACAGGACGAAGATCAAGGGCACCCTTGGACCTGAAATCATAAGCATTTCAATAGATCACCTGGTTGATGAGTTCGAAAAAGCCACTCCGGATGATTCTGACGTTCAGGCCATGATGAAGAAAGCCCATGAAACATACGCCATAGAGGGTATCGGGGAGGAGGATCTGGAACGAACGGTGCGTGTGGGAGTTGCACTCAAGAGACTGGTTGAGAGGTTTCGTCTTGACGGCGTTGCGCTCCTGGGGCAGCACTATGTGGAGAGTAAGTTCGGCACCGAGCCCTTTTTTGGTATCAACGAGCTCGATCGCGATGGGAAGTGCCTTGGCATAACGGAGGGCGATGTGATCGGCCTGGTCATGATGAAGATCCTCCAGCATCTGGCCGGGTGCACCCCCTTTCAACTGGAGTTCAGCGAGTTCAATGTGGAGGACAATGCCTGGATGCTCCTCGGGCATGGACACGGCGATCCAAATGAAGCGCGCGGTGACGTTGTCCGGTTGTCGCCGGCTCCTGAGCACTGGGGCCATGTGGGAACGGGCGTGAGTAGCCATTTCGTGCCGAAACCGGGACCCTGTACCCTCGCGCACTTCATCGAAGATGCGGATGGATGGCGTATGTTTGTCAGTGGTGGTGAGATCATGGATCTTCCGCCTCTTCCGATCGACGAAGTCCATGCGCTTGTAAAGGTGGAAAGGCCGATACTCGAGTACACGGAAAAGGTGATAAAACTCGGCGTTCCCCATCATGCCATCACTGTTCGGGGCGATGTCAGGCATGAACTGGAGCAGCTTGCAGATCTAATGGCCATTCCAGTTGTGGCACTCTGATAAGTCTCAAAACAAGCAGTGGATAGATATGATTGTTAAGAGAATGTGTTGTCAGTTGAAACTGAAGAATTTGGTCAGAATGGTAAATATCATTTTTAAAGTGATGATTTGATACGATCACAAAATCGGGAATTAAAGGCTTCTCCACGTACAGCTTTGCGCGCATCTTGAAGTGGTACCATATCAATGGAAATACTACAGCCCTGTGGGCGGTGATGAAGTTTAATGTAAAGACATCACAATCGGTAGTCTTTCGCTGCTTCGTACATGGCCAGTGCGTTTTCCACCTTCACGTTCGGGTGTATTTCTGAGGTTGAGCCGATGATAATCCTGCGCTTTCCCGCATCCTCGATTGCTTTTCGGACAGCCTTTCGTACCTCCTCGGGTGTCCCGAAGGCCAGAAGCTGCGTGCAGTCTATGGGCTGGCTGATGGTCATGTCGGGGTACCGTTCCCGAAAGGTTTTTACATCCATCTCACAGTAGGGCTCCATGGGGTGGATCTCACTTACCCCTGCAGCGATGAAGTCATCGATGAGCGGCCACTTGAATCCGTCCAGGAACGCCATCACATAGTAGCCGTGCTTCTTCCAGCGCCCTATCTTTTTCTGTTCCCGTGGCAGAACCTCTTCCCTGTTGAATTGCGGAGAGTACAGCAGTCCCTTCCCTGTTCCTATGGGTACACTGATCTGGGTAAAGGGACAGACCTCTGCACAGGCGAACTGATCGATGAAGTGCAGCTGGTATTCGTTCAATGCGTCCAGGTAACGCCGGGCCGTGTCCGGGTAGTCCGCGTAGAAATACCACCAGTTCGCCTCGCCAAAACGTTCAGTGGCGATCCCGACGGGAGCCACATCCTCGGGAGGGAGCATGAGAGTCCCATTGAGTTTGTCGGTAATGCGCTTGAAATCTTCCCTGACCTCCTCGATGTACTCGTAGCTCTCATCGAAAAGACGCACATGCTGGCGTGCGATGTGGCATACTCTGTCTTCTTCCATGCTGCGTTGAATGAGCTCGATATCTTTCATTACCACCTTTTCAACTTCGCCTGTTGAATCGAAGACCGGCCTGCGGACAACATGGGCGGTCCACCATCTATATTGATACACGAACCCGTTTTCATCCTCCATGAGCCATGGCTCGAGCCGGTCGGGGATTGCAAAGTGGCGTATGAGGTCGAGTACCCTGTTTGCAGCTCTGCACAGTAATTCCTCTGCATTTCCGGGCGCTATGCGTTCTCCGGTGAGATGTTCCACGAGATCGATGTTGTGGAGAATATCGAAGGTGGGAACCCTGTCGGTTGGTTTTCCCTCAAGGGTTCGAATGAGCCTTTCCCTGGGGCTCAGTGCATCCATTCCACGCGCCCCGTATCAGACAAATGTATACTCTACGTTGAGGATCTTAGCCAGAGCCTGCAGGTGGGGGGTCCAGTCGCCATAGGCCATGGAAAAATGATGGGCCGCACCGAGGGCGGCAAGCTCTTCAAGGTACTGCTTTATTGGTTTGTTCAGCTTCACGAAGAAATTGGGAGCACCCAGGGGCACGGGGTCTCTGTCCACTACCTCGACGCTCGAAACGATCATCCGCCAGCGGGCGCCCTGTGCCTGGCTGAGATTGAGCATCGTTCCCTTTCCCCGCGGCATTTTGACCTCAAGGCAGGCGCCCCGCCCGCAGCAGCCGGTCCACCACGGATGGCGTACCATCTTCACATCCCCCGTGTTCTCCTCGAACAATCCCAGGTTCATGGTACCGCTGTGGCCCATCATGAACTGATCATGATCAAAATCGTTGCACCATATTTCCGTAAACAGCGCCTTGCCGGAGATACTCTCCAGGATGAGACCGGAAAGTGTGGTCGGGACGTCTCCCTCGCATGAGCAGAATACACCTTCCTGCATGAGCAGGGACATACCGATACACGGTACAACCCCGATTTCCGGACGCTGCCAGAGCGACTGACAGTACACCGTAACGGCATCTAGCTCATTCTCCGCAACGATTCTCTTCATTGCAAGTGCGGTTCGCACCGATTGTGTAAACTCTTCTTCCTCGAAGTCATCGGCCTTTGCATAGGTGTTCCCCAGCTTCTCCGCCAGGGATTTTACGTCTTTCTCGTCGATGCTGTTGAATGCATTCATGATGACATTCTCGAGAATGGGTTTCGTTGCGGCTCCAAAGGTGGTATACATCGTCGTCGGGTCGTATCCGAAATCAATCATCCCTGGATACAGGTGGCCTATCATGCCGAGTTTTGCACCCCAGATACGCTTAAAGGCAGCAACCGCTTTGAATATCGTATTGAATGCATGTGAGACTGACTCATCGGTGTAGTGCCCGGATACGAGGAAGTACGGCATGCCCTCCCTTTCCATGAGGTTTGTAATACCAGGTACCCCTGTAATGCCATGTTCGAACATCCACTTGTCGAAATCAAGGTCCTTCGGGATGGAGGGGGATTTCTGCGTATTCCAGACGACGACCGGCCTGACGAAGCGTTTGAGATCGAGGATAATGTCATCGGGCGTTGAATAGGTCGCTGTTGCAAGAACAATGACGTCGACATCTTCAGTCTGGAAGAGCATCCGTGCTTCACTTGCCCGGGGAACACAGTCGATGAGCCTTCCTGTTTCATAAACCGTACCGAATTTGGATAAAAAATTGCTGAATTTCTTGCCCAGCTCGAGTGCAGGCTTTTCATGCTGTGGGAAGTATTTCCAGTACGTTGCATGAGCCAGAGACATGAGACCTATCTTCAACGAGCTGTGGGCGTTACTATCCTTCATGCCTGTCTCCTTTTGGGCATTCACCATGTGTACTGATAATGCTTGCGAAATATTGCAGATTGATTACTATGGAGATGCAAATGTTTTCATGCAAATGTTTTCAGGCCATTATTGAATGGTTCCCTATGATTGTCAAGGGTTTTCGGAGGAGCATATGGAACGTCTCAGTTCAACCGAAAGGGTGGTGTATACCTTTGAGGGAATGGTGACATGTCTCATCATGTAGTACTTCTTGGAGACTCTATATTCGACAATCAGGCCTATACCGTCGGGGAACCGGATGTGGTGACACATCTTAACGAGATCCTGCCTCCACCCTGGAAAGCAACTCTCTGTGCCGTGGATGGGAGTACCACGACTGATCTGAAGGCACAGTTGCAGAACGTTCCATCCTATGCCACTCACCTGGTGATTTCAATCGGAGGCAATGACGCGCTTTTAAATAGAGATGTCCTCTGGCAACCTGTGGCATCAACGACCGAGGCGCTTGCGCTGTTTGGTGAACGTGTTTCTCAGTTCGAATCCTCATATCGTGCGGCAATCGACAGCGCACTTTCACTCAAGCGTCAGACGACGACATGCACCATTTACAATGGGAACCTCGATCCAGACGAGTCAGCATTGGCATGCATCGCACTCACGATGTTCAACGACGTTATTCTTAGAGTGGCTTTTGAACTGGGGCTGTCTGTCATTGATCTGAGGCTGATCTGCGATGAGGTTGTGGATTATGCGAATCCTATCGAGCCGTCGGGTACAGGGGGCAGGAAGATCGCAGAGGCGATCGCACGTTCCATCGGAGCCCTGGGTGGAGAAATGCGGTACAGTCGCGTGTTTTCCGACTGACCTAAGGGTGAGGTGTGGGGTTTCCACCGTCTGCTGGTTGAGGAGTCACATGTTACACGATGAAGAGATAGAAAAATGGACGCTATAGAGATCGTTGATACCAATGCTCACAACATCTTAAAGTATGGGATTTGTGGGTACAGCAATGTGAAGAGAGCGGGGTTCCTGGAAAAGGTCGAATGGCTTAAAGAACGCTTTTCAGAGGGGATGAAAATCAAGACCCTGTATTCTCACAAGGATGGTACGCAGGGTATGATCGAGTACATTCCAGGTGAGTATTGCTGGAGACCCGTTGAAGCAGTCGGATATATGTTCATTCACTGTATCTTTGTTGGTTTTAAGCGTGCGTATAAAGATAAAGGATATGCAACCCTTTTATTGAAGGAATGTATCGAAGATGCACGAAAGGAGAAGATGCATGGAGTTGCCGTAACCACCCGTCAAGGGGCTTTTATGGCAGGCAGAGAACTCTTTGTGAAGAACGGGTTTGATGTTGTTGGTACAGCACCTCCCGATTTCGAATTGCTTGTGAATAAATTTGAGGAAGACACACCGGCTCCCAGATTCAAAGGAGATTGGAAAGAACGCCTCAGTACATACAAAGATGGATTAACTATTATCCGGGCAGATCAATGCCCCTACACAGTGAAAAATATCAGAGAGATAGAAAGAGCAGCACGGGAGGATTTTGGTATACAGCCGAATATAGTTACCCTGAAAACCCATAAGGAGGCTCAGAACAGCCCATGTCCTTTCGGGACTTTTTGTATCTCGTTCAATGGAGAGGTCGTTGCACACCATCCAATCAGTAAGACAAGGTTTTTAAATATCATGAATGCGTTGTTGAAATGATCCGGTTCTAACGGGCAAAGCCACGGCGTCAGCTCCAGCGATTCGTTCTGCACCTCATACGAACTCTGTTCTCTTCTATTTCGTGCTGCGTTTCTCTATCTTTCTGGAAACATTCCATGCTGGGGATTATCTTAGGGAGACACAGATCAAGAAAGGAGCTACGTATATGAAAGACCAGCATTATGAAAGAGCTAAAAGTAAAATTCAGCTGGCAGTGTACTTCGCCAAGGAGATGATCGAAGAGCTGGGCAGAGAAAAAGCACTCGACATTATTGGAAAGGCATATCAGAAATACTCCAATGATACTTTCCCAGAACCATATCTTGATATCCCATTGGAAAAACGATTTCAGAAATTCAAAGATGATTTAAAAGCAGATGCAGAATCCGAGACATATCTTACCATTGTGGAAGATACGGACACGCATATCAAGGTGAGATTCAATCGCTGTCCCTACTATGAGGTCTATGCGGACTATGGAATTCCCGAAGTGTGTCAAAAATACTGTGACGGTGATTTCGAAGCCTTTCGCAAAGTCCATCCCAAATTACGAGTTACCCGCGAGCACGAGATTGCCTATGGCGATGACTATTGTGATCACTGCTGGACCTTGGAAGAATAGGCGGTGCAGGGAAGAGGAGGTCACCTGAGGCGATCCATCAATCTTTCAGGATATCAGGACATATGAAGAGATGCACACTCGTTGGTATCCTGTAAAATCCAGGAGCAGCGGCAAGATACGATCATCCGGTCGATTTCCTTTCATGCCGTTTTATCGAAACCTGGATGCCATCCGCACTGATTCTTTTAATTACTGAAATCGTCTTATTGAATTATTTTGCGGGTTTCTTCATAACCACTCAGTTTATGAACCTCATTCAGAAAGTACTTGATATTCTCATACGCTACATCGGGCGGAATATGATGATCACAATTCACAAGGTACCCGCCTTCCCTTATGAGCACTCGAACCTTTTCCACCTCTTGATCTATCTCATACCTACCTCTGGCAAGCGCCCGCTTGTCTACACCTCCTATTATGATCAAATTTTTTCCATATTTTTTACGCAATCTGATCGGGTCCATCCCACTGGCAATCTCAAAGGGATAGTGCGCATTTATCCCGCAATCAATCCAGATAGGCAATAGCTCCTCTGTATTGCCATCACTGTCAAGAATGAGTGCCTTGACACCATTGCTGCGGAGCAGGTCCACAATTTTTCTATATCGAGGAGCCATGTATTTCTTCACAAACCCAGGTGAAACAAGAGAACCTTTATTGAAACACATGTCCTCCCAGAGCCACACCCAATCGAGAGCTATTTCAGCCGCAAAAACCCTCTTGATCATTTCATAGGAGAGATACGTCTGCCACTCAATCATCTCCTCAACCAGTGACATATCATCATACATGGCATAGCTGATGTTTTCCAATCCCATGTAATTTCGCGGCATGCCGAAGAGAGACAGAGCTATCATACCAAGAGCAAAATCTCTCTCATTATAGCTCTTTCCCTCCTGCTCCTCTTTAATTGGAAACTGGAGTTTATCGTCAGTCATAACATCCCAACCTTCAGGCCACCTTCCGGGAGAATGGGGATCCAGCCTTTTTTTATACTCATCCCAGGTCTTTTTATCCTTGACCGGGTACTCCAGATATTGCGGCATTAATTCCGGATCCCTCTTGTCAATGCGAACCACCGCTCCATCCCAGTCGATCTTCACAATATGTTCCTCATCTTCCTCCAACACCTTCACTTCATAGAGAGGATCAAGGGGCGGCACCCACGGTGGATTATTGTTGGCTCCCATACCCTGAATTGCCGCATTCGGTTTTATACACTCAATCTGATCCTGATACCCGAGAAGATGCATGTTAATCTCTTTTTTGTTATCCAAATTCTTTACCGGCATGCCCTCTCTGACCCAACGCTTGAATGCTTCATTCCAGGAGTCCACACCCCAAACGAACACATCATCCTTTCTCTCAAAGCTGCATATTGCCTGGAATCGCTCCTGTGCAGTCATGAGTATCTCCTCATTCTCTCATGCAGACCCTTCTCCTGGCTGTTCCTTTAAACAAATAAAAATGGCATATATCCGGATCAACTCATTGAGATTTGTTTATACCACTGTAGACCCTTTCAGTCAATCGCAGTCCACTGCCATTGTAAAACATCGAGGTTACGCGCCTCAATATCTGATATGGATTCACAACGCATTGGAAGTTATTTTGTATTGTAGCATTCGAGAGGAGGCATCAGTTTGTCACTCATATCAGTAAACGTCAAGGACCGTTATCGAGACAGCATCATTCATGTCCAAGGAAGACGTACCCAGAGCAAGGAGCTCTTCCTGTTCACGATCTCGACCTGCATCTGGTGCAGACTCGGCAAGAGATGGCTCAGTGATAGGGGATACACCTACTCCTATCTGGAAATCGATAAAATACCCGTTGATGAAAAAAATCAGATCAAGAAAGAGCTTGTTGAATTGGTGGGAGATGCACCCAGCTACCCGTTCCTTATGATCAATGACAGGGAATGGCATTCAGGGTATGTACCTTTCATCTGGGAGGAACTTCTCAATGAATCGTGAGAAAACTGCGAAGGATGTACGAGCATATGTGGACACCATCGCCAGTCGTCACGGCTGGAAGCTGAACAACAGGGAGGAGATGCTGGAGGGCCTCATCAGCGGTCTCATGGAAAACTACAACCGTCTGGGGTACTACAACTGCCCCTGCCGGGACAGCCAGGAGGACGCAAAGCTCGATCGCGACATCATCTGCCCCTGCCTGTACGCCCGAGAGGCGGACGTGGAGGAATACGGACACTGCTACTGTGCTCTTTTTTTCCGAAAAGATTTCGACATGTCGCAGGAGATAGCTATGATCCCCGAAAGAAGACCGCTCTTTTAATAAAACACGTAAACCGCACCGGCAATCAGGGCCGTATTGTCAGCCTCGTCTCCGTTTACTCCGATCGCGGCGCTCGCCTCCCAAGTTGCACCCACGGCAAGGGTTTCGCTGTCCATGTCTAGACTGTATCCAAACCGATCGCCAGAGTCAGTGTTGGAAGCCTTGACATAGGCCTGCTGCGACCAGGTGCCGCATCCATCGCGGGTAAACAGGTTCACCGCGCCGGAACCTGTACCTGTTCTATCAAGCTCACTGCCGTTGATCCCGGTCGCGTTTCCATCCTCAACCCATGCCCCCACAGCCAGGTGGTCATCCGACAGAGCGGTACTGTAACCAAATTGATCACCACCATCGACATAGGATGCCTTGATGTAGGCCTGCTGCGACCAGGTGCCGCCTCCATCGCGGGTGAACACGTATGCGGCTCCGGCATTTATGGCTGAATTATCAGCCTGATTTCCATTAACCCCGGTAGCAGCACTGTTCTCGAATGGCGCTCCCACGACCAGGGTGTTGCTCGACAGGGCGACGCTGGTGCCGAAATTGTCATCTAATTCCGTGTTGGAGGCCTTGACATAGGCCTGATGAGACCAGGTGCCTGCAGTGCGGGTGAACACGTACACGGCACCCGAGTAGACAGCCAAATTGTTGGTCCCATCCCCGTTCACCCCTGTGGACGAGCTGTCCTCGAAAGGTGCCCCCACGGCAAGCGTATCACCGAACAGGGCCACGCTCGTACCGAACTCATCACCAGATTCCGTGTTCGAGGCCTTGATGTATGCCTGCTGAGTCCAGGTGCCTGCAGTGCGGGTGAACACGTACACGGCACCCGCCAAGCCCGCAGTGTTGATTGTCTGGTTGCCGTTGACACCCGTAGCGGTGCTTCCCTCAACAGGCGCCCCCACAGACAGGGTATCGCCGTATAAAGCCACACTGGTACCGAACTCATCATTGACATCCGTGTTTGAGGCCTTGATATAGGCCTGCTGCGACCAGGTGCCACCTGCATCGCGGGTGAACACGTACACTGCGCCCGAACCTGGTGCTGCATTATTTGTATCATCGTTATTTACCCCCGTGGACGAGCTGTCCTCATAGGGTGCCCCCACAGCCAGCGTGTCACCTGACAGGGCGACGCAAAAACCGAATCCATCACCAATTTCTGTGTTCGAGGCCTTGATGTATGCCTGCTGAGTCCAGCTACCGCCGCTGTCGCGTATATACACGTACACTGCACCCGCACTTTCCACGGTGTTATCCGCCTGATTCCCATTGACGCCAGTGGCGTCGCTGTCCTCACCTATCGCTCCGACGGCCAGGGTATTGCCGGATACGGCCACGCTCTGGCCGAATTGATCGTACTCCTCCGTGTTGGAGGCCTTTACATAGGCCTGCTGCGCAAGGGATTCAATATCCTGTGAGGTTCCGCCTGCACAGGCAATGAAGATGACCGGCAGGCTCAGAAGCAAGAGTGCGCTGAGAGAGAGAAACAAGGGTCGAAGTTTCATGGTTTGCACCTCTGTAATGTGATCGTTGAAAGGTTGTCATTCGAAGCTCTTTAGTATACGCATGCTACCCGAAACGGTTCACTTTGTCAATTGTCGTGAGAGCTTCAGATTTCATCAAAAAGATCAATGAAGCTATAGGTTTGACTTCATAGAGGTTATTATGCCCGTACTACAGCCAGCTCCCAATTTGGTGATCGAAAAGGTCATGGTTTCATCACTCCCCGATGTCCGGCAGCGGAATACCGGTTGCACTCTCACCCATAGTACCTCTTGAATAATCTGCAGATGTTCAGGGTCATCCAGCAGGGCTGTTCATGTTTATCGCCCCTGACCAGTTTGAGGTTCCAGGTCCCGTCCTTCTGCTGCGTGTTTATAAACCATTCGAGACCCATTAAGACCTTCGTGTGGTCGGGTTTGAATCCCAGTTGTGAAACGGGGTCCAGCACGCTGATAAGGTCCGTGTACCAGAAGGGAAAGGAAAACCTGGTCCAATACTCGACGGCGCTCCGGTCCGGGTAACAGTCTTTTTTG
>Ga0209427_10006127_pt1 | contig 13760 bp, 12 predicted proteins | sample DeeMarSWOR136_30_FD_187465 | JGI IMG/M metagenome (GOLD analysis project Ga0209427, IMG submission 187465) | Marine sediment microbial communities from White Oak River estuary, North Carolina - WOR-1-36_30 (SPAdes) (version 2) | ecosystem: Environmental > Aquatic > Marine > Intertidal zone >... | reverse complement strand
CAAACCCTACCAAAATGTGCAATTAGAGATTTCAATGATTTTGCCATATGGTATAGCCCGGGCGTTGCTGAGCCGTGCTTGGATATACAAAAGAATCCTGAGAAAGTATATGAGCACACGAATAAATGGAACACGGTAGCTGTAGTTTCAGATGGTACCCGAGTATTAGGACTTGGCAACATCGGTCCTAAGGCAGCTATGCCTGTAATGGAAGGTAAAGCGCTACTTTTCAAGTATTTAGGCGGCGTTGATGCAGTCCCTCTTTGTCTGGATACCAAGGATCCTGACAAAATTATCGAAACCGTCAAACTCATACAGCCTTCATTTGGTGGGATCAACCTCGAAGATATTGCCAAACCTAAATGTTTCTATATTTTAGATACACTAAGAGCAGATCCAGACGTAGAAATTCCCGTATGGCATGATGACCAGCAGGGAACGGCTTGTATTGTCACGGCTGGACTTATTAACGCATTAAAAGTCGTTGGCAAAAAGATGGATGAAGTTCTTGTGTCCATGATTGGTGCCGGTGCCGCAAACATTGCTATTGGAAGGGTTATGATGACGGCTGGAGTCAAGCCAGAAAATATGATGTTCTGTGACAGTAAGGGTATCCTAGGAACTCATAGAAAAGATCTTGAAGCAAAAAAGGATGAAAATCCTCAAAAATGGAACATGTGCCTCAAGACCAATAGTGAGAAAAGAGAAGGCGATATGGCAGAATGCATGAGATCCACTGATGTCTGTGTAGCTATGAGCCAGTCAGGACCTGGCGTAATTAAAAAAGAATGGGTTACTGCTATGGCGACAGATGCGATCATGTTCCCATGTGCTAATCCAATTCCTGAAATTTGGCCCTGGGAATGCAAAGAAGCAGGGGCAAGGGTAGTCGGTACTGGTCGCTCTGATTTTGAAAATCAAGTTAACAATAGTCTAGGTTTCCCTGGAATTTTCCGAGGAACTCTGGATGTTAAAGCGAAAACAATTACCGATGAAATGGTTATTGTTGCTGCTCAAGAGATCGCTAAAACAGCAGAGGATAAAGGAATCCACGAAGGATATATCGTGCCAAACATGGATGAGTGGGAGGTTTTCCCAAGAGAAGCTGTAGCTGTGGCACTGAAAGCTATAGAACAAGGCATAGCTCGAGTAAAACGAACTAAGCAAGAGCTTTGGGATCGTGCGTCTAAAATAATCAAAGAAACAAGAGACATGACACAACTGTTAATGAAAGAAAACTTTATATCAATGCCACCTGCAGATTTGTAGCCCCCTTTTTCCTTTTTTATTTATTCGAAATTGAACTCTTTTTCTTCACTTTTATTACATAATAGTGAAACACTATATAGAGAAAATAGCCTCTAAAAAGAAAATAGGCATATAAGATTCATTTTATTGCACACAATAAGTGAACACAATAAGCCGCAATTAGAACTTTTATAAAGAACTACCGCTATGACTATAGCTGAGGCTAGTTTTATGACGCTCACTCAACAAGAAGGTGAATTCCATTTTAGTGTAGCTACTGAAACCACGCCTGGATATCTACGTTATCTGCCCGAATTTCTGGAGAACTATTATGTGCTTCGTGCTTTTCGAAGAGTAGAAAACATACGTCGATTTAACATCGGAAATCAATATTATCTTGTCTTTACTGCTTATCTGCCGAAATCATCTGAACATATAGATGTAACAATAGAAGCATCTACAGAACGAGGTCGCCCAATTCACGTGATTGTATCTCGTAGTTCGCCAGACATTTCTGAGGAGTTAATAAAGGGCATAGAAGAGAATATATTGTTAGAACTACAGCTCTTCGAGGACTATGCGCGCCAATATACTCTTTATCTGGCATATATCCCTGGCCAAAAGATTTCTGAACAAAAATATGGGCGTGGGATACTCGAAAAATTGTTTACAGATTCAATGGTTAATTTATTTATTATCTTCATTGTGGTTGCCGTAGGTACATTTGCACTATTTAATGCGGTATTTGGTCAGGAGTTGAGTTTGCTACTCTCACCGATTGTGATCGTAGTATCTCAATTGCTGGTTGTGGCGTATTCTGGAAGGCTCATTGCCAGAACATCTGACTGGCGAATTACGAAAGACCGGCCTGAAGTTAAAGTACTTCAGTATACTTTGACAGAACAAGAAGCGGATATTTTAAGGAAAAAACATAGAAAAGAACTCCCCAAAATTCGCAAAGAAATCTATGATAGTACGTTAGCCACAGGAAAACAAATAACATGCGAGAACGCTCACCCGATCTTTACAAAATATGGAATTGCATGTACGCCACAAAATCTCATCGTCAAAACGGTAAATTTGTATGATCTTGTCAGTAAGGCCTGTGGCAAGTTTAATGTGCCAATCCCAACAATTGTCGTAAGCAATAAAATGGCTGCCAACGCAGCAGCAACCGGATTAAGCCCCAAAAGAGGAACTATGCTTGTCACAACAGGTGCTATAGTTCAATTAAATGAAAACGAACTATTCCAAGTTATTGGACATGAAGTTAGTCATCTTAAAGGACATGATCCCTTCATTCTCTTCTTCATACTATCAATTGAATATATAATCCGGGTTTATGCATTGACCTTTCTTCCAGCGATCGCGGCTATAATACAAGGGATTTTCGTTATCTACTTTCTCGCACTTCTGGGCTTAACGTTTTTCATTGGTAAATTCTTTGAAGCTAAGAGTGATCTAGAGGCCGCAGTGTATCTTAAAGAACCGAAAGTTATGGCAAACAGTTTGAGAAAAATTGGATTCCGACGACTTCTGATTAAGAAAGGAGGAATCTCATGGTCTTTCCTCGATTGGATTCGATTAGATCCGCACCCACCGTTAAGTTGGAGGATTAAACGGTTAGACGAAATTGAGGATACCAACCAGATTAAACATACCTTCCTAAAATCTGTTGGCGACGTCTTTAAGGGGTTCATTTCATCAATTGCGTAATTCCTTCAAGATGTCCCATGACTTTTTGTATGGGACAGCCTATTTTTTATAAGAAATTAGTCTGAAAAGAGTTTACGGAGTTTACAACATTTTTGTATCAAAATCATAGCATTGAAACAAGGGAAGTAAGTTTATGGATGAAAAACCACCACCTCTAGAAAACTCAAACAGTTTTGATAAAATAAGCGAAATTCCTTTGAATGCAGAAGCGGCCTTTTATGTAAGTGAAAAGGGAATTACAGAATTACTTGTTTATAATTATCTCGATGGAGAATACTTCTATCATAAATTATGTGCCTCAGAAAACTATGATACTGAAATGAACAAAATAAAGGATAACATGCAGTTCTATCTCGATCAAGATACAGTGTTAGTAAACCATGAAGAAAAACGCATGAAATTGAGTGAAGTAGAACTTAAATTCAAGGATGGATTACCAGAATATCCCCAGCTCAATTTTATGATATTAATCCGCTGTAAACTTAGAGAAGGAAATAATGTAATTGAATTCGATATGGAAGATGAGATTGCCCCTTATGATTTTCTAATTAAATATCATTTCCCTCACGGTTCTGAGATCATTGAGGTGGAAAGTTTGCTTTCATTCAAGATAATCGATAATAAGATAATTATGACTGCCAAAAAAGGAGATCGCGTTGGTGGCTATGAAAAGATCATTTTTAAGGTTTGATAGGAGAGAAAAGAACAAATGAGAAACGATGAAATTGTGTTATTAAAAGTTGACGAAATAAAAGGATCAAAAAAAGCAGAAGGAGTTCTTGTCAAACTTTTAGCTTCTGGAGAAAATGTTTCACTCTCGTTACTTCAAGCTGAACCAGGTACAAGTTTCGAAATACATGATCATGAAGAAGAGGAACTCAGTTATATCGTACAAGGCAAAGCAATCATGACCGTAGAGGACGAATCATATGATATTGAAGCTCCTTATGTGATAAAAGTCCCACCTCATATGCGGCATGGACTCACAGTTATTGGAACAGAAACATTACTAAAATTGAATGCCCATTCTCCTCCGAGAATCTCTGCATTAAAAAGTGAATCTCTTAAATAGAATATTCTCACTGAAAGTATTTTGCTAGTTTATTAGTCGATAATAAAAATAGAAAAAAGAAAAGTGACTACCCTTTCATGTTAGCTACAGGGCAGACTGCGGGATCCTTGACATATTCGCATGGCCTATCCATGCCCTCATAAAACTTAAAGTTTAGCATTTTACAAAGTCCGGCTTCAGCATCATATTGATCGCATGTCATATTGATCACCTTCCGCTTGGAATTGTTTGAAATCATAATTCCCACTAAGATTAGAAAAATCCAAATGGGAAAGGAGGGAAAATTAAGAGAGACACGATTTCGACTATTAAAATAATTGTGGTAAAATTCTCCGCCTGCAATACAACAGTAAAGATAACGGTGTATATGAAACGTAGACTTGTGTTCATTCAAAAGTTTCGTTTTTGAGGAAGTAAACCTCAGTGGACAACATTTAAAGAATCATATTTCTCTTTAAATGAACTCATAAAAGTAAAATGTTTAAAACCTGAAATACCAAAAAGCGGATTATTCATTTATGAAATCTTTTTAACATCATTAATCAGTTAGAATCGAGAATGCCCTAATATAATTAAAGGCAGTTGAAATCAATGACAGATGACGTAATGATACTCAAAAAAGAGATAGAGCAACATTTGAAGCTAGCTATGGGACCTATTGAAAACAAAATTAAGGAACTATTATTAGAGGATACGACTCAAGATTTTCAAGAAGTGATATTATATCAAGTTGCTTCTGGGGGAAAAAGACTTCGTCCAGTACTCACTTTATTATTTTGTGAATTAGTTAATGGTAATACTGAGGATGCATTGAGTTCAGCGGCTGGAGTTGAGTTAATCCATAATTACTCATTGTTAATGGATGATATTATTGATCGATCTCCTTACAGAAGAAATAGACCCACTACTTGGGTCAAATTTGGCCTCCCAATCGCATTACTTGCAGGTATGCATTATAGAGAGGCTATATTTTTATCAGCCTTAAAATCACCTAAACCAGAGATCATTAATAGGATATTTTCAGATACTATACGACAACTGGTTGAAGGTGAACGTAAGGATGTACTCTTCGAGCAAGCGGGACGCAAAGAAGATTATATTTTGGAGAAGAGATATAGAACAATAACTCTCGATGATTACTTTGAAATGGTTGGGGATAAGACCGCAATTCTGATAAAAGCAGCGTGTGAAGTTGGCGTAATATGTGCAAATGGTTCTAAAGAAATGATTGATGCAGCAAGTTCTTATGGATGGAACGCTGGATTAGCATTTCAAGCCAAAGATGATGTGCTGGATTTATTTGCTGATGCAGAAAAATTAGGAAAGCCTGTTGGACATGACATCAAAGAACATAAAATGGGTAATATTACTGTACTTTATGCCTTAGAAGAACTTGAAAGTAAACAAAGTGAATATGTCTTGAACATTTTACGGAAAGAAAAGGTAACAGATGAAGAAGTAAATGAAGTAATTGAGCTCATAAAATCAACTAAAGCACCTCAAAAAGCTGAAGAAAAAGCGAAGGAGTTAAAAGAAGAGGCTAGAAAACAATTATTAAAATTTCCTGGTTCTCCAGCAAAAAAGATGTTAGAAAATATTGCATCATATTTTGTAGAGCGCACATACTAAAGAAAACCATCTTAAAAAGAATACAAACAACTTATTTTTTAAAAAGATGAAAACACTCATTTATAATGAGAGCCAAACATAAAGAATTACACTCAAGAAGATAGTTCAGTCGGCTCCCGAAAGCACGAGTGGTCTCGCGCACCGGGCTTCAAACCCGGTAGCTCGATGAGGGCTTGCGGTTCGATATATTTGCAAAATCAAAAAGGATACGAAAATCCGCTCGGGAGCCGCCATATTTCTTTTAAATACTTTAAGTCTAGCAACAGCTCAGAAACTTTTATGCTTTATTTATTTTCTTTGAATCGGGTGGTTTGAGTGATTTCTGTAACGTCCGAGGTTAAGGTAGTTGTCGTATCTACACTGAATTCCTGGGTTTTCTTATTGAAATAATCTAAAGATTTGCAACGAAATATTTCTTCGCCATATTTGCTATATCCTTCTATAAGGAACTTTTTTAGCTCATCGTTATCCATAAAACTACTGCCTGAAAAACTTCCAATCTGGATTGTATCTCCAAAGATATCTTCTTTTTCAATTGTTAAAATTGCCGTTCGAGAGATTTCTGATTCATAGATAGTTGGTTTGAACTCAGCGTCAATTTCAGCTCCAGAAGTTTTTACATATTTTAATAATTTATTTTTCTTCACATATTCAACTGTTTTATTTTCTGTCTCTTTAGGGATTACAAGATAAATTTCAACTGGCGAAATCTTTGCATAAGAAAGAATTGTGACCAACATTGTCTTGAAACTTTCGAAAGACTCGATATCTAAGTGTTCCATGACAAAAGCGCAAATGTCGTTACTCTCTTTCCTCCCTAAAATATCAATATTTAGAATAGTCTTTCCTTTTCCAATAGTAGCATCAGTTTTGTATGCATCTAAACTAACTTCATCTTGAAAATAACTTTCTGTTTTTTTTATCATTTCACTCTTGAATTTTCCTCTTTTTTCAAGCACTATGCTCTTAAAAAGAGATGGAAGAGCCATTTCGCTTGTAGAACTAAGCGTGTTCAAAATATCCTTAATATCTTTGTCTTTGTTCGATGAATAGTCTGGTAAAACATCCTTGATCTCTTTTACTGTAAGAGGAGGATACAGGTGCGATAATAACTTAATCATAGCTTCATCATTTACAACCGATCTCATTTTTCTTCACCTTTGGTAAGGATTTTCTACGATTCAGCGATTTGCTGCTTTCTAAGTCTTGCATGTAATACTGGAAGTCTGAATTTCTTCCTCTTTGCTTTTTCCATAGCATCTGTAGTTGTCCCTGTTTCTACAAAGCCATCAATTTCAATTCGTGGAGGTTTTGACAAATATGATTCTGATCCTTTAGCAAAATATGCAACTGTAAATATCTGATCAGTTTCAAAGTTCTTGAGTGTCCAAACTGCTTCTTTTGCATCTTCTTGAGTTTTAATCTTTGGTTTTTCCTTTTGTGGCAGAAATTTGGAAATTTCAAAGGAAAGCGGTAGTTCATCAATGATCTTCAATTTTTTCAGGGTTATGCCACTGCTGTTTTTAAATGCAATTGAAACAGTGTAAGTCATGTTAGGGCCTTTTTCGATTACTTTTAGCATTTTTCCTAAGTCTTTTTGCTTCCATTTAAGATTTGAGGTCAGAGTAGTAATTGTAGGACGTAGTTTTACTGTCTTTTCTGCTGGTACCTCTGCTACCTCCTTTATTTCATCCTCTGCAATTTCACTTATTGGGATAGCCTTTGCTTCTTCAGCGGAAATAACAGAGAGAGCAGCAAATGCTTCCTTTCTGATGTCTTTATCAGAATCTTTTTGTAATTCCTTTAAGGGTTCAATCACTGAGTCCATTTTGTCTGGGAAATTCCTATAGAGTTCACTTGTAGCCCTGATTGCTATCAGACGTACATCTTTATCTGAATCATTAAACTTGTCAATTATGCGTGGCAAACCTGAAGAAATAACTTCAAACAAAACAATATTCTTAAGAGCATCTATTGTTACATAGCGTACTTCCTTGTTTACATCATATGTAAGTTGACTTAGTTGTGGAATGGTTGAACGCACTTTCTCTGGGTCGATGCTTCCAATAACGCCAATGGTTTTTGCAGTCATATAACGGACATCAAGATCGACATCATTTAGAAGAAGTTTTAGTTTTTCAACGACATCCGTTACCCACTCGGGAAGGGTGTTCTCCAAAACCATTCCATACGCTGAAAAAAGATGGGCCAAGGAATCTACTGCAAAATATCGTACCCATTCAGATTCATCTGAGAGCGCTAACTCAAGCTCAGTTCCCAATTCTTTAACTTTTGAAAATTCTTGAAGTGTCAATGTTGGCAATGATGCCATAATGTCATTCAATTTCTTTTGGATTTCTTTACGCTTCTTGGGATCTGGATCACTTATTTCACTTTGAATTCGTCGTAATTCACTCTCCGAAACTGATTTAACCATTGAATTTGTTCGTTCAATCCTCCCTTGCATTATAACAAAATTCATCGGTTCGGCTATCTCTTTGAGTTCACCAGTGCTTGTTGTAAGGTTATTTACTTCAACAGCTCTTATTATTCTGGCTTGCTCTGTCGCTCTTTTTGTTTCATCTAAAATCTCTTTTGCAATGCCTTTAACTTTGCTTCTTCTGTTAACCTCTGTGAACAATTCGAAGGAGAAAATACTTGCTCCAACAGCTCCTATTCCAAAAAGAGCATAATATCCAAGTTTGTCTAAACTGAATCCAATGAGAATGCTGCTACTAATAACCAAAATAAGAATTCCAATTAGTCCACTAAAACTTCCTAGACTTAATTTTTCGGTAAATCGAAACACAATCGAAAGTACTACAAATGTTGAAAATGCACTTACAAGAATTAATACTAAAACTATAGAATCTGTAAGAACAGCACCTCCCGTACGACTAATCAACCCAAAAGCCGTCATCAAGGAACCAGGAATTGCATAAAAGAGGGGAATTCTCAAAGCTAATGATGGAGAAAAGCCTGCTGCAAGAAATGCAATAACTAGTGCAAAAATTCCGACCCTAAGATCAACAATTTGTAATAGACCAAAGAAGAATGCTCCAAACAGAAATTGCGGGGCACTAACCTTTTTTCTCGCTACAGTTCTCACGAATCTTCCGGTTCGGTAAGCCATAACACCAATAAATATGAGAACAACACTTAGAGTGATTGCTAAATAGTCTCCAATTATAAGAAGCGTGTTTTCTACCGATCGAAGATAATCTTCAAATGGAGTTATGAGCTTTGTAATAAAACCAGTAAGTGCAACGATGGAAATTGCGCACCCAAAGAGTGCAATTGATTGAACAGCGCTTTTTTGCGTCTCTCCTCCACTGAAGAATCCTTCAGTAGCACCACGTACCCCTGCAGACCCTAATTTCATGAGGGTAGTATAGGCATCTAAAAGGAAGCGACATCCTAAACCTATCGCAAACCCAAATCCAACCCAAATAAGTAATGGATGATCTGGTGTTATTTGAATTCCAGCTAATTCTGTAACTCCGGCTAGTTCTGTAACTCGAAACATTAAATTTCTAAATCCGGGGATCCAAGACAAGGCTCCAAAAATCAATGCAAATATTATTGCTGATTGTAGTTCACTCAAATAATCACTTCCAAGAATTAAGCATGATATAATAATAATCGTTCATTTAAATCGTATCTTGTGAATAATAGTCTTCTAAATTTATAAATTAAATTAAGTCCGCTAGTTGTTGCTTTAAGTACCTCTTGCGTGGTACTCCACTTAAAGGAATCACAGGCTCCTAGAATTTCATAAACAAGGCCTCCACTATGCTTTTCATTGGAAAGTAATTAAGACAGAATTTCCTTAGAGATAAACCCATCTGTCTAAAATTAGACTTTTTACTACACGTTCTGCATCATCAATCTTCGAAATCGCTTTAATCATGTGTTTGCAAAGAATATGTTCTCTTTTCCCGCGAAATCCCCAATCAGTACAATCATGACGAATTATACGACGGTTCATGTCAATTAGACAATCATAATTTTTCATTCTGAAATGCCAGACGCCTTCACCTTCATCTATGAGTTGTAACTCAGAATCAGGAATTGATAAGCCATTTTTTAGTCTCTTTTCATCAGTAAGTTTGGCAAGTTGTTCTTCAAAGGATAAATTCTTTATTTCAGTTTTAAGCTTCCGATGTTTTTTGATAACTTCTTCTGTATAGGTATATAAGGTTGCTAAATCTACATTCTTAAATAAAAAATCGATAAGCTCTTGTTTCTTAAGTTTTGATAGTCCCTTAAGATCATGTTTCTTTGCGATTTCAGTTAGTTCCTTTTTTGTGAAACTACCAGCAAACGCATTTTCAATTTCATTACAAGAAATTTTTGTCAGTTTATCCTCCCCATTTTTATCAATTTGATAGGTTTGAAGACTGAAATATATTCTGTTTTACATTCAAAAATCTAGAAGATAAAAATAACTTAACAAACTTGAGAATCTAGAGAATCTAGAGAATCTAGAGAATCTAGAAAATGGAAAAAAAGAAAAAAAGGGTTTTGTGCTTTTACTAAGCGGATGTCAGGCTTCCTACCAGAAGGGCCCTGGATCATAGATTCCGCTCCACCAGAACATCAGGTGGACGGTAGCGATCCAGGAAAGGAAGCAGAACAGACCACAGTAGTACGCACCGCCTTTTCCGCCGTATCCATGTGTAAAGAGGAAGAATCCAAATAACACAAGGATATAGAACCACAAGTCAATTTGTAACATTGGTTGTGTTCCACCAGCTTGCCAACATGCTACCGAAGCTATGATTTGCGGTATCATTTCTTGCAGACAAACTTGCCCTAATACCTTACCATCAAATCCAAACACGTTGACAAAGAAGCCAACGAGCCATGTAACGCTGTACATGAAGGGAATTAAGGCAAAGATAATGCTAAAGACACCACCTAGTGGGTTGGCAATAATGTGCCATAGCCCCTGGAAACTTAATGAATAGCAACCAACTAGACAGGTAGCACCGAGAGCTTTACCCTCTGCAGGGGTAAATTCATAGCCGAGAAAGATAGCGGCACCGATTGCCCACAATGGGAAAATTAAACCACCCATTCCAATGGCGACAGCGGGTGCGGGTACTCCAACAGCTCCTGTAAATGGCATTTTCTGCTCACCGAAATTTTCCTAAATTTTTACCTATGTAGGTTTTTTTGTTTGTATGTATGTATAGGTTTGGAAAACCTATTGCATAACAAGTTATATATAAAGCTTACTTCCGATTAAACGTTGACCTCAATTTTTAATGAAGTTTACAATAAGGCGCCAAGTCCTAAGAAAATAATACTTAAGTAGTATCAACAAATTCACTTTTTTATAATTCAATCAACTTTGGTTTATATGCAGATATGAAAGAATGAGAGGAATCGTACCTATGAAAAGAATACGCATAAAAGATTAAAAAATAGAAGCGCATAAACGCCATTGTAAGAAGGGAAGAGTGGATTATATGATGCTATATTTCAGCATAGAATATGAGAGAACTTGCTATGACGAATAGTCGATATCTTCATAGTCTTCTTCTTTGAAATATTGCGCTTCTTCGGCACTATCCTCTGTTTTTTCGTATTCATCAACCCAATCTTGTACCCAAATTTGACCTTCGTCCTCTTCACCTGACAACTTTCTTTTAATGGACTGCCATCTTTCAAGAGAGAAAGCAGACCAGAGTGATAATAGAAGTAATGAGACAATTATAAAGGCAGCTGTTATTCCATGGAGTTCGAATGTTATTGGTCTGAAATTTGTTATATAATCTATTAGAACACTCACCACGAAAAACTCAAAGGGCAAGGTTACAAAGGATACTACAAATTCTATATTATACTTCTTAATTCGCAATTTTTTTATGAAAAATCTATCACACGCTAAAATGATCCATACAAAGGTCAGTGCAACCCCAGCCAAAATTATACTTAAAACAAGTAGAAGATAAGCAATATCTGCATAATACAGCCAACTAGGGCTGTTCCAAAATACGAAAGACACTAGTAGGATACAAACTGTTGTAAAGGATATATACCACTCTAAACGTAGTTTAGTAGGACTTGAAGTGATAAGTGAACTATCTACAAATTCGAAAGTTTTGCGAGGTAACTTCAATAAATCACCTTCCTTTTAAATCAAATTTACCTTTTTATATATTGAAATGACTTAGAAGAGAGATCATTCTTGTTTGGTTGGTTCAATTCCTTGTTTTTTTAAGATTTTATCGCGATGTTTTTTTCTGAAGTCTTTTATAACTGGTAGACGTTTTATAACCATACCATCTCGATCATTAATTTGCCAATAAAGCCCACATTTCAAACATGATGCGACTAATGTAGGTACTGTGAATCCTCCTCCAAATGATCCAGCAATAACGGTGTCTGATTCGCATTGAGGACATTTTGTCATGTTATTTCACCTCTAAATTAAGTTTTTCAAGTGGAACATCAACTTTTTTTAGATGAACTATTGATCTCTTATATAGTTATTTATTTACCTTGCAGGATGTTTATTTTAAGCCTTTATATTTATCTAAACATCTCTTTTAATGAAGCAGTATAATGGATAATGGATCTATATCCGCACATAACATTTAGAGTAAAGATTTTCATTACAAAGTAATAAAGAAACCTTATATATGTTATTTTAAGGACATTCGTGAAACGTAAACTCATAAATGTTCAGTTCAGCTTATGAACAGGAGTTCAGACTAAAACATTGAAATGTCATGCATTTTAATCCAAAGAAGGTATGCACAGGAAAGTTTTAAGTATGTAAACTTAGATGTATGTCTTCTAAATTTCTATTAAATATAAGACAAAGCTAGGATTTTGCCCCAATCCTGAACTTGTTTATACACAAATACCGGATCACACATATTCAACTCCGGGTGCGAAATATGAGTAAAGAAAGAATGAAGTATAAGACGAAATATCTTCTAGAGAATAAAGAGAAACTCTCCAAAATAACGAAAAACATGCGTGTTTTCTCTCTGGGGAGTTTGATTCTTCCGCTTGCGGGATATATTGCAATTGCCACATTTATTCAACGACCGCCAAGTTTTACATTTGATTGGGAACCAATCGTAGCTGTTACAGGATTAGCCGGGGCGTCAATTTTCCATCTATTATGGATGGTTGTAGCTAATAAGGGCGTCGAAATTGAGTTTAATAAAGACCCTCTCTATGCCTATTCAAAATGGCTTAGATTACCTTTCTTGGGAGCATCAAGTTTAATCTGGGGAATTATAGCGTATTTATTTTACGGCTTCGTCTGGGGAATTATCATCATTTTCTTAACGATCTACATCTTTTTGTTTATAATTCTGTTTAAATACAATGCCGGCTATTACGACTGGGTAGAAAAGATTCTGAATATTGCTGAGAAAAGAGACAAAAGATTGCTGAAACAAGAAGATAGAAGAAAGAGGAAGCGATAGTCCAACACTTTTAATGAAGTATGTTCCTACAGTCAGTGTAACGTCTTATGCAACTAAAAGTCGTATCCAAAAACACTTAACTTTTTATTTAGCATACATCATTGTGGGGGAGATTTGCGAGAATACTTGGAGGCTTTATTCTGCTAACTGAATTGTTTGAGAGGATTTTTAGGGATGGTAAACCGCATCCATCTTTTGGAAAAGCCCACATTCTTATAGTTCTTCTTCACATCGCTTCAAAAGAACCGATTGGACGCTATAAACTTTCAAAAGAACTTGCGATAAGTGATTCAAGCGTTCGGACTATTATAAAATATCTTAAAGAGATTGGACTTGTGAAAGCCATTCCAAAGCAAGGCCATGTATTAAGTAGCGAAGGAAGGAAGTTTGTTAAAGAAATAAAAAAGGAATTTATTGAAATCCGAACTGACTTAAATTTAAAGGCGCTTACTATTGGAAAGTTCGATACAATCTGTCAACTCAGAAATGCCGCGTTAAAAGTGAAAACCGGCGTTGAATTGAGAGATGAGGCAATAAAAGTTGGAGCAGATGGTGCTACAACGATTATATTTGAGACAAATACGCTATTTATTCCTCCAAAACCAATAGAGGACCTTAAAGAATCAAATGAAGATCTTTATAAT
>Ga0209427_10006126_pt1 | contig 13760 bp, 15 predicted proteins | sample DeeMarSWOR136_30_FD_187465 | JGI IMG/M metagenome (GOLD analysis project Ga0209427, IMG submission 187465) | Marine sediment microbial communities from White Oak River estuary, North Carolina - WOR-1-36_30 (SPAdes) (version 2) | ecosystem: Environmental > Aquatic > Marine > Intertidal zone >... | reverse complement strand
ATCGAGGCTCATGCTCTTCTCGGGGAGATCTATTTCCGAAGGGGGCAATATGACTTCGCCAAGACCGAATGGGAAATGGTATTGGAGCTCGATCCACACAATGAAATGGCAAAGCGGAAGCTGCAAGAGATAAGGGATGCCTGGCACGAGTCCCGTTGATATCGTGAGTTCCAACTCAATCCCCTTCATCGAATTGATCACCCACCACTTTCGTGTGGACGAAATACAAGGGGCCTTCGAGGTTTGTGCTATGAATCAAGGGGTTAAGGTGATCATCAATCGGTCCGCAAAAGAAGAGGGGCTAGGAGCCATTAGAACCCATTTTCCGGTCTTACTTGAAAGGGGGAAGAGAGAATGATCCGGTAGGAACCTAATTCATGATACCATGCATACATATGGACCCTAACAGGGGGGCTCAAACGAACCTCGAGATGGGGAGAGGAGGATACGATGATAAGAATGAAAAACATTCTAGTTCCAACGGATTTTTCCGATTTCTCCAAGTACGCGCTGGATTACGCCATAACCATAGCCCAGACTTTCAAAGCGACTATTATTTTGACTCATGTGACCCCCGAAAAGGAGGCTTGATTCGATCCGACAAATCTCTCCTTACCTGGAACCGGGGAGAATAGAAGAACTCCTGAAGGGGAGGGAATCTGAGGATAAAAAACGGCTCAATTAATTTATTCCTCCCGAGAAGAAAGAAGGGATAAAGACCGAAGCCATCCACAGGGTGGGAACTCCGTTCTTGGAGATTATTAAGGTGGCAAAGGAGAAGGAGGCGGATTTGATCGTCATGGCAACCCACGGACGATCGGGCCTATCGCATATCCTTTTTGGCAGCGTGGCGGAGAAGGTGGTCCGAAAATCGACCTGCCCGGTACTGTCCGTCAGACCTCCCGAACATGAATTTGCCATGCCCTAACGAATCTTTCCCCAAGCGGAGTGATGGTGAAGGACCTCCGGCTCCTGAGGTGGGAGAGGATGCACGGTTCCCATACTTTCTCTCCTTCTCAAGGGGCCAAAGAAAACCTCTCAACAGGGAGAATACCAAGGAGATGAACCCATGGGGGTCAAGGCGAAGAGATGGGTGAAAATCGGTATTTTTATTCTCATCGCAGTGGCGGTATTGGTGAGCGTGTCAGATATCAGAAAAATGATCCGCCTTTCGGCAAAGCTTGACCCATACTTTCTCTGCCTATCCTTCTCCGCTGCCTTTGCAAGCTATCTCCTCATCGCTATCTCCCTGAAAAAAATTCTGGAGCTGATGAATATCCGCCTTCCTTTTCTGGAAATCTTTACCATCTCATGGATCTCGACATCCATCAATTATGTCTTGTCCACGGGAGGAGTCGGGGGATTTACCGCCCGGGTGTACCTCCTGAAGAAAAAGGGGGTCTCCTACAGCGACACCATTGTCGTTTCCATCATCCATACCTTTATCATGAACGTGATATTGATGTTATTCGTCCTCATTGGTTTTGCAACCTTAATTGCACACAAACAGATCCGGACCTACAATTTTATCATATCCAGTCTTCTCATCTTTGTCGCCCTCTATATGACGTATCTGGCTTTTAAATCCGTAGTCAACAGGAAGTTCCGGGAGAACTGGATCGACCGCATCGCCCGATGGACCAACAAGCTTCACTCCTTCTTCTCCACTAAGGGAGACAATCTGATTGAAACTGGGGAACTCAAATCCTTCAAGGCGGAGTTCAATAAGGGAATGGAATTGATGGGGCTAAAAAAGGGGGAGTTGAAGGCGCCGGTCCTCTACATCTTCCTCGATTGGATCGGCTGCCTTCTCACCCTTTATTTCTGCTTTCTTGCTATCCATTACTTCATCCACCCCGAGGTCCTCGTCGTGGGGTTTGCGGTGGGGCTATTCGCCTCGATTCTCTCGCTGATCCCCGGTGGGCTTGGAGTCATGGAGGGATCCATGGCGGCCGTCTATTACAGCCTCACGGTTCCCCTTGAGGAGGCCATTGTTGCCGTAATCCTCTATCGGCTCATCTATTATGTATTTCCATTCCTGACAAGCCTCCTTGTCTATCGACCTCTCTTTAAGGAGGCCAGGATTACCGCGCAACCACTGGGTCAAGGGGACAGGCCCGAGCGAAAACCATTGCAATAGCAAGATGTCTTCATAGCCGAGGGTTTTTTGTTCCCCCCTATGACTTGTAATTATGCAATTGATGATTATCATTAAGAGGAAGAAAGAGATCCCAGGAGGGTAAAATGACAAAAGGTCCAAAAGAAAGGCATTTGCGCGCCCCACTTTTCATTGTGTTGGGCTTCTTCATTCTTTTGAATTGTGGACTCCCGTCTCAACCTCCCGCCAAAGAAGCTTTGGATGTCACATCATTGGAAGAAGCCTTTATTGAAGTGGCCAATCAGGTGAGGCCTTCGGTGGTGAGCATCTTCAGCGAAAGGACGGTGAGTTTCTCCCCATGGGAGGGACTTGGGGAGGATTTCTTCAGGGGGTCCCCCTTCGAGGAATTTTTCAAGGGATTCAGACGGCCCAGAAGGGAGTACAAACAAAAGCAGAGGGGGACCGGCTCCGGGGTGATCATCGGCGAGAACGGGTATATCATCACCAACCACCACGTGGTTGCAGAGGCCGACAAGATAACAGTAAAGCTCTATGACGGCAGGGAATTCGAGGGAACGACCAAGGGGGGCGACCCCAAAACGGACCTCGCGGTAGTTCAAATCAAAGGGGAGAATCTGAAAACAGCTACCTTGGGCGACTCCGACAAATTGCGGGTTGGACAATGGGCTATTGCAATTGGCAGTCCATTTGGCCTGGAGGAGACGGTAACGGTGGGCGTCATTAGTGCCACCGGCAGATCAGGCTTTGGAACGGGAACCTATGAGGATTTTATTCAGACCGATGCGTCCATTAATCCAGGCAATAGCGGTGGCGCCCTCTGTAATATTCGGGGAGAGGTCATCGGAATTAACGCCATGATTATTCAGCCAGGGCAAGGCATTGGCTTTGCGATCCCCATTAACCTTGCCAAATCTATCAGCCAACAATTGATCAAGCGTGGCAAGGTCATTAGGGCGTGGATTGGCATCGGCATACAAGATCTCACCCATGAGCTGAGAAAGCAATTTGGACTGTCGGATAAGGAAGGGGTTCTGATCAACAAAATTTTCCCCGACAGCCCTGCCGAAGGGGCAGACCTCAAAATCGGGGACATCATCAAAGAGATTGACGGCCAGAAGGTGAGGAATTCAAGGGAGCTGGTTCAACATGTCCTCAGGAAGGAAGTGGGCCAAGAGGTAACCCTCAAGATCATCCGTAATGGGAAGGAAATGGCCATCCCCGTCAAAACGGAGGAAATGCCCGGCGAAATCAAGGCTGAAGCCGAGGTACCTGATATTGAGAAGGGGTGGTTTGGTCTTAAGGTGGATGAGATCACCCCTTCATTGGCCCAAAGGTGGGGAATCACTGTGGACCGCGGGGTTGTAATCGTAGAGGTTGAACCCGGAAGTGCTGGTCACAATGCGGGGCTCCGACCTGGGGATGTAATTCTTGAGGTCAATCGCAAGAAGATCGAGGACATCGAGGGCTACCAACGCACCATGAAGGGAGCAAACCGGAAAGAGGGAGTACTCTTTTTGATCAACCGGGAAGGGAGTAATATATTCGTGATCCTCCAGGGGGAGTAAAAACTCTAAGCCACCTTGTCGACCCTGAACAAGGGGGGGTAACGTGGTCCGCATAAAGATGGCCTGGGTTCCTGCCGATTTTGCCGATATCTTCCCCTATGGTTTGAATGCCGCTACGCCCGTGCAGGTTAGTGTATATCCGAGCTCTGTGCCCTCCCTGTGATAAATCGTAGGATTGTGGGCGCACGAGTGAATGTATCCCCAGAGGTCTATTCCGGCGAAACCAAATCCGAAGCTTAGAAAGATTGGGGGAGCTACCTAATGAAGGTAACCTTACAAAGAGGCAGGCTCGAAGACTTCGCAACGGAGGCCATCGTTGCCTTTCATTTCGAAGGGGACGAAAAGTTGCTACGGGACGAAGAGGCCATGGACAAGGCCTCCGGAGGCCTCATATCCGAGGTCGTTCAAAGCGGGGACTTTCAAGGAGAACTCTATCAGGCCTCCCTGATCTATACCAAGGGAACCATTCTCGGTAAACGCATCCTCTTGATGGGACTGGGGAAAAGAGGTGATTTCCATTTAGATAAATGGAGGGGCGCGGTCTCCAAGGCTGCCCGAATCCTTCGCGATAAGGGGGTAAAGGATTTCTCCCTCTCTCCCTACCTCAGGGGCGAGCGGAAAATCAGCCTCGAAGATTTCTCACAGGGCCTCGTCGAGGGGATCTACCTGGGACTATACCAGTTCACCGAGTTCAAGACGGAGGAAAGGGAAAACATCAAGGAAGTCGAGCAGGTCCATCTGGTTACACCTGACGGAAAAAAAATTTTTCGTATCCAAAAGGCTGTGGACGTTGCTGAGATCATTTCAAGGGCGGTTTGTCTCGCAAGGGATCTGGTCTCTCGACCGGCGAATCGAAAAACTCCTTCGATGTTGGCTCAAATGGCCAAAGATGTCGCAAAGAATAACGCCCTAAGGTGGGAAGTTCTCAATAGAGATAAGATGCGGGAGCTCGGAATGGGAGCCCTTCTTGCTGTGGCTTCGGGGAGCCGTGAACCTCCCAAATTTATCATCCTGGAATACAAACCTCCAAGGAAGAGTCTGGACACGGTTGTGGTCATTGGAAAGGCAATTACCTTCGACAGCGGTGGACTATCCCTTAAGCCGTCAGAAAACATGGATAAGATGAAGCACGATATGGGAGGAGGGGCAGCAGCAATAGGGATCATCCAAGCCGCATCACAGCTTAAGCTTCCCCTTCATCTGGTCGCCTTGATTCCCGCAACGGAGAACCTCCCCAGCGGTTCTGCCTATCGGCCCGGGGATATCCTCACCTCGCTTTCCGGAAAGACCATCGAAGTCATCAGCACTGATGCGGAGGGAAGGCTCATTTTGGCCGATGCCTTGGCCTACTCGCAGCGTAGTAAACCAAAAGCCATCATCGACCTGGCAACCCTCACCGGATCCTGCATCATCGCCTTGGGTGAAAACGTGACGGGAATGATGGGAAATGACGAAGAGCTCAAGGCAAGGGTGAGGAGGGCTGCAGATCGAACAGGCGAAAAGGTTTGGGAGTTGCCCCTATGGGAGGAATACGAGGAACAGATAAGGAGCGAAGTCGCTGACATGAAGAACGTGGGGGGGAGGCCCGCGGGCACTATTACCGGCGGTGTTTTTCTTAAGAAATTCGTGGGGGAATACCCCTGGGTTCACCTGGATATCGCCGGTCCCGTCTGGGCAGATAAGGATAAGCCTTACGTCCCGAAGGGGGCCACGGGGGTGGGGGTCAGGCTCGTTGTCCAATTGTTACGGGAGTGGAACCTGCGTTCATGAGGCGGGATGTTCACTTCACAGTTTCAATGCCATAAATCCCTATGGGAGTCCATAATTCGATGGTTTTCCTTCTAACTAAGAGGAGTAAAGGGCTTTTCGGAAAAGAGATTTGAGCTATCCCGATGCCTTCACATACTTCATCTTGAGATCGTATAATGCGCTGTCGATCAAGACCTCCTCCTCCTTTGTCAGATTTCCCCGGGTTTTATCCTTCAATATCCCGATGAGATCGATGGTCTGTTTTGCAAAGGGAAGGTTTTTCAGGCTTTTCTTTGACTCTGGGTCTTGAATCTCACCTAATTGGATGAGGGCTTGAGTGGTTAATGAAAAGACGAAATTGGAGAAGGTAATTTCGGGGAGGGGAACCTCCCGCTTTTGGCCCTCTTTTTTCTCCTCTTTCTCCTCTTTCTCCTCTTTCTCCTCTTTCTCCTCTTTTTTCTCCGCTTCCTTTTCCCGCTCCTCTCCTCTTAACCTCGCCTCATCAACCTCTGGTTTTTTCCCCTTCTCTTCTTCGTCGGGGGGCCGTTCTCCCTCTTGCTGAAAGAAGTGCCTTTTGTCTTTTATGATAAACCCCTTGGCCTCTTTATCTTTCTCCTCTTTATCCTTCTCCTCTTTTTCCATCCCAACCATTCCTCCTGGTTAAAACCGTCGGTTATCTTTTCAAAAACCTCTATGTTCGAATGAAAATCTATAAAAATCGTTAAAATTTCTAAATAATATACGAAATATTAAGAAAAAAGACAATATTAACCTGAATTAAGATATTGCTACGGATAACCCGTCCATTCAAACCTTGCATTTTGTATATGAAGTGGTTATATTGTTAGCACTCAACATAAGCGAGTGCTAACATAGGGGTAGAAAATGTCACGACTTCCAGTTGTCAGCAATACTCTCGATCTCTATATGGCTCAGATCAACCAAATGCCTATCCTCTCGCCCGAGGAGGAATTTGAATTGGCCTTCAGATATCGGGAGAAAGGCGATAGTGAGGCGGCCCACAAATTGATTACATCAAATCTACGATTTGTTGTCAAGATCGCCTTGGAGTACAAGAACTATGGCCTTAAACTTCTTGACCTGATTCAGGAGGGGAACATCGGATTAATGATGGCGGTCAAGAAATTCGATCCGCGCAGGGGATATCGTCTCATATCCTATGCCGTGTGGTGGATCAGGGCATACATTCAAAATTTCATCATAAAGTCGTGGAGCCTCGTTAAAATCGGAACCACCCAAGCCCAGAAGAAATTGTTCTACAAGCTGGGAAAAGTTCGGAGGTTATTAGAAGCTCCCCAAGGAGATCATCCACAATCTTATGAGGATATCGCCAAGGATTTGGGGGTTAAGGAGGAGGAGATCCATGAGATGGAGCAGCGTATGGGAAAAAGGGATCTATCATTGGATCTTCCCTTCGATGAGGATCAAGAATTAACGCCATTGGCGCTCCTCCCGCATGATTCGCCCGATCAGGAAGACGTGTTGATTCGATCTCAGGATTCACAGATCCAGAAGGACGAGGTCTCAAGGGCCCTCGCCAGCTTGAGCGAACGGGAGAGATACATCATCACTCACCGTATCATGGGCGACAACCCGTTGACTTTACGCGAAATTGGTGATAAACTTGATCTTTCTCGAGAAAGGATCAGACAGATAGAGAAAGAGGCGTTGACCAAGCTCCGAAGCGAGATGCAGAATGTGCCCCTATCGTGAATGGACCGGTTTCCATTGAGGTGAGTTCCGTGCCGATCTATGAATATCAATGTCAGAAATGTAGTAATATCTTCGAGGTCTTCCACAAAATAGACGAAGAGTTCAACCCTGCTTGCCCAAGGTGTTTGGGACAGGCGAGGAGAATCATTTCGGCTACGAATTTCATCCTTAAGGGATCGGGATTCTACGTAAACGATTACCCTTCTGAAAGCAGAAAAAAAGGGAAGGAGGGGGAAAAAGAGGCGAAAAAACCTGCTGGTGAATCACCGAAACCCGAAACTCAAAAAGAAAAGCCCGAGAAAAACCAGTAGCATCCCTTTTCCCCTTGAACAATCTTCCATCAAGGGCTCATCCTAAGACTTCCCTCTGCGGCCACCCTTTATCGTCAAGATTTCAACGACCCTCTCGAGGATGATATTAGCCACCTCGTCCTTGCTCTTTAATGGAAGGGGATCCACTTTTCCCCGGGAATCAATAATGACCACTTTATTGGTTTCCGTTGCAAACCCCGAGTCGGATCGGCTTACGTCGTTGGCGACAATCAAGTCCAGATACTTCTCCTTCAACTTTTTCCTGGCATTTGCGATGAGATTCCTCGTTTCAGCAGCAAATCCGACCAAGACACGGTCCCCCTTGAGCGATCCGATCTCCCCGATAATATCGGGGTTGCGCTCCAGTTCGAGGGACGCAGAGGCATCCAGTTTCTTCAGCTTTTGTTTGCTCACAGATTTTGGGTGATAATCGGAAACAGCGGCGGCCTTGATGATAACGGAACACTCCTTATAGTGTTCCAATACTGCTTCTCGCATCTCGGAAGCCGTCCCGACCGGGACAAAGCGAATATTTCCACCCGGAACGGGAAGATGAGTGGGGCCACTAATCAAGATAACATCTGCCCCCCTTCTTGTGGCCATCTTCGCCAGAGCAAATCCCATCCTCCCAGAGGATCGGTTTGAAATGAAGCGAACCGGGTCAATGGGCTCATGGGTTGGGCCAGCGGTTATGAGAATCCGTTTCCCATTCATATCCTTTTCCGTGAGCAGGCCTTCGATGCGCTCCACAATATCCGCAACCGCCGCCAATCTCCCTTTCCCGATAACCTCGCAGGCCAAATCCCCCTCTTCCGGACCGATAAAGTGGTAACCGGCCTTTTTCAATTTTTCCCCGTTTTGCTTGACCGCGGCACTCCCCCACATATTAACATTCATTGATGGGGCAAAAAGTACGGGGCATTTGGTGGCCATAATCATGGTGGAAAGGAAATCGTCAGCGATCCCATGTGCCACCTTTCCGATAATATTGGCCGTAGCAGGCGCAATCACCACGATATCCGCCATATCCGCCAATGCCACATGACCTATCCTGGAGTCCTCGATAAGGGAAAATAGGTCCGTCTGGACGGGATTGCACGAGAGGGTTTGAAAAGTGAGCGGGGTAATGAATTCCTGCGCATTTCTCGTCATGACTACGTGTACCTTTGCCCCCTTTTTGATCAGCTCTCGAACCAATTCAGCGGCCTTATACGCCGCAATCCCCCCTGTTACGCCCAAAATGATCTCTTTGTCCGTTAATATCTCCACTTCAAGACCTCATTTTAAAAACTCTTTCTCACCACATTATACAGGCTTAACCCGAAAAATCAAAGATACCCCCCCCCGGTGGACCTGATCCAACAATTTCTCCTTGCTCATAGCAATCTCATGTGATACCATCAGATCGGTAAGGAAAACGTGATTTAGGCCTCTTCTCACAAATGCCTCAAAAGACAGTACGGTGACCACCGTAGCTCTATTTTCTGCCTCTACCACTGACTCAGAACCTGACAACCGCTCACTGCAGCGCATGCTGTTATTACCGCACCATCGAATTAGGAGATAACTCCACCTAGCATTTTGTTTATTTAATTAAGGACATCCCCCGAAGCATTAATAATGTTAAAAAGGAGACTGTATGGCAATTCATTATAACGTCGTCTTTGAAGGAAAAACGGCACCGGGAAAAGACATCGGTTCGGTCAAAAAGCAGCTGATGAGTCTGCTAAAAATTGACGCCCCACGCATTGACCGTCTGTTTTCCGACAATCCCGTGGTGATCCGGAAAAATGCCGACAGTGAGACCGCTGAAAAATTTCGAAAAGTCTTCGAAGCCGCGGGGGCCATTTGCAGGCTTGAACAGGTAGATGTCTCGGGAGAAACAGCCGCCCCCGATCAACAGCATAGGGTCGAATCACAACCAAGCTCTCCCGCCAAACCGCCGGCAGCAAAGATTTCCGCTCGATCTTTCAAAACCACCTATAGAGGAAAAATGGTAATCACTAACATTGAGACCGTTCCAGGCAAAACCATTGTCGAACATTTCGGCCTGGTGTCCGGCAGCACGATCCGGGCCAAGCATGTGGGAAGGGATATCATGGCCAGCCTGAAAAATCTGGTGGGCGGAGAGATCAAGGGTTACACCCAGTTGTTACAGGAGTCCCGCCAACAAGCCATGGACCGGATGATTGAGCAGGCCCGCCAATTGGGGGCCAATGCCATCGTTAACGTCAGATTTTCCACTTCCTCCGTGGCACAGGGCGCCGCCGAACTCTATGCCTACGGCACGGCTGTCCGCGTCGAATAAAGGAAGACTGCCCATGTATGACCTGTTACTGTTCTTGACTCTGATTGCAATCGGTTACGTGGCCGGCACCCTGACGGAAAAAAGGCATTACCGCTCTATCCATAACCGTGAAAAAGCCTTTCTTCATCTGCCGGCCGTAACCATGAAGACCGTCGACTACCCCGAGGAGAAGGTCAAGTCGGCTGAATTGGTATACGGCAGTGCGGTGATTTCCATTGATTATTTCAAGAAAATCCTCGCAGGCCTTCGCAATATTTTCGGCGGCACGGTCAAATCCTACGAAACCCTGGTTGACCGGGCTCGTCGGGAAGCGGTGCTGCGCATGAAGGAAAAGGCCGGAGATGCGACGGTGATTGTTAACGTCCGCATTGAAACAGCTACGATCGGTAGAAAAGCCAACAAAAAGGGCGTGGGGTGTCTAGAAGCCATCGCCTACGGGACTGCCCTGAGACTGGAGAAATAGATGAAGTATACGCCCCGGCAGCCCGAATCCAATGTTAACGTGACGCCTACCTCACCCCTGCGGGAATTTTTTGTGCTCACCGGCGGGCTGTTAGGCCTTGTGGTCGGCGTTTATCTACTGCTGGGACTGGCAGTGGACCTGATCGTGCCCCATATCTCCACCGACCTTGAAGGGAAAATGGCGGTGTACTTTATCGGGTCAATAGATGCCAAAGATGCGAACTCGCAAAGGGAATATTACGTACAATCCCTGATGGAAAATTTGCAGGGACGGTGCGCCAAATTGCCTTACCGGTTCACGGTCCATGTCCGTGAAGCCTCCGCGGTCAACGCTCTGGCCTTGCCCGGGGGGCATGTTATGGTATTCACAGGACTCCTGGAAAAAGTGAGTTCTGAAAACGAACTAGCCTTTGTCCTGGCGCATGAGATGGGTCACTATGCCCACAGGGATCATCTCCGGGGTGTGGGCCGGGCTGTTGTGCTCATGACGATTTCCGCCTTTCTATTCGGGCAGGACAGCAGCGTCAGCAAAGTACTGGCCCATGCGCTGAACATAACGGAGTTGAGCTTCTCCCGAAAACAGGAAACCCGGGCAGACGAGTTTGCACTCGAAACCATAAACTGTGCTTACGGCCATGTCGCCGGAGTAGCCGATTTTTTCAACAAGATTTCCAAGGAACAGGATCCCGGCAAATTCGGCCATTACTTCGCCTCACATCCGGAAAACCTCCGGCGGATATCCCATCTGGAAAATATCATCCAGTCCAGAGGGTTTGAGCTGGCTGAACCAAAACCGCTGCCCAAAGGCATACAGCAGTCGAAGAACTGACCTTTCCCCTTCCTGCCTATCCTTCTCCATAAGATCCCGCTCAGCGACAACGGAGGCCTCCGGCAAGCTGGGAAATTCCAGAAATAGGGGTTATTGACTTCTTTATTTCCTTTCTCCTATCATACCAGACCAGACGCAACATGGGGTCGAGGGGAGGCTTTATGAAGAATACGTCGGAATCCGCTCAGAAGGATCTGCAGGCGATATTGGAAAAGGTCAATGTCCAAGATGCCTTTGCCAAAACCGTTGGCATGCGGGTCGTTGAACTTTCGCCCGGCTACGCCAAGGCGCTCATGGAGGTTACCGATGACCATGTCAACGTCTTTCGAATGGCTCACGGAGGGGTTATCTTTTCCGTAGCTGATCACGCGTGCGAAGCGGCCGGAAATAGCTTCGGAGAACCGGCGGTGGCGATCCAAAACAACATGCATTTCTTATCGCCGGGTACGCCGGGAGATCGTTTGGAAGCCACGGCTCGAGTCATTCATCGGACGCGAAGGATTGGCCTCATTGAGGCAGTGGTCCGGAACCAAAACCAAGAAATCTTGGCCCAGTGTCAACAGGTCATCTATTTCAGAGGCTCCAAGGCGTAGCGTATTGGCCGAAAAAATCTTTACCCCGTTGTTGGAAAAATGTTGAGTCAGCAATAAGCAAACTCTCTGAGAAATGGAAAGGCCTGGGAGAGATCAATCTACATTTTCGTTCAACTACGCGGTAGATTCACGCTTAGAGCCCCTTTCCTCAGTTTTCAGAGATCCTCAGAAGTTCCGGGACCTCGAGGCCTCAATTTCCTTGACTTGGGGTGGTGAATTACATAAGATTGGGGAGGCCCTAGATAAAAAGTTGTGAAAAGGGCAGACTCTTAGCCCAAATAACCGAAGGAAGGATAAAGGAAGATGAATAGACGGTACCTATCCAAGGTGCTTATCGTAGCCGTAATGTGCGCCCTGGCAGCGGTTTTTTTTGCGGGGGTTACATCGGCCGCCAAGAAGAAGACGATCTCCCTGGTCATCGCCACAGCCACCATCGAGGAAACATACTTTACCATGGGTATCGGCATGGCTTCCCTTTGGAGTATCAGGCTGGCAAAGAAACAAGGGATTATCGTGCAGGCCATCAGTTCCGCAGGCTCGGGGGAGAATCTCAACATGCTCAAGGGTAAGAAGGTGGATTTGGCCATCCTCCAGGGGCTCTTCGGGAAGATGGCCTGGAACGGCGTGGGAATCTACAAGGGGAAACCCTATAAAGGACTGCGCGCAATCAGCGTGCTCTGGCCCAATGTGGAGCACTTCGTGATTGATAAGGATAAGGTGAAGTCGGGCACTATTGCCGACATCAAGGGGCTCAGGTTCTCCATCGGCAGGGCCGGAAGCGGAACGGAGAGGTCCGGGCTTACCATCATGGAGGGGCTCGGCATGAAGAGGGAGGATGTCAATGTGGAGTATCTAGATGATTTCGGGTCGGCCGAGGCCATGAAGGACAAAAGGATCGAAGGGGCCAACCTCGCTGCCGGCCCCACGGTGGCCGCGGTAACCGATATCTTCACCACGCCGGGCATGAACCCGGTGATCTTGGGGTTCACCGACGAGCAACTAGAAAAGATCAATAAGAAGACCGCCTACCCCGGCTTCCGCTATGTCATCCCGGCAAATACCTATCCGGGGCAGACAAAGCCAGTTCCTTCTATCGCCCAGCCCAATTTCCTCGGGGTAAGGATGGATGTGGACAAGGAGGTGATCTATCTCCTTACCAAGACCCTCTTTGAAAACCCCGATTACCTGAAGCAAGTCCACAAGAGGGGGACCTTCATAACGCTGGATAATGCCCTCAGTGGTCTGCCCGCTCCCCTGCATTCCGGGGCCTACAAATACTATAAAGAGAAGGGGCTGATGATGCCCGAGGACTTGATTCCACCTGAAGTAAGGTAAGACGTGGAGGGGGTGGGGAGCCCTTTAGCGAAACGTGGCTTTCTCTTTTTTCAATAGTCATCCAAGGAGGTCTGGATTGGAAAGCACCGTTCTAGACGAAATTGACAGCTTTCCCTGCATGATGTATGATTCATAGATAGGAAAAAGGAATGAAAGCGGAAGAGGCAAGTCAGGTTCCAAAAGGGACAGAGGAGGTAACACCGGATCAGCCGCCCAAACTAAAGAGGGGGGCTGTGAGGAAGATCGATATCTTCAAGGCATGGTGCAAGGGTTGTGGGATATGTGTCGCCTTTTGCCCCAGGGAGGTTTTGGCCATCGATGAGGAGGGCTATCCCTTCGTGAAGGACTTGGATGCCTGTACGGGATGTGGGTGGTGTGAGATTCGGTGCCCGGATTTCGCCATTACGGTGGAAAGCAGAAGGAAAAGGAGGGGAATGAAGAGGGAAGATGAAAAAGAGACGGGCTAGAGAATTCCTGATGCAGGGGAACGAAGCCGTTGTGGAAGGGGGGTTAGCTGCCGGATGTCGTTTTTTTGCGGGATATCCCATCACCCCAGCCACGGAGATCTCCGAGATCATGTCCGTCAAACTCCCCCTCGTCGATGGAACCTTTATTCAGATGGAGGACGAAATTGCGAGCATGGGGGCAATTATAGGGGCCTCGCTGGCGGGAGTCAAGTCGATGACGGCGACCAGCGGGCCTGGTTTTTCCCTCATGCAAGAAAATCTGGGATATGCGTGTATGGCCGAAGTTCC
>Ga0209427_10006125_pt1 | contig 13760 bp, 16 predicted proteins | sample DeeMarSWOR136_30_FD_187465 | JGI IMG/M metagenome (GOLD analysis project Ga0209427, IMG submission 187465) | Marine sediment microbial communities from White Oak River estuary, North Carolina - WOR-1-36_30 (SPAdes) (version 2) | ecosystem: Environmental > Aquatic > Marine > Intertidal zone >... | reverse complement strand
CACTACGTAAGAAAGGGGCTTGGTTGGCTTATCGGCGCAGTCGTTTGTATCCGGGATGTCGTGGACGTTAAAAGCGGCGAGTCCGGCGTTCTCCCAGCCACCTCCATAATCGACATAGAATCGCACGTACTCGGTGCTTCCCGATCCACATAAGCCACCCTTGTAGCCATATGGTAGCTTAACCTGAACCGTGGCCGCCAACATGTCTAAGTTTGGGTTGAACCCGACGCACGTCAGTTCCTCGTACTTGGTGTTACCGACGATCTTCTTCACCATCTTGAATGGGCTTTCAGGAAGGTTTCCGAAGTAGTTTGGATTTTTCATGAGTAAGTGTTTAAACTCGGCTCTTTCTACTTCAACAGCCCTTTCCGTAAAGTGGCTTCCAGTATCTACTGAGGATTTTCGTATTATTTTCCTCAAACTCCTTTTCCTTATTCTATTGGTATTTATAAGGCTCCCCAGCTCGGAGCCACGGTTATACTGAAATCTAAAGAGCTGATACCATTTTCCAGTAGAACCGCACAAATGAGTTAATTAAAGACATATATAAGATTAACCTTGTATTGAAACTTAATTTAATAATTATTTATACTAAAAATTTGAAAAAGCCGATGCTCGCGCTTAAGATCGAGATCTAAGCCCGGTCAAGATATGCGAATTATATTGATTTTAAACAATAAAAGATGAGATTCATTATGTAAATTTATATATGTTTAAATAGAAACATATCATCAAAAAAAGTTATATTTAATTTAGATTGATTATTTATATTTACATATTGCTTATACAGAAGATTTATTAATTATGCATCCAATATATTAATGGAGATAGGCGTTATAGTTAATAATAATAATAAAATGAATACTTTGGATTTCATCATCAATGTATTAATTGAACATGAAAAAAAACTGGATAATATAATAGAAAGATTAGAAAAAAATGCTGAAAATATTGAAAAAATAATTAATAACGAAAAACGGCTAAAAATAAGTGAAATAGAATAAAAACAATTAAAATGATTTTACGCATGCACACATTAAAGCTTATGATCCTAACTAACTATCACGTGCGCAGATAACGCCAAATCAATAAAAGTGTATGGAGATGAATCTTCGTTACAAATATCACAATGTCATAAATGGTACCAATAACAGATCTGTCTTATAACCTAGTTCTCCAGGCGATGTATGGCTCGTCGTGTATGACAATGAGTTTTCGCGCGTGCCGGAAAAACCCAAAGCGGATCACGCCGGACCCTGTTTACACCTTCTCCGTAAACTCACAATGACACATAAACCTAATTGCACGACCACTGTAACATCTATCCAAAACAAACCCCAAAAAAATCACTGAAATTAAAACTAAAAGTGGGTTACATCACAATAATATTAATTAAATCAAACCAAACACAAGACTCGGAACGGAAGAATGAGCCTTTGACGACGCCAATCGCAGAGTTCTCAACTTCCGTTCCACAACTCACCGATTTTAAGCAACTCCCCCAATCAACACCGTGTACTCATCAAGGAGGCGCCGAACTGCCGCCTTGACAAATTCCTCCTCACTACCAAAACAGAGAAATTCGATTACCTCACCCATCCTCCTGACAAGTTCAGCCGGCAGATCCACGCAAACCCTCCTACTCAACTCGAAAGCCCCTCAATCGCTACGGTATTACCTTTTACTACAAAACGAAACTTATAAAACATTGAGGAACAATATTCAGAAAATAAACTCCATAAAATAAATGAATAAATTAACAGCCTCCTAAAATCTTCAAATTCTTTGGTAGAAGATGCGGCAGACAACTGTACACAATGTCATTCGGATACGGCGAGGTCACCTGCCCATACTGCTAAAAAGGCGAAGAACCCTTCATCTCCATACAAGAACCACTGGCTCAACAGAATACTAGCCCGTCTGCGCGCGTACCTCAGCACCCTCACCACAAAGCCACCTATCTTCCTCTCCTCGTTTTAAGAGGGACACGGCAACAACCAAAGGTCTATCGCTCACTGCGTTCAATCGCCCATCTAGGGTTGTCGCTATCCATATTCAGCAGCTTGAGGTCGAAGTATCTTCTCAACGTCTCATCCAGCATCCTCAGCCTAAACCCTTCGTCAACCGACAGCAGAAGCTCCCCCTTCGTGAACACTTGCCGCTTAAACGGCAGGGGTGCATCGTTGAGCACGTGAACGTCCACGGGCACCCCCACCTCCGCCTCAAGCTTCACCGACAGGTCGACAGCGTAGCTGAACGCCTCCTCGGGATCCTTAACCCACAGGGCCATATCGATATCCCTGAACGCGTCAAGCTCAACAAAGCTTCCATGAACGTACGCGAAGACCACGCCCTCCACATCCTCCAGAAGCCCCTTAAGCCCGCGGAGCAGCCTCTTCTTCTCCTCGCTCTCCATCTGAAAGGTTCTGAAGTCGAACCCTGTCAGCCGCTTAACCTCGTTCACCACATCCCCTCCTACGAGGCCGCCTCTTCCATGAACGACCTCACGTCCTTTTTAAACAATTGCGCGCGCGGGGATGTCCTTGAAGAAGCCGCGGATAGGATAGAGCGATTCGTCAAATCACTGTAAAAACGTAAAACACCATATTTTTCCGCTCGCGCGTACTTGTTGCGAGCGAATATGGTTCTTTGAACCATATTATTAATATATAGATTCAGTTTTCGATCATATGAGCATTAATGACAGTTGATAGAAACAGTATCCAAGCGAGCCAACCGCTGATTCTTATATCTATTGTGGATGGTGAGACCGGTGAGGTCGTGGAGGAGTACAGGAAAGATGTGGGGGATCTGGATCCTTTCGAGCTGAAGAGGCTGCTTCAGAACGTGTGTAGCGGTATAGTGTCGCAGTATAGGCGGGATCTGCTGTTGGGATACGCGCGAGCGCACATGCATGTAACCAAAGTTGTCGCTTGAATCTGTTCGCGTTTCTCGCACTAGGTTAAAATAATTGTACTCCGGGTGGGCTTCGTATTTAAAGGTAGAAAAGCACCTAGGAGAGCTTGAGATTTTCTGCGCGCGCCTGTGTGCGTCAATTATTTACGTGCACGCAGATACCGTGCTTCTTCAAATGGAGGTAAAGGCCTAGATCCTTCCAGTCGCGCATGCGCAAATAGTTGTTTCATGCGTTCGAGCATGTGTTAAACTTGCGTGTATCTAATGGCCTGGCCCATGGCTTGGTTATTAAACTCTACACCCACATTGGATCTCACCAACAATGCCGATATCCACGGGGCTGTCATCGGCCCATTCATGTCTCCGCCGAAGAAATTCTCCTTCAAGAAGCCTTCTATGGTATCAGACTTCGTATCAGTCACTGAGGCTCCTATCCTGATCCATCCCTCGACGTTCTTGAGGCGATCATAGACTGAGACAAACATGTCCTTGACTAGCTTTTGTTTCCCTAGTTTGTCGATCCTGATGTAATCATTTGAAACCTCTACTACTTGAAACCTATAATTTTTTGAAGGATTTAACAAATACAACGTTTTCGATTCTATCGCTAACCCACGAACCTTGAGCCAAACCTCCACATCCTCTGATAGCGGCTCAAAACTCGGTATCTTCCTCCTCAGCTCCTTGTTCTCTGACTCCAAAGCCGATAAACGACTCTCAAGATCTAAAACCCTAGCCTCAAGATCTATGTACTTTGATCTGATATAATGATACTTCATTTTCAGGTAGAAAATATTCCACTCCGAAACTTCTGTGGTTATCATACTGCATAGAAATCAACGTAGTAATAAATATAAAATACGCGCTCTTTTAGTGTAGCAATCGGATGTATGATTTTTCTATTCTGTTACTATGAGCCTTCTCTAGGCATGAGGATAGCAGAGCGCTTCGGTCTGAACCTGTTTCGCGCGCGCGGCAAACGCGAGAATAGGGCTCTTGGAAACGTTTCGCGCGCGTCGTTAATGAAGAAGTTACGGGATAATCTTTTTCAGGTTGAAGGTGGCGACACCGATCACCGAGTCCGCGCATCCGTAGTAAATTAAAAGTTCATCCTTACGCCTAAGTGAGCCGCAACTAAACACGACGTTTGGTACAAGGCCAAAACGCTCGTAATCTTCGCTCGGCTCCAAGATCGGTTCCCTGGAACGGTAGAGAACGTTCTCAGGGTTTTCCTTATCTAGCACTGAAATTCCTAAACGATAAGTCCTACCGTAGTCTACTCCATGATATACTAAAAGCCACCCCTCATCCATCTCGATGGGTGGACCTGCCGCCCCAATCTTCACGCAATCCCAGAGGTCTGCTCGAGGCCTTATCACAATTTTACCATTATGCCATGTCCTGAGGTCGTCGGAATACGCAACATAGATGTCTGGGTCCAAACGGTGGAACATAACATAACGATCATTGATTTTCCTTGGAAAAATCACAGCGTTCTTATTCTTCATGTTTGGGAAAGGAAAACATCTTTCACCCCATTCCCATTTTTTCTCCATTATATTCTTGACGGATATTGTCGCAATGCCTATTTGGTATATGTCTCCATACGCTGTGTAAGTCATTATACAATTTCCATTCAACATCGTTATGCGCGGGTCCTCGCAACCGCGCTTTTCATAAGATGTGGCAGGTCCGAAGACGGGGTATTGTAGACGTTCATCTATATTGTAGCCATCCTTAGAGGAAGCGTATCCTAATCGTGAGATAGAGTCTTCGCCGATGGCCCTGTAAAAGATGTGAGTTTTTCCTCCAAGTTGGATAACAGCTGGATTAAATACGTATCGTGACTCCCAAGGATGATGCTTCATTGGTTCAAGAATAGGATTACCCCCGAACCGAACCATCGTTCATGACCTCCCCGACTTCACAAGTATTCAACATTAATAGTTAACATCAATGTTTGAATTCAATAATCACCAACTTATAAAAATTAACGGATTGTTCTTCAGAATTCTAGATCAATAACAATAATTATTTTTAAAAATAAATTAATGAACGCGCGCATAATCATAAATTTAATACATAATAATTTTATCTTCGTTTTTCGCTAATTTCTTATAATCTACTTTTATAAATTACCATACGAATATGTAGAAGTACATGAAAAACTCCTGTAGAAAGTCATTACACGTACACAATTACTAAGATTTCACGAGCAAGGATAAATCAAATGCTGCTGCGATACCATTTCCACCTAATCTTCAGCTAGAACGATAACTCATTTTTATACAACTTTTCACGCAAGAATCGGTTAACCAGATAACTCCTCAGACCACGATGTCTAAAGGTCCTATAATCATGATAATTGTCAACAGGCATCTCCGCTAGAAAACTGAGCATCTCATCGAGAAGAATCTCTACTCCATCTTCTCTTCCGCCCTTGAGTGTATCTTCGATTTCTTCCTTCCCACTCTTTATATCTAATGCCTCAATGAATCGAATATCTATCGATTTACTTTCCTCCATTTTCACCATTTTCATCCTCATATCTTTTTTAGGTGCTTCTAAATATTCTCATGTCAAATCTCGGGTTTCCCTAGAACTCGCAGAAACTAATTTCCATTAGTAATTTGTTTCTGCTAGTCTAAGCTGAATCCAATAATAAAAGTAATCACATTCATATTTAACGTTTCGTATGAAAGGTCAAACGAAAAACCCGAGTTCAAAAAAGATAAGGATATTAAATTACTTTTGTGGAGAAAGAATCATTTTGTACGTACCCTCGGTCTCTCTCTGGAGAATAACGTCCTCCAAAGAGTAGAACTCATCAGCTATCCGCTCGATTTCCACAGGTTCAAACGTCTGTTGAAGCACACTTAACGCAGTTTCCTCTTCTATCTTGATATGAGCCACAATGGCGCTCCTTTCCACCAGCAGCTTCTCGCGCGCGAAGATAAAAGGAAACGCCTGATGATGCGCGAGATTCATTTAATTAAATGACAGGCTACCTTATGACCCGCTTTAACATCTATTAACTCGGGTTCCTCTCTTTCACAGAACTCCTCCGCATACGGGCATCTTGGGTGAAACCTGCAGCCTGGAGGAGGGTTTAACGGACTTGGCACGTCTCCTTTCAGTATAATTTTCTCACGCTTTAGATCTGGATCTGGTATCGGGATGGCTGAGAACAGTGCCCTCGTGTAGGGATGCAAAGGATTCTCAAATAGCTCGAGCTTCGTTCCCGTCTCCACGATTTTCCCAACGTACATAACAGCGATTCGATCGCTCATGTATTCGATAACGGAAAGGTTGTGGGATATGAACATGTACGTGAGACCCAGCTCCTTCTGAAGTTTAAGAAGGAGGTTCAGAATCTTTGCTTGGACGGATACATCTAGAGCCGAAGTCGGCTCGTCGAGAACTATAAACTTAGGGTTTAAAACAAGGGCCCTAGCTACTCCGATTCTCTGTCTCTGCCCTCCACTGAACTCGTGGGCGTATCGATAAAGATGTTCCTTCTTTAACCCCACCCTCTCAAGATTTTGTAAAACCCTTTCCTTGAGTTCGGATCCCTTGGCCAAACCGTGGATTACAAGCCCCTCGCCAACGATGTCCTTAACCATCTTCCTAGGATCCAGGCTTGAGAAGGGATCTTGGAAGACCATCTGTACGTTGAGCCTCATTTTCTGCATATCGCTCAAGTTTAAATTCGATATATTGACGTCCTCGAATATGATTTCTCCGCTCGTAGGCTCCGTAAGCCTCAGACACGCCCTCCCGAGCGTCGTCTTTCCGCATCCGGATTCCCCAACCAAGCCAAAGACTTCTCTCCTCTTGATTTCGAGGTCCACATCGTCAACGGCCCTAACGAACCCCTTAACTCTTTGAAAAACTCCCCCCTTAACTGGGAAGTATTTTTTAAGGCCCTTAACTTCCATCAGTGGCCTGATCATGTTTACTCCACTTTTCTCCTATCCCTTGTAGAGAAAGCAAGATACTGAGTGCCCCGGCTCGACTTCAACGTCCGATGGTTTGAACTCGGAGCATTCTTTCCTTGCTTCTGGGCATCTAGGGTGGAACCTACAGCCTGTCGGGGGAGTGATGAGGTTTGGGACCGTTCCCTTGATGGTGTAAAGCTCTCCACTCATTTTCAGTTTCGGAACCGCGTTCAGAAGGCCCTCTGTATACGGATGCCTATGTCTTTTAAAGATGTCCCTCACATCACCATATTCTATTACATTCCCCGCGTACATCACGGCAACTTTGTCGCATGTCTCAGCTACTATTCCAAGATCATGCGTGATCAATAAAACCGACGTCCTAAATTTTGTGATTAGGTCTTTTATCAGCTCCAGAATCTGCGCCTCTATCGTGACATCTAAAGACGATGTTGGCTCATCTGCGATGAGTAGCTCCGGGTCACATGACAGAGCCATGGCGATCATGGCTCTCTGAGCCATTCCTCCACTAAGCTCGTGTGGATATTCCCCTGCGATTCTTTCCGGGTCGGGCATGCCCGTCTGTCTCAGTATCGATACGGCCCGCCTCGTCGCCTCTCTTTTATCCACCCTCTGATGCAGTCTTATGGCTTCCGATATCTGGGATCCCACCGTGTAGGTGGGGTTCAGGGAGGATCTCGGCTCCTGGAAGACCATTGAAATCTTTTTTCCTCTGATCCTTTCGCTCATCTCGTTCTCTCTCAGTTTGAGAAGGTCCTCCCCTCCGAACACGATCTCCCCCCCGATTATCTTACCCGGGGGGTCGATCAAACGTAAAATCGATAGGCCTGTGACGGTTTTCCCGCACCCGGTCTCCCCAACTAACCCCAAGAGTTCGTTGGTCCCGATTCTTAAGTTCACACCCTCTAATGCTTTGACAACCCCCTTGTACGTATAGAAGTAAGTTCTCAGGTCACGGATCTTAAGCAAGGGTTTTTCGTCGCTCATGACTCTTCCTCGTTTATCTGAGCCGCGGGTCCAACACGTCTCTCAACCCATCGCCGAGCAGGTTGAATCCGAGAACAGCGAACAGCATCGCGAGCCCTGGGAAGGTCGACACCCACCACTCTCTCATTATGAAGTTACGCCCATCGCTTATCATTATACCCCATTCGGGTATCGGAGGCTGTGCACCGAAACCTATGAAACCTAGGCCTGCCGCCGTCAAGATTATTCCACCCATGTTAAGAGTTGCCTGTACTATGATCGGGGGCAGACACTGAGGTAAAACATGAGAGAAGATTATCCTCTTTCTGCTGGCTCCCAGCGACCTAACGGCCTCTATGAACTGTTCCTCCTTCACGGACAGGGTCTGACCCCTCGCCAACCTCGCATACCTAGGCCACGCAACCATTCCTATAGCTACAACCGTGTTCTCGAGGCTCCTTCCCAAAGCAGCAGATATGGCCATCGCAAGTATTAAGCTAGGGAAGGCCAGGAACATATCTGTTATCCGCATGACTATTTCATCGATTCTCCCACCCAGGTAACCAGCCACCACGCCCAGAACGGTTCCTGTGGTCGCCGCTATCGCTATGACCGTTATGCCTATCCTCAGGGATATCCTGCTGCCGTAGATCACCCTGCTCATTATGTCCCTTCCAAGCTGATCCCTACCGAATGGGTTCTCACTGCAGGGCGGCTGCAATCTATTCGATAAGTCCTGTTCTATGGGGTCATATTTAGTTAGGAACGGCGCAAATACGGCTATGAAAAGAAAAGTCGAAATAAGTATCAAGCCGACCATGGATAGCGGGCTTCTTCTAAGCAGGTGTAGAGAGTATTTGAAATCATCCAACATGGCTTCATGCTCTGTTTTCCATCTATCAAGCCATTGAAGAAACGACTTCCCCGCTCCCACACCCATGTTCTACACCTTTTTCCAAGTCAGCCATATTTGATTCGAGGATCCAGGAAAGCATACAGCACGTCTACTATTAGGTTGCAGAGGGAGTAGGTTAGCGCGATGAGCAGAGTGGTGCTCATGACGGCTTGAAAGTCGAGGTACAGGATCGCATCGGTGACGTATGTCCCCAGTCCGGGCCAAGCGAAGATAGTTTCTGTGAGGACGGCTCCCTCGAGCAGGCTACCGTAGTTCAGGCCTATGATCGTGACGGTCGGTATCATCGCGTTTCTCAACGCGTGTTTAAAGACGACGGCCCTCTCCTTCAACCCCTTAGATCTCGCCGCTTTAATGTAGTCCTGTCTCAGGACTTCTAGCATGCTAGATCTAGTCATCCTCGCTATGGAGGCCATCGAACTGAAGCCTAAAACGAATGCGGGGAGTATCATGTGTTCCAGATGGTTTAGGAAGAGCCCTACATCGCCGACTATCAGGCTGTCGATTGAGATGAAGCCCGTTACGGCTGGCGGAGGTCTCAAATTGGTGCTATAGGGACCTGGGCTCGGGAGCCAGTTTAGACGATAGTAGAAGATCATGAGCAATATTAGACCCGACCAGAAAACAGGGAGCGAGATCCCGAACAACGAGAAAACTCGGGAGAAATGGTCAGGTATTTTGTCCTTTCTACACGCCGAGACTATTCCCAACGGGATCCCCACGCATACCGCTATGATCATCGAAGCCGTAGATAGTTCGATCGTGTCGGGGAAACGCTCCATCAAGTCGAGTATTATGGGCCTGTTCGTACGTATCGATTTACCAAGATTTCCATGTAGGAGATTCCAGACATAGTTTACGAACTGCTCATGCAGTGGCCTGTCTAAGCCCCACTCATGCCTCAGTTTCTCAATCACCTCATCCGGTGCCTTCGGACCAAGTATCGCGCCTATGGGATCCGCTGGGATTACATGTGAGACGACGAACGTTATCGATACGACACCGAAAAGAACTATCAGCATAAGCAGGAAACGCCTGAAAACGTATGCTCGAAAATCCATCTGTTACATCTCGTATTTTCCATAAAAAAGGGGGAGGTATATTTAATTTTGGTTACGGTAGAACGTATATCGTTTCCTTGTAATAGTCTTCAAAGTTTTCCAGGGCGAACAACGGGCACTTGTAGAAACCCTCCACCCAGGTTTTCAAAGCGACTTGATGTACGTCTTGGTACAGAAGGGCGAAGCATCCGTGATCAAGAATGTAATCAGTTAATTCAGCGTAGATTTCTTTGCGTTTCGCGATGTCCATCTCAACCATCGCTTCTCTTGTGAGTTCCGTCGCGTATTCGTCGAGGTACATGTTTCTCCATGAGAGTTGTTTTATTGTACCGTCTGCGAAGGGCTTTGCCATCCCATCGGGGTCGGCGTAGTCTGCCCCCCAGCCTCCTAGAACCAGCTGAAGCCCCTGAGCCCGGTATTTTTCATACATCATCGCCGCAGTCATTTCTGTGAGCGTAACTCTGATATCCGACTTCGCCAAGTCGCTTTTGATCTTCGCTGCGATGTCTCTGGCCTGCGGTGCCGCTGCGTGAGCAAGCTCGATGTCGAAACCGTTTGGGTACCCTGCCTCAGCGAGAAGCTCCTTTGCCTTTGTGGGATTTTGATAATACGGCGTCGCCGGGTTATAGCCAAGCATTCCCGTCGGTATGAATGTCTGCAGTTTTATTGCGGCCCCCATCATGATGTCGTTGACTATTCCGTCGTAGTCGATGGACCAGCGGATTGCGTCTCTAACCTTCTCGTCTCCCAGCGGTTCAACTCCGACGTTCATTCCGATGTAGTTCTGAGTGAAAACCGGTTGCTCTATGACCTCTATTCCTTTGACCCCTTTTAGATCATCTATCATGTCTGCCGGGAGATCCCAAGCGATGTCTATGTCTCCGCGCTCCAGCATCATTCTCTGATCCGCCGGTTCAGCTATCTGCTTCACGAAAATCGTTTTCAGTGAAGGCACGCCTTTCCAGTAGTTTTCGTTTGCCTTTAGAACGATCTCCGTGCCCCTCTCCCACTTCTCCAGAATGTAAGGCCCGTTCCCTGCTGAGTGATCCGTCATCCAGGAGCCTCCCATGTCCCCATCCTGCTCGTTCTCCATCACCGCGACTGGGTCAACGACGGACGCAGTCGTAAAAGCTAGGCAGGATAAGAATAGGAAGGGAGTGTACTTTCTGTCGAGGGTCATCTGCACCGTGTAATCGTCTACAGCTACAGTGCTTCCATCAGTCATTCCGAACTGAGTCAGAATCCATCCTGCCGCCTGCTCCAGTTTACATGCCCTGTTAAAGGAGAAGGCGACGGCTTCTGCGTTTACAGGCGTCCCGCTTGGAAAACTAAGGCCCTGCTTTAGATCAAACGTCCAGACGCGACCGTCCTCTGAAACTTCCCAAGACTCCGCAAGCTCAGGATAAATTTCTGTGACGTCCCCGAGTTCAAAGGTGACAAGCGTGTCATAAAGGCAATGTGTGATCTGGCAGGACCAAAATTCGTAAGCCCTCGCAGGATCCAAAGAAACTGCCTCGGAGAAATCGGTGCCAAAGATGAGGGTATCAGGGTCGGTAAGAAGGTTCGGCATAATAGGTTCTGGGACTTCGGCTTCTGGAGGAACATGAGCTACATATCCGATGGCACCACCTACGACCAAAGCAATAATTGCGACAACAATCATAGTGGTTGTAGAACCTTTTTCCATACAATCGCCTAATTAAAAATAAACATTAAAAATATATTTAACATTTTTCTAGGGAATTTTATTGAAATAGGGTTCTTTTCTGATCACTTATGAATTGGCTACTTTTTTCGCTTCAGAGATCAGCTTTCCCACGCGCTCGCTGACTTGTCCCTATAGTTACTCGTGCGCGCGTGGGTTGAGATATCTGAGAAATGGGGCATACCTGTAGGAATATTCGACAGAGCAGACCCTAACATAAGTAAAAAGGTTCGGGAGCAAATGCCTGGAAAGAGAGCGCGCGTTGGTTGTCGAGGCTCCAGTTTTTTCTATCTCAGTACAGAGTTGGGCTTGATTAGGATGGGTCTATCTGAGGAAATTTGTAAGTCGCACGTGCGCAGCGAAAAATTAAGATCTATGATTTTAGTGAAAAAGTGAATTAATTTTTCATATTGTAAAAAAATGGATGTTTGTGTTTGTGGATAACGCATCATTTTGCTTAGGAGCTAGTCCTCCTCCAATATACAAAAGCCTTTGTCATCGTCGGTGCGGTTGTGATGCCCGATTGCGCGCGCGGAAAGATCCGTAGAACCATCATCACAAACCACAACCCTGTCCAAGTACCTTATGGACCGGACCACCACATCGCACGCGCGCGCAGGGAACATAAGCAGCACATAAAAGGAATTCAATCATCCACACGCACGCGCAATATTAAATATCAACAAAATCACAAGGTAGATTGTGATTACCCCAGGCGAAAAAATAGCAATTTTGATGCCTTCGGTATTTTTCATAGTTCTGATAATAATAAAATCTGTGACTGATGCCCGATTAGCCTACGAGTTAAGGACTAAGTTTAATATTCAAAATCAATCAGCCATCAATGAAGTCATTAATCCTAACATGTATCTGGGCCTCTTCCTCGACTATCTGATATTGGCCATTACAAACGGTCTTTCATTGATATTAGTTCTGAATCAAATTGAAATAGGGATCATTCAACTACTAATCGGCATCATCGCATCCATATTGGGGATCGTATACCTGGACGCTGAGAAAGCCCTCATATCACAAAAAATCTATGAGAAAACAATAACCCGCCAAATATTCGCTTTTTGCTACTATTTCACATTTGCACAAATGGGTTACTTCATATTATTTGACATACAGCTACTATCAATAAATGTCATATATTCCCACTGGATAGGATTTTTCGCCTTTTTCCTAATAGCATACCTGTTCGAAAAGGCGTTCACACTAGTCATGCGTTCTCATATGCCCTAAATGCGACCTTGTTCCTCGAGGTACCTAGAAACGGCTTGATCTCTAACAATGTCCAACAGTTCGGGATCCTGTATCTGCTGCAATCTAAACTGGATATCAAAATTAACTGCTTCTTCGATCTGTTTCTTGTTCAAAGGCGCGCCTCGTTTTTTTGCAATAGTTCTCAGTGAATACTGTGAGAACTCCACCATGAGTTCAATTAACTTGTATGTCAGCTCTGTAAATTCTTCCAGTTCCACCTGAGAGGGGCGCTGAGTATCCTCAAAAATTTTCTTTATTCTATCAAACATTTCGTACAACCTATTTCACGTGTTCAAGAGCACGAACTACCTCATCTAACATCTCGCACCATTTTTCTCCCACTTCGGTGGCTTTGTATTCGTATTTCGTTTTTACATGACCGTCCTTATCTTTATAATCTAAAGATACTTTATCGAGTAAGCCCGCATTACACAAATTATCCACACATTCAAGGAATACGTGGTACTGGATATTAGCTAAACGTATTATTCTGGTTGTCCTTTGAGGCCTCTTTGTTACTTTGAGGATATCTGCATATATCTGGACCTTGTCTCTTCGTTCAATATAATCTGCGTAAAGACGATTGATCAAATTCTCACCTTGAATATCACACGAAGAACCTCGATTTCCCTATCCCTTCAATTTAAGAATGTACTTCAGTTTCTTAAAAGGAATTTGATTAGGAGACTAATCACCAGCCCGCGCGCGACATCGACCCGGGCCCTTGTTTTTATGCCATACATCACACCAGACCATCCCACTCAGCTAAGGCCTCGCTGACCGCACCTCTAAACTCTTCGGCAAGGACCTTCCCATTCTCAGTGATGTTCACGACTAGCCCCAGCCAAATTTTGATGTAATAACCAGACCTTTCCAATGAAGGCTCTTGACAGCCAGCCTCTTCGTGCCGTGTACGCAAGACAAGTTCCAGGCTTTCAAAATCAACATCGAAAGTCCAGAATTGAGACTCCCTG
>Ga0209427_10006124_pt1 | contig 13761 bp, 11 predicted proteins | sample DeeMarSWOR136_30_FD_187465 | JGI IMG/M metagenome (GOLD analysis project Ga0209427, IMG submission 187465) | Marine sediment microbial communities from White Oak River estuary, North Carolina - WOR-1-36_30 (SPAdes) (version 2) | ecosystem: Environmental > Aquatic > Marine > Intertidal zone >... | reverse complement strand
GGTTCGCCATCCGGGAGGGAGGACGTACGGTTGGAGCTGGCGTGGTCACCCAGGTGATTGAATGAATCAGCGGTCAGTTGACTCAAATGAGATCAGGCAGATCAAGCGGACAATAGATTGGTTTGAATAAGATTTGTAAGCATTGTAAGGAATGGTCATTTTATGCCGAGAGAGATTATTACCTTAGCCTGTGAGAAGTGCAAACAGAGGAATTACACTCTCACCAAGAATAAGAGGAAACATCCGGACAGGGTAGCATATAAGAAATTCTGTCCATTCTGTAATGGACATACTAAACACAAGGAGACCCGATAAAAACAAGTTCGAAATTTTTTCGTGAAATAGCAAAAATCTTCGTATGTGTTGTTGGAAAGATTTTCTGATCATTCTAAATCTTGCAGGCTTCTGCGAAGTGTGACTATTTCCAAGTAAGGAAATATTTTTTTGAATAAATAACTTTTTTATTGTGAAGGGGTGAAGGTTTTTCGAATCACTCAAATTTGATTTATTGTCCCCGGTTAATGGGTGGGGACAGAAATCTCACGAAAAAAGAACAGGTCTGTAGCTCTAATTGGTAGAGCGCCGGTCTCCAAAACCGGATGTTGGGGGTTCGAGTCCCTCCAGACCTGCTTAAAGGAATCTTTTTGTGTTATGTTGGATAAAATAAAGAAATTCTTAAAAGAGGTCAGATTTGAGCTGACCAAAGTAACTTGGACCACAAGGCAAGAATTGATCTATTCTACGATAATAGTAATAGTGGTTTCCATAATCTTGTCCATCTTTATCGGAATAGTTGATCTGGGATTATCGAATTTGGCTACCATGTTATTGGGTTGAAGAGAAACCAAGAAAAGCTTTTATATATTATATATGCCATTTTCAGGGACTTTGAGAAAAAAGGAGTAACCAGTATAAGTGGAAATGAAATGGTATGTAGCTCATACCTACTCAGGGCATGAGCAGAAGGCTAAGAGATATTTGGAAAGTGCGATAGTTTCCCAGGGTTTGCAGGAGAAAGTAGGAAGGGTTTTGGTGCCGATGGAGACGGTGGTGGAGATGAGGCATGGTAAAAGATCCGCCGCGGTGAAAAAATTTTTGCCCAGCTATATTTTGATTGAAATGATTCTGGATAGAGAGACTCAACATCTGGTTACCAGCGCTCCCGGAATTACTAGCTTTGTGGGTGCCTCCGGAAAGCCGGTTCCGATAAAGCCTGAAGAGGCGGAGAGAATCTTAAAACAGGTGGAAAGGGGAAGAACCAGAGATTATGAAGAGGTTCCATTTAAGGCCGGGGATCAGGTGAAGGTAATCGATGGACCTTTCACCGATTTCACCGGTTTCGTCAGTGAGGTTAATCAGGAGAGGAAAAGCTTAAAAGTTATGGTTTCTATCTTCGGAAGACCTACTCCCGTGGAGTTAGATTTTCTGCAGGTACAAACCATTTAAAAACAGCTCATAGTCAAAAGTATGGAGTTTAAAGTGAAAACCCGAAAAACATTGAATTTTTTCTTTGTTGGAGATTCTAGAATCAAAGATGAAAGGTGAGGAGTCGAAGTGGCCAAAAAAATAATAGGGACGGTAAAACTTCAGATTCCGGCTGGAAATGCTACGCCAGCTCCTCCGGTAGGTCCAGCTTTGGGACAATATGGCATCAACATGATGGAGTTTTGCAAAGCCTTCAACGCCAAGACTCAAAGCCAGAGTGGGTTAATAATCCCGGTCATCATTACCATCTATAGGGATAAGTCCTTTTCCTTCATCACTAAAACTCCTCCGGCCTCGGTGCTTTTAAAGAAGGCAGCAAAAGTGGAAAAGGGGTCCGGAGAACCCAATCGGGTAAAGGTAGGCCAGGTTACTAAGGCTCAAGTCAAAGAGATCGCCACTTTAAAGATGAAAGATCTGAATGCCTCCAGCTTGGAGGCAGCCCAAAAACAGGTGGAGGGCACTGCCAGGAGCATGGGGATAGAAGTGTTGGAAGCCTAATGAAATTGAAAATTCAAAATGAGAAGACAAAATACAAAATCAAAAGTTGATCAACGAACTTGGGTGGTGTAAAATCCGGTTAAGGGTTTAATTTAAGAGGAAACTTTACAGAACATTTTAAATCATGCGTCGAGGGAAAAAATACAAAGAGGCTAAAGAGAAGGTGGGGAGGGGAAGACTCTATAAGCTGGAGGAGGCGGTTCGGAAATTAAAAGAGTCCGCCTATGTAAAGTTCGATGAGACTGTGGAGCTCTCGGTGAGATTGGGAGTGGATCCTAAACATGCTGATCAAGTGGTGCGGGGAACCGTCCTTTTGCCCAATGGCACCGGGAGAAAGGTCAAGGTTTTGGTTCTCACCAAAGGAGAGAGGGAAAAGGAGGCCCAAGAAGCTGGAGCGGATTTTGTCGGGTCGGATGAATTTATCAAAAAGATCACAGAAGGTTGGTCAGATATCGATGCCATCATAGCTACCCCGGATGTGATGGGTCAGGTTGGTAGATTGGGAAAGATATTAGGTCCCAAGGGATTGATGCCCAACCCCAAATCGGGTACCGTCACCTTTGATGTGGCCAAGGCAGTCAAAGAAATCAAAGCGGGAAGAGTAGAATTCAGGGTGGACAAGGCAGGTAATATCGGAGTTCCCATAGGAAAGCTCTCTTTTCCCGAGGATAAAATAGTGGAAAACGCTAGAGTTTTCCTTGATACGGTGATGCGGGCCAGGCCAGCCGCGGCTAAAGGTACCTATCTGAAAAACGTCAGCATCTCCTCCACCATGGGACCCGGCATAAGATTAGATACCCCATCAGTCTTGTCTATGTTGAAACAATAAGTGTGTGGAGGTAAGTTTTCTGGCCAAGTTTTATGGACATAGAATTGGTGCGGAGACGAGGAGTTGTTTTCTAATTAGATTTTCAACAGGTTAATTTTTTGCTTTGGTTAGCAGAATGTCTTTTGTTTGAAGGAGACCATTATGCTTCGTCCGGAAAAAGAGAAAGTAGTAAGCCAACTGAGAGATAGATTAGATCAGGCCAAAAGCCTTTTTCTTGCTGATTTCACCGGATTGGATGTAGGAGAGATGACCGAGCTCAGAAAAAACTTCAGGGAGAATAAAGTGGAATTCAAAGTAGCTAAAAATTCTTTGATTCGGTTGGCAATCGAAAAAACCGACTTTGAAGGCGTCTCCGAGCACCTGGAGGGTCCCACCGGTCTGGTGTTCGGGTATGATGAGCTTACCGTGCCAGCAAAGATCCTCTATGATTTTCAGAGCAAAACAGAAAAACCAAGAATTAAAGTCTTCTGGATGGAGGGGAAGCTCTTTGGGGAGGAGGAGTTAAAAAGACTGGCCCTACTCCCTTCTCGGGAGGACCTTTTTGGACAGATATTGGCGAGTTTAAATTCTCCCATGACCAACTTGGTGGGCATTCTGCAAGGGGTGCTGAGAAATTTCATAGGGTTAATTGATGCTTTGCGAGAGTCTAAGTCGAAAGCAGGTTGATTCCCCAGCCACAATGTTTTGTAGAAATGTAAACATTTTACGAGACGAATTGATTTAATTCACTTTTCTAACAGGATCAAAATAAATAACATTTAATTTCAGAGAGAAAACAGCCAAATTGAGTAGAACCGAGGGTTGAACAATTCCACAAAGTTCAGGGAACGCCTTTAGACGAACCCTTTCTTCAGGATCAGTTTGGCCCTTAGGTGTTTGAAGGAATCAGAATCAATAATGTATTCATAATGAACGGAGGTTTAAAATCATGACCCCAGGGTCGGAGAAAACCACGAAAAAAAGCACGTCCAAAAAATCCGCGGCATCCTCCCGGGAAGGAAAAACAGTCGAGGCCAAAAGCAACATCGATCAGGTGATTGAGATCATTGAAAAGATGAGCGTTTTGGAGCTTTCTGAGCTTTCAAAAAACTTACAGGACAAATTCGGGGTAAGTGCAGCCGTGCCTGTGGTTTCGGCTCAAGCTTCGGTGGGTGTGGCTGAGGCCGTTGCTCCGGCTGAGGAAAAGACCGAATTTTCAGCGATTTTGTCCGCGGTGGGAGAGAAGAAGATTCAGGTTATCAAAGTGGTAAGGGAGCTCACTGGATTGGGTCTGAAAGAGGCCAAAGAGTTGGTAGATGGTGCCCCAAAACCGGTGAAGGAAGGAGTATCCAAAGAAGAAGTAGAGAGTGTAAAAGCCAAATTGACTGAAGTTGGTGCCACAGTGGAAATCAAATAGCAGAAAGAGCTCCTCTTCACTCAATCTGCCAGCTAAATGTTAGTAGAAAGCCCCAATTAAATTGAGAAGGTGAGCTTGATGGTTCTCTCTAAGGGGATGCATAAGACCATACCCCAAAGAGGGCTGAAACGAAATGTGAAGAATCTGGTTGGAAAGAAGTCAACTCTTAAAGGATCAACTTCTTGATCCAAAGGAGAGTGGTGAAATTGACAGAAGTCAAAAAAATCAAAAGAATATCTTTTTCCAAGCTCAAATCGGCAGTGGAACTCCCTAATCTGTTGGAGATTCAGCTGCAGTCTTTTAGGGAATTCTTGCAGCCAGATGTGGATCCGGAGAAAAGAGAAGATAAAGGCCTACAGGCGGTCTTCAAAACGATTTTCCCCATAAGCGATGTCCGAGAAAATCATTCTCTGGAATTCGTCAAGTATATGCTGGGAACTCCTCGCTACAGCATTCGCGAATGCCGAGACAGAAACATGACCTATTCAGCTCCTCTCAAAGCTACTTTAAGGTTGGTGGTGCGTGAGACTTCGGGGAAGTCCAAAAATGTCAAGGATATCATTGAGCAGGATGTTTTTTTGGGAGAACTGCCTTTGATCACCCAGAAGGGGACCTTCATCGTAAATGGAGCGGAAAGAGTGGTGGTGAGTCAATTGCATCGGTCTCCAGGGGTCTTTTTTGATGAAGAAATCCACCCTAATGGAAAAAGATTATATTCTGCCCGAATCATTCCCTATCGGGGTTCCTGGGTGGAGTTCAATATAGATGTCAATGATATCATATATGCTCACATAGACAGCCGCAGGAAAATTCCAGTGACCACACTCTTGAGAGCTTTAGGATATTCCACCACCCAGGAGATTTTGGCCCTTTTCTATGAGATCGAGAAAGTGGGGCTTTCCGGGCGGAAACAAGCCGAACTGGCTGGGAGGATATCCGCAGAGACCGTGGTGGATAAACAGACCGGAGAGGTGATCATCTCTGCAGGAGAAAACTTGACCGATTCTCATCTGGATCGCCTCAAGGAGTTGAAGATAGGCAATTTGAGATTGATCGTTTTCGACTCCCAGAAAGATACCGGTGTGATCATAAATACCCTGCAAAAGGATCCCACCAGTTCGGAAGAGGAGGCTCATCTCAGAATATACTCTCTTTTGAGACCCGGGGATCCCCCGAGCTTGGAGATGGCGCAAGGTCTTTTGACCAGACTGTTCTTCACGGAAAAGCGCTACAACCTGGGCGAGGTGGGAAGATATATGATCAATCAAAGGCTAAGTCTGGATGTTCCCTTAAATGTGACGGTCTTGGAAAAAAAAGATTTTCTGGCCATAATTAAGTATCTGATCGGCTTGCGGAATGGGGAAGGTTACGTGGATGACATCGATCATTTGGGTAATCGCAGAGTCCGGAGGGGAGGAGAGCTTTTAGCCAATCAGTTTTCCATTGGACTCTCTCGGATGGCACGAACCATCAGAGAGAGGATGAGCCTGAAGGACAGCGAAACCATCACCCCTCACGATTTGGTCAATGCTCGCACAGTCTCCGCAGTGATAGAGACTTTCTTCGGTTCTTCTCAGCTCTCCCAATTCATGGATCAAACCAATCCACTTTCCGAGCTTACCCATAAAAGGAGACTCTCGGCTTTGGGTCCCGGGGGATTGACCAGAGAGAGGGCAGGCTTTGAGGTAAGGGATGTGCATCATACCCATTATGGACGGATGTGCCCGATAGAAACACCCGAAGGACCTAACATCGGTCTGATTGCCTCGCTTTCCACCTATGGAAGAATCAATAAACATGGATTCTTAGAGACCCCTTATCGGAAGGTGAAAAATGGGAAGGTTACCCAAGAGATACATTACTTATCTGCCGATCAGGAGGATAAGTATATAATCGCTCAAGCTAATGAACCTCTGCATAAGGATGGAAGGTTCGTCAATTCCATGGTTAAGGCACGCCACCGGGGGGATTTCCCCACGGTCCCTCCCCAGAATATAGACTACATGGATGTTTCACCCAAGCAATTGGTCAGCGTGGCTGCGGCCTTGATTCCTTTTTTGGAGCATGATGATGCTAACCGAGCCTTGATGGGATCCAATATGCAGAGGCAGGCGGTGCCCTTGTTGATCACCGAGCCGCCTTTGATCGGTACCGGAATGGAGAAAAAAGCAGCTTTGGATTGTGGTGCCCTGATAGTGGCCCAAAAGGGGGGGGTGGTGGAGTCGGTGACCGCGGATAAGATTGTGATTAAACCCGCTGATCACAAGGAGGTCATGGATCTTTTGGAGCTTGACGAATACGAGCTGCTCAAATTTAACAGGTCCAATCAGGATACCTGTATGAATCAGAGACCTTTGGTAAAGGTGGGTCAAAGGGTGGAGAAGGGAGAATGTATTGCGGATGGACCCGCCACCTACGGAGGAGAATTGGCTTTGGGTGCCAATGTGTTGGTGGCATTCATGCCTTGGAGGGGATACAACTTCGAGGATGCCATAATCGTGAGTGAGAAACTGATGGGGGGTGATCGATTCAGCTCCATCCACATTGAGGAGTTCGAATTGCAGGTCCGGGAAACCAAGAGAGGAGCAGAGGAGATAACCAGAGAGATTCCCAATGTCTCCGAGGAAGCTCTGGTACATCTGGACGAAAGAGGTGTGGTCAGGATTGGGGCAGAGGTGGAAGCCGGGGATATTTTGGTAGGAAAAGTCACCCCCAAGGGTGAGACCGAGCTTTCTCCCGAGGAGAGGCTTTTAAGAGCCATCTTCGGGGAGAAGGCCGGAGATGTGAGAGATGCTTCTTTAAAGGCTCCTCCCGGAATGAAGGGAATTGTAATAGATACCAAGGTGTTCTCCCGAAAAGAACAGGGGGAGGAGGTCAAAAAATCAGAAAGGAGCGAGTCTTTAAAGCTGAAAAGATCCTTCCAAAAACAGTTGGAAGGTTTGAAAAAATTAAGAGATGACAAACTTTCGAAGTTTTTAAACGGTCAGGTGGCCAAAACCATCCGAAGCGCCAAAGATAACTCTATCGTCTTTCGTGCAGGATTTAAATTCAAAGAGGATTCCCTACAAAATATCGAAATAGATGATTTGGTGGCGGAAGATGGATTTATCCAGAATAAGAAAGTCAATAAGAAAGTCGAAACTCTTCTCTCCAAATATCAGGAGTTGATAAGCCAGAAAAAAGCAGAGTTGGAGGTGGAATTGGAAAAGGTGGTAAGAGGAACTGAACTCCCTCCTGGGGTGGTGCAGTTGGTTAAGGTGAGCGTGGCCACCCAAAGGAAACTTTCCGTGGGGGATAAGATGGCGGGAAGACATGGAAATAAAGGAGTGGTGGCCAAGATCGTGCCGGTGGAGGATATGCCCTATCTGCCAGATGGAACTCCTGTGGACATGATCTTAAATCCGTTGGGAGTTCCTTCCCGCATGAATGTAGGACAGATATTGGAGACCCACCTGGGTTGGGCTGCCAAGAAGAAGGGTTACTTCGTGGAAAGTCCCGTATTTGATGGAGCCAAGTTGGAGGAAGTAAAACAAGCTCTAAAGCAGGCAGATTTGCCCAAGTCTGGAAAGATAACCTTATATGATGGTAAGACCGGAGAGCCTTTTGATCAGCCCATCACCGTGGGGTATATCTATATGATGAAGCTTTCCCATCTGGTGGATGATAAGATCCATGCCCGTTCCATCGGACCGTATTCCCTAGTTACCCAACAGCCCTTGGGAGGAAAAGCTCAGTTTGGAGGGCAAAGGTTTGGAGAAATGGAGGTATGGGCTCTGGAGGCTTACGGAGCGGCCTACTCCCTACAGGAGATGCTCACGGTGAAATCTGATGATGTTATGGGCAGATCAAGGGTTTATGAATCCATCGTCAAAGGGGAAAATCCCCCAGAACCTGGAATCCCTGAGTCATTTAACGTTCTGGTTAAAGAACTCCAAAGCTTAGGCTTAGATGTAGAGCTGATCGAAAGTTAAGAATTAAACGCTATTAGCAATTTAGATTAAGGATCCCCAGACGGGGAAAGGAGGTTGCTTATTATGGTTGAATTTCAACCGAGAAGCTTTAAGCGACCAACGGACTTCTTTGCTATTAAGATTCAATTAGCTTCACCCGAGACTATCAGATCTTGGTCTTACGGGGAGGTGACCAAGCCCGAGACCATAAACTACAGGTCCTTCAAGCCAGAAAGGGATGGACTTTTCTGTGAGAGGATCTTTGGTCCGGTTAAAGATTGGGAGTGTTCCTGTGGAAAATACAAACGGGTCAGATTCAGAGGAATAGTATGTGATCGATGTGGAGTGGAGGTGACCCACTCCAGGGTTCGAAGAGAAAGGATGGGACATATCGAACTGGCAGTGCCGGTTTCACACATCTGGTTTTTTAAGTCCATCCCCACCCGAATTGGATATCTTTTGGATTTGTCCATCAGAGATTTGGAGAGAATTCTTTATTACGAATCCTACATTGTAATAGATCCCGGCAATACAACCTTAAAGTATAAGGATATCATCTCAGAGGAGGAGTATAGCGAGTTAGAGGGTACAGGCAAGCAGTTTATAGCGAAGATGGGAGCGGAGGCCATTCAAGAACTTCTTCGTCAGGTGGATGTGGAGGAACTTTCTATTTCTTTGAGAGCACAGGTGAAGGTAGAGACATCTGCTCAAAGGAAAAAAGACACCTTAAAAAGGCTGAGAGTGATAGAAGCATTCCGGCAGTCACAGAACAAGCCGGAATGGATGATCTTAAATGTGATCCCGGTCATCCCCCCCGATTTGAGACCTTTGGTGCCTCTGGAGGGGGGTAGGTTTGCCACCTCGGATTTGAATGATCTTTATCGACGAGTAATCAATCGAAATAACCGATTGAAAAAGCTGATCGAGATAAAAGCGCCGGAGGTAATCTTACGTAACGAGAAGAGGATGCTTCAGGAGGCGGTGGATGCACTCTTCGATAACGGTAGACGGTCTCAATCGGTGAGAGGAGATTCCCAAAGACCACTCAAGTCTTTGTCAGATTTGCTTAAGGGAAAGCAGGGAAGGTTCAGGCAGAACCTTTTAGGAAAAAGGGTGGATTACTCGGGTAGATCGGTGATCGTGGTGGGACCGGAACTTAAGATCCACCAATGTGGGTTGCCCAAAAATATGGCCTTGGAGCTTTTTAAGCCCTTTATCATCATGAAATTGGAAGAGAAAGGGTACGTCCAAACGGTAAAGTCGGCCAAGAAGCTGGTGGAAAGGGAGCGTCCAGAGGTTTGGGATATTTTGGAGGAGATAATTGCTGATCATGCTATTCTTTTGAATCGCGCTCCCACCCTGCATCGATTGGGAATTCAAGCTTTTTATCCGGTGTTGGTAGAAGGAAAAGCTATAAAACTACATCCTTTAGTGTGTGCGGCTTTCAACGCTGACTTTGATGGAGATCAGATGGCAGTGCATGTTCCTCTTTCCTTTGAAGCACAGCTGGAGGCAAAAATATTGATGCTTTCGCTAAATAACCTTTTGTCCCCATCAAGCGGTAAACCCATTGCCACTCCCAGCCAAGATATAGTCTTGGGCTGCTATTATCTCACTAAGGAAAGACCTGGTGAAAAAGGTGAAGGGAAAGTATTCTCTTCTCCAGAAGAGGTGATCGCTGCCTACGATGCCGGAGGGGTGGGGCTCCACGCTAAGATAAAGGTCAAAATAGAGAAAAAATTGACAGAGACCACAGTGGGACGGGTGATGTTCAATCAGATTATCCCCAAGGAACTAGGTTATTTTAATGAGTTGGCTAACAAAAGCAATTTGGAGGGGTGGGTAGCTAAAGCTCACCGGAAACTGGGGAACTATCACACGTCGGTGTTCTTGGATGAGCTAAAAAGGATTGGCTTTGAATATGCCACCTTAGCTGGGATTACGGTGGGAATTGATGATATGGTGATCCCCCCGGAGAAGCAGAGCTTGATTGAGAAGGCAAAAAAAGAGGTGGAGAAGATTTGGAGGCAGTATGAAAGAGGAGTGATCACCGCTGGTGAAAGATATAATAAGGTGATCGACATTTGGACTCACACCACAAGTGAGGTGGGGGAGGTGATGTTTGAGCGGCTGAAAAATGTGGAAGGTGGTTTCAACCCGGTCTTCATGATGGCGGACTCAGGAGCCAGAGGAAGCAAGGAACAGATAAGACAGTTGGCTGGTATGCGAGGGCTGATGGCCAAGCCACAAAAGAGAATTACCGGACAAATTGGGGAGATCATCGAATCGCCCATCACCGCAAACTTCAGAGAAGGATTGGACGTGCTGGAGTACTTCATCTCCACCCACGGAGCTCGAAAGGGTCTGGCAGATACAGCTTTGAAGACTGCAGATGCCGGATATTTGACCCGGAGATTGGTGGATGTGGCTCAGGATGTGATTATCACTGAACAGGATTGTGGTACCATCTTGGGGCTCAATGTTGGTGCTCTGAAGGAGGCGGAGGAGGTGATCGTCTCTCTGAAAGACAGAATCCTGGGCAGAGTGGCTTTGGAGGATGTCTACGACCCCATCACCGGCGACCTTTTGGCTAAGGCAGGAGAGGAAATCGATGAGGAAGCGGCTGCCCGTATAGATGAGAGTGGAATAGAGATGGTGAGGATCAGATCTGTTTTGACCTGTGAGTCAAAAAGAGGGGTATGTGCTAAGTGTTATGGACGAAATCTGGCTACCGGAAAAATGGTGAACTTGGGCGAGGCGGTAGGGATAATAGCTGCTCAGAGCATAGGTGAACCTGGAACCCAGCTCACCTTACGCACCTTCCATATTGGTGGAACCGCAGCTAGGATTGAGGAGCAATCCAAGGTAACCGCAAAAAGCGAAGCAAAGGTGGTGTATAAGAATATAAAATCTGTGACCAAAAAAGATGGGAGCATGGCGGTTTTGGGAAGAGAGGGGGAGATGAACCTGGTGGATGAGAGGGGAAGAATTAGAGCTAAATACAATGTCCCTTATTCTGCCAGCCTCCTGGTTAAAGATCAGGCACAAGTGGAGAAGGAGGAAGCACTCTTCGAGTGGGATCCATACACCAACACCATTCTGTCCGATCATTCCGGACGGGTTGAATTTGTGGATATAATTGAGAACGAGAGTTTTCGGGAGGAGTTGGACGAGACTACCGGACTTCGGCAAAGGGTGATTGTGGAACAGCGAGAGAAATTGCTTCGCCCTCATATAATGATTCTGGACGAGAAAGGGAGGAGAAAAGCCAAATATTCCATTCCCACCGGTGCTCACCTTTTGGTGCACGACGGAGATAAGATAGAGGCTGGTGATATCTTGGTCAAGATTCCCCGGGAGATTTCAAAGACCAGGGATATCACCGGAGGACTGCCTCGAGTGGCTGAGCTATTTGAGGCAAGAAAACCCAAAGATCCTGCGGTGGTCTCGGAGATCGACGGGATAGTTGAGTTCGGCAAAATCATTCGAGGTTCTACTCAGATATTGGTAAAAGGATATGGAGGGGAGACCAGGGAGTATCTGATTCCCCATGGCAAACACCTGAGGGTGCATGATGGGGATAGGGTTAAGGCCGGAGAAAGGTTATGTGAAGGTCCCATCGATCCCCACGATATCTTGAAAATCAAAGGGGTCAATGATGTGCAGGAGTATCTGGAGAACGAAATCCAAGAGGTTTATCGCCTGCAGGGCGTAAAGATGAGCGATAAGCACATCGAGGTCATTGTTAGGCAGATGTTGCAAAAGGTGAAGGTGGAGGAGGTCGGAGATACAAATTTCTTGGAAGGGGAACAGGTTGATAAAAACAGGTTCCGAGAGGAAAACGAAAAGGTGATAGCCGAAGGTGGGGAGCCTGCTACCTTCCAGCCCTTACTCTTGGGGATAACCAAAGCTTCTCTATCCACGGAGAGTTTCATTTCCGCGGCCTCTTTCCAAGAGACCACGCGGGTATTAACTGAGGCAAGCATCAACGGAAAAACTGATTATCTTCTGGGTCTTAAGGAAAACGTAATCATCGGTCACCTGATCCCTGCGGGGACTGGTCTGGAAAGGTATAGGAACATGCATATAAAAGAAAGGGAGAGGGAGGAGGTTAAGGAGAAGATGGAGATATTTGAAGAAAGTGCTTGACAATTGTGGGAAATTGTATAAATTGGGAATTTATTTCGCCGACTTCCGAGGCAAGTTACAGACTTTACCAGCCTTGGTCGGAATTTGAAACGAATTGATTTTTTGAGACGAAGGAGAGAAAGTTTTGCCTACTGTGAACCAGTTGATAAGAAAGGGAAGAAGGATCATAAGAGCGAAGCCTTCCACGCCGGCTCTAAGAAGGTGCCCTCAGAAAAGGGGAGTTTGCACTCGGGTTTATACCTCCACCCCCAAAAAACCTAATTCGGCTTTGAGAAAGGTGGCCCGGGTGAGGTTAACCAATACAATTGAGGTGACCGCTTACATTCCGGGAGAAGGACATAACCTTCAGGAACACTCTCTGGTTTTGATCAGAGGAGGAAGAGTGAAGGATCTTCCGGGAGTAAGATATCACATAATTAGAGGTACCCTGGATGCAGCGGGAGTGGCGGACCGAAAGCAAAGTAGATCAAAATACGGCGCCAAAAAACCGAAAAAGACAGTGGTTACATAAAAAGGGATGATAATCTTGGATTTTGTGGTGAGCAGAAACTGACGAAGAGCCACTATTATAATCTAAGTCAAGCCATTGGAGGTGAAATCCTTCTTATTCTGAGGAACGATTTATGCCCAGAAGAAAAGCGGTGGTAAAAAGAGAGAAAGTTCCTGATCATAAATTTAAAGATCTTTTGGCGGGTCAGTTTATCAACTGCATCATGCGGAGAGGAAAAAAGAGCTTGGCGGAAAGGGTCTTCTACAATGCATTGGATATCGTCACCAAAAAGACGAATCAAACCGGGCTTTCCGTGTTCAAAAAGGCTTTGGAAAACGTGCGCCCCATCTTGGAAGTTAAACCGCGAAGAGTGGGAGGGGCAACTTACCAGGTTCCGGTAGAGGTAAGACCCGAAAGAAGCACCGCCTTGGCTATGAGATGGATCATAGGTTACGCCAAAGATAGAGGGGAACATTCCATGGCGGAAAAGTTAGCTGGAGAGTTCATTTCGGCCTCTAAAAACGAGGGTGCTTCAATTAAGAAGAGGGAGGACACTCATAGAATGGCAGAGGCCAACAAGGCTTTTGCTCATTTTAGATGGTAAAAACTAATATTTTGTCCAGATTTTGGATGCCAGCAAGAGGGATGATCTAAAAAAGTAGATCAGCTTTAAGATCTCTCGATACTAATAAAATGGCTCAATGTTCCACACGAAAGAGAGGTCTTTTTGTATAAGAATGAGCCTTAGGAGAGGTTAAGACGATTATAAGGTGTTAAGAGTCGAAAAAAAGAGCAGCATTAAGGCTAAAAACAGGTTGGTTTTCATGCCGAGAAGGTTTTCTTTAGATAAGGTAAGAAATAAATTCGGGTTCAATTCACTTTTTCCAGCAAATACCATAGTCATGAAAAAACATTACGAGGATAACGAAGATGGCTATACTCTACATACTCCCTCTTTATCACA
>Ga0209427_10006123_pt1 | contig 13762 bp, 11 predicted proteins | sample DeeMarSWOR136_30_FD_187465 | JGI IMG/M metagenome (GOLD analysis project Ga0209427, IMG submission 187465) | Marine sediment microbial communities from White Oak River estuary, North Carolina - WOR-1-36_30 (SPAdes) (version 2) | ecosystem: Environmental > Aquatic > Marine > Intertidal zone >... | reverse complement strand
AACGTGACGATCTTTGGCTCCCGCCACGGGTAGGCCCCGAACTCGTCGCTGACGGAACGGGTGACCTGGACCGGCCTGGCCTTTGGCTTGTTGTCCTGGACAAAGAGCTCCCAGGGGGTGTGGCAGGTCGAATGCAGCAGGGCAAGCTTCTTCTCGTCCGGAGACATAAATACGCGCACACTGCCGGGGATGGTGGTAATCCGCTCGGGTCGGCCGCCGTCGGAATTCAGTCGATAGAAGTGGCGTTCCCCGGGGTGCACCTCATTCGAGGTAAAATAGAAGTACTTGCCGTCACGTGAGAGAGCGGCATTGCTGACCTCGAAAGTACCATTGGTGAGCCGTGTTTTCTCGCCGGCAATCACGTCGACGGTGTAAAGGTGCGAATACCCGGTCGCCTCGGACTGAAACCAGAATCTCCGATGGTCGGGGTACCAGCCCAGGCTGCCGGAAGCATGATAGCCGTAGATTCCCGGCCCGCCGATCCAGGCTTCGTCGTGTTGATGATCGAGAGCCTCAAGTTCGCCGGTTGCTATATCCAGAAGTGCAATCCAGCGGTCCTTGTGATCCACGGTTCGTACCTCGACCACCGCCCGGCGGCCGTCGTCGGACCAGAATGGACCGTGAACGATAGTGGGCCGAGGACACGGCCGGTTCAGCTTGGCTCCGGTTGAATCGGTGACATCACTATACTCGCTGAGATATTCCGGTTGATGACATATGTCCGTCAAATCGCCGGTCAGTACATAATAAACCGTGTCGTGCTCTATATCGTAAATACCGAGCCGGTAGCGAGCTCGCGGCCCGCCGACTTTGGCACGGGCCTCGCGGGTGGTCGTGAAAGCGCTCTCGGTCACGTAGTTCGGAATGACCGTCGGCTTGACGCTGTCCGGGTCGACTGTCACACGGAAGGTAATCCAGCGCTCGTCCGGGCTTAGGCCTGGCCATGAAACGAACCCGCTATCTATGGTAATCCTTGGTGGCTGATCCCCGTACCGATCCGGGTGTGACTGACGTCGCCTTGCCCGTCTCTCGTTTCTCTCGCGCAGACTCTCAAATAACTGTTGTTCCTGGGTGCTGAGCCATTGTTCCTGTTCGCTCGGCTGCGGCCGAGGAGCGTCTCTCGGACCGCCTGTCTGGAAGTCAGTCAGTTGAGTAACACCTCCGGCGGCCAGGTCAATCAGGAAGAGATTGTTCTCGCACGTGAACGTAAGCTTGCGTCCGTCGGCAGTAAAAGCCGGGTACGACTCACGTGCGGCTGTGCAGGTGAGTTGCCGCACCTGCCCCGAACCCACCTCAAGCAGGAAAATGTCGCCGTCGCGTTCGAAGACCTTCCGGGTGCGGTCGCGATCATAGCTTCCCCAGGCCGGCGGCAGGGCATGGCGCTCTTCATCGGTTACTTTCCGGGGCTCGCCGCCGTCGCGCGGGACGACATAGAGGGCGTCCTCCTCGGCGTTGTCCGGATTCCACGAGAAATAGACACAGCTACCATCCTCCGCCCATCGGACGCCGTATGGCCAGTGGCCGATCCAGTCGGCTCCTTGCATGATGTTCTCGATGGTCAGCTGGGGCGGATTGTCGCCATCCTCCGGACAAACGGCGCTGCTGCAGATCAGGAGGGCAACCAGAGTGAAAAGAGCAGTTCGCTGATGCATTCGATTCTTCCCTGTTGGCGGTGTCGGTCAAAATACGGTATGACAATACTGTAGTCAAAGACCAAATGCGGCGGAGGGACGCCTACTGCCGTTGCCTGCGATTGCTCGCCTCGGACTGGAACGATCCGACCGGGCGGCTTTTGCAAAAAAAGACCACCGCGCCCAGGGCGCGGCAGTCTTGTCACGTGAATTCGTGTCTTCGCTGCGTCAGTTGGCGTCGCCCTGGCTACCGATATCCGCCTGGCTCCAGGGGCAGAAGTCGTGCCAGACCCCGACAAAAGGCAGCGACTGTTGATCGACCGTCGGGGCGTTGAAATCACCGAACTCCCCGACCAGCATACCGCCCCGGGCCTCGCCCGTCATGTACTGGAAATGGCCGCGAAACCAGCCGTGTCCCGCGCCGCATATCGGGAGCGGACACATCCGGGGATCGTCATACCACCAGCGCCCCTTGAACTCGGCGACGATGTAATCGAGGTAGTAGCCCGAAACCCAACCGTCGAATAACCGTTCGCCGTTGTCGGTAGTCCAAAACTGCCCGATCATAAAGCCGATCGGCTCGCCTGCGTAGTCTCGCCACAACCCTTCGATCCGGCCGCTCGTGCCGGCGTTGTCTTCCTTGATCCAGTTGCCCTCCAAAAATCCCCCGGGACACCGGGCCGGCCAGAGCCTGCGGGCGTGGACGGCTACCGAATTGCCGTCAATCAGGCTATATAAGGCGTCCAGTCTGACGAGTTCACCGAAATCGAACCTCAGCTCAATCACCTCGGTCTCGAACGTCAGCCAGGGCGCGGCAAAGTACTCAACGTCGTTCCGGAGCGCTACGAGAAAGCTGATACCGTCGAAATCGACGGACGTCTCCGACACCCAGGCCGCCATTGCCGGTTCGTTGTCCGGAAGAAGAGAATCCTGCCCCGGTTCGAAATCGATCGTTCGCCGGGGGTGGACCAGGGCTAAACCGTTGACCCATACTTTACCTGACCAGTCCGTAACCGGCATGCCCGGAGTCACTGATGGAGTCAGGCTTCCCCACAGGAAGGTAACTGCATAGACGTCGCTGTGTTTCAACCAGTCTACCGGCGGCCAGGCGCCCCAGGTCTGGTCCTCAGCGGCAACCGGATCAAAGCTGTCGGGGGTGTTCGACTCCAGGACGTCCATGATTTCGGCCGGCACCCCGTCGGCGGTGGTTTCGGGAGGAACGGATGGTACGGGCTCGGTTGCTTTCTCGCTGCAACCGACCATGGCCAGCAGCAGAGTCATGACAGCCGTTGTTGAGAGAGAGGCAAGAGTACGCATGACTACCTCATCCAGTTAATAGTACATGCTTCGGAGCCTGACCTGCCGGTCAAGCTCGGTTGAACAGCCTGATGAAGAAATAGGCCCGGCTTCCAATATTATACACTTATAGACGTAATCCAGCAAGTGAATATCCATCGGGAGAGATCCTGAAAGATCGAGCCGGAGGCCGGCGTGGTCGGCCTCCGGCCTCGAAGTTACTGTGAGAAAAGCAATTGCGCCGGCCCCCAGTGCCGGGTATAGTCAGTCTTAAATGAAGCTCACGTCAACACCGGCGAAAGACAATCCGATAACCTGAGCGCCGACAGCAAACAGTATCACCAGCGCCCAGAGAATGATGGAAATGGTCATGCCCTTGGCACGCGACAATCCGAATATCGTAGCATAAGCCAGACCGGCCACAATGACACCCCAGATAGTGAAGATGTCGGTATAGTAAAGAAACGTATACAGAATGGACGTGAAGTCTTTCCCCGGCATCAGCGCGGCCGGGCCGAGGGATACGAAGGCGCTGTCTTTGGCGACAATCAGGAGCGTTCTCAGCACCGCACCGACCAGACCGATCAGATCGGCCAGCAGGGTGACCCCCCAGACGTGAAGGTACGGCGTCTTCTTGCCGAATATAAAACTCCCGAAAACCCACGCGACTAAAGCCAGAATAAGGGAAATGATGGGGAATACAATCGCGCCGCCGATTGTAGCCTTCCATGGACTTCCGCTCTGCGCATCTTGCCGAGCCTGTTCAAGCAATTGCGGCGGCAGAGTCGTTGACTGGCTGAGCAGATCGTACTGGGCCTGAGCGTTCTGTTTGTAGGGGATGCCGCCGCTTATCGCGGCCAGCAGGATGATAAGAATGAGCGGCACCCAAATAGTCGGCTTCTGCTTAAAGGACTCAAAGGCTTTGGTGGGTGCTGCGAACACATCCACCACTATCGCCCAGATGCTCCGGGATGAAGCGGGAACAGCTTCTGTAGTCATAGGGGCTTCTCCTGTCATAGAGTATCAGTGTCGCTGGAATTCATGATATTACATGGGTTGGTGCAAACTCCAAGTTGCCCGTCCGGACGGACGGGCGCAAGTTTTTTGTCGCCATCAGCACTCGTCTTACCCCTAATACGAAAATCCGGCGATTATATTCGGTAAAACAAGCGAAAAATCCGGCCCCGCCTATGGACTGATCTTGATATTCCGAGGATGCGGGATTAGACTACCGACCGAAAACTGCTTCAGGGTATACGCTATGACGCAAATCGCCATAAATCCGGACTACCTGCTCCAAACGCTGCGCGAGATGATCCGGATTAATTCTGTGCTGCCGCGTGAGGAAGCGCTGGCGGCGTATCTGGCCGAACTAATTCGGGAACTCGGGCTGGAGCCGGAGTGGCACGAGGTCGCCCCCGGCCGCCCCAACGTTTACGCCACGGCCGAGCTTGGTAAATCGGACCGGTTTCTGGTCTTTTCCGGCCATTTGGACACGGTACCGGCCGCCTCCGGTTGGGAAACCGACCCATTTGAGCCGCTCGAAAAAGACGGCCGACTGTACGGGCTCGGTGCGATCAACATGAAAGCTGGCCTGGCCTGCATGCTGGCCGCGTTCAAGGCGCTGGTCGAAACCAGGGATCTGCCCCGAGGGTCTGGACGGGTCGGGCTGGCTGTCACGGTCGATCAGGAAGGGCAGAGTGTCGGCGCCCGCGCCCTGTTGAAAACAGCCTATGGCCGGTGCGACGCCATGCTCCACGGCGAGCATTTCTTTGGCGATTCCCCGAAAGACTATCTCCCAATTGGCGCCACCGGAAAGGTTCTCTACAAGCTGACCGTCAAAGGGCGAGCGGCGCACGCTTTCCGCCCGCACCTGGGTGGGATCAACGCGGTTACCGACGCCGCCCGGATCATAACCGCGCTCGACCGGCTGAAGCTCAGGGAGCACCCGGTCTTCGGGACCGGGACGGTTTGCACGCTCAAGATCGACGGCGGCTACAAAGAGTACTCGATCGTGGTGCCGGAACTGTGCGAGATCGTCATCACCCGTCTGATCGTGCCGGGAGAGTCGGTGGACACCGCCGTGCGTGACATGAGGGACCTGATCGAATCACTCAAGCTGGAATCGCAGGTTGAAATCGAGACTCCGCCGCCCTGCTATGATCCCTACGAGCTGGACGAGAACAGCTCGATCATGCCGGTTTTCCGCAGGGTCTACCGTGAAGTCATCGGAGTCGAGCCGGTGTTCCGGCCGCACAGCGGTATTGTCGACGCCAACGTCTTCGTGGCCGAAGGAGGGATACCGACAGTCGTGTTCGGTCCCCGAGGAGCCAATCACCACTGCCCCGGCGAATATGTCGAATTGGCGACTCTCGAACCGGTGGCCCGAGTATACGCGGAGACCGCCCTTCGCCTTCTCAAGCCGTAGCGACACAAGTACCGAAGGATGAGCAGGGACAAGGAGATCACACAATGCTGAAGGCCGCTGAGATAATTAAGAAGCTCAAAAGGGAGATCAAAGCAGCGGATCGACCCGAAAACCGCATCAACTATCAGCAGTTTTTCAAGGAGAAGCTGAAGGAGCCGGAGGGTCTCAGAGCTGCAACGTTACGTGATATCTCAAATCGAGGCTATAAAGAGATAAGGGGCGAGTCGCTCGATCAGATTCTGCGTCTGTGCGATCAGCTTCTGGCGTCGGATGAACGGTATATGCGGTTCTTCGCCTTTGAATGGGCTCTTAAATCGAAGCGTCACTATCGGATAGGAGAGTTCAGACGGTTCGAGCGGTGGCTCAGGACGTATGTATCCGATTGGGGCTCCTGTGACCACCTGTGCACCGGCCCGATCGGCGTTCTGATCGCTCAGTACCCGGAATTGGCGGGGAAGGTGCGGCCGTGGCGCCGTTCTCGAACCCGATGGGTCAGGAGGGGAGCCGCGGTGAGCCTGATTATGCCGGTCAGACAACGACTCCTCCTGGACGAGGTTTGTCGCACCGCCGACGCTCTTCTGGAAGACCAGGACGACATGGTCCAGAAGGGGTACGGCTGGATGCTCAAGGAAGCGAGCAACCGGTTCCCCGATGAGGTCTTTGCCTATGTCATGAAGCACAAGGCGCGGATGCCTCGAACGGCGCTACGATATGCCATCGAAAAGCTCTCCCCAACCCGCCGCAGACAGGCGATGGCGAAGTGACAGGCGATGGCTGACACCGACTCAATCGCTGTCATATCCGACGTGCACGGCAACCGCTGGGCGCTGGAAGCGGTGCTGGAAGACCTTGAGAGGCGCGGAACCCGGCGCGTGGTCAATCTCGGCGATTCTCTCTATGGGCCACTCGATCCGGCCGGGACAGCCGCATTGCTGCTGCCCCTGAAGGCTCCGACCGTGCGTGGTAACGAGGACCGCATCATCGTCGACCCGAACGTTGCAGACAGTACGTCGCCGACCCTGGCCTACGTCAGAGGTCAATTATCGGCCGATCACTTAAGCTGGTTGGCCGGTCTGCCGTTGACTGCTACGGTAGAACCGGACCTCTTTCTGTTTCACGGTACCCCGAAACGGGACGACCAGTATCTGCTGACAGAGGTGACGGTTGAGGGTCTGCGGAGCAGGCCTCCCGGTCAACTGAGCGCGTTGTTGGTGGGTATCAATCGGTGGCTGCTACTGTGTGGGCACGATCATAAGTCGGGCGAACTGCGTCTGGCGGATGGCAGGTTGATTGTCAACCCGGGCAGCGTGGGATTGCAGGCCTACACCGACGACGTGCCCTATGATCACGCGATTGCCAACGGCACCCCGCACGCCCGCTATGCCATCGTGAGACGAGATGATAAGGCCTGGCACGCGGAGTTTGTCAGCCTCGACTATGACCGGGAGCGGGCGGCCAAAGCCGCGACCGCCAACGGCCGGGACGACTGGGCCTGCTGGCTCAGGACAGGCCGAGTCGACCGTTAGCCGAAGAGTCCATCCATCTACAGATCCTCGGGGCGGTACTTATCCAGAATCCGCGCGTCGACCCAATAGAAACGGTCGGTCTCCTCGTCGAACCGGTCGAAGAAGAGATACTTGCCATCGTAGGTGACAAACGAAAACGAGACTGTGAGGCCGTTGTTGATCTCCTCGCCGAGATGAATCGGCCCGGTCCAGGTGTCATCGGGCCGCCGGAAGCTGACATATAGATCTGTCTCAACACTGCGGCCGCCCGGCCGGCTTGATCCAAAGAGGAGGTAGCTCTCATCCGGCGCGATGAACGGGTAGGCATCGGCATACTCGGTGTTGATGAAATCGGGCAAGAGTTCGGGTGCCTGATACTCGCCCTCCACAAGCCGCGAGCGATAGACACCAATGTTCCACTGAACTCCCTCCAAAATACCTGAAAAGTAGACTGTGCCGTCGGTCGTAAAGGTCTGCTGGGTCGCGCCTATGTCGGTATTGGGCGGCGAGCCCAGGTGTGTAGCTTCACCCCATACGCCGGCGGTGCGCTCTACAAACCAGAGGTTCTTGCCGGGGCCGACCCCGCCCGGGCGAGAAGAGGCGAAATAAAGACGTTGGCCATCGTGGGAGAAAACCGGCGCATGGTCGCTGTGTTCTCCCGAGAATGGGGCAAGGGCCGGTTTGGCCCATCCGCTGTCGGTGTCGCGCATGAACCAGATTTCGCCGCGGGGTCGCTCGCCGCTCATGTCGGCCCGCATCCAGTAGACCTCCCGGCCGTCGGCGGAGAAGGCGGGGAAGCAGTGCTCGACTCCATCGGTCTGCATAAGGTCAGACGCGAAAAGCCGGGGTTCAAGGCCGGGCGGTTCCTGACCGAGGTAAGGCCCGGTGACCCCCAAGTATGTTGAGGCGGAAGTATCCGCTTCCTGCGCCAGGGTGACAGAAGCGAAAGCCAGCGCCAGTAGTGCCAGAAACAACTTGCTCATATCCTGCAGGTCCTTTCTTGCGGCTAATTGGCCGCTTGCGGCAAACCGCGATCATGTGATCTCTGAGAAATATACGGACTTATATAGTGTGGGTTCTCTGCGAACGCCGCGCAAGCTGTTTTTCCTACTGATTGTCCGCCGGGAATGCGCTATCTTCGACCCGATAGCAGCCTTGGAAAACCGAGCTGTGAGGTCAGTACCTGATGACCAGACGGATAGTAGTAAAAGAGAAAGTCCTGAAAGAGAACGATCGGATCGCGGCCGAGATTCGGCAGCAGCTGAGCGACCGCGGTATTCTGGCCCTCAACCTGGTAAGCTCGCCCGGTTCCGGTAAGACCAGCTTGCTGGAGCGGACCTTTCAGGACATGAAAGGTCACTTGAAGATGGCCGTGGTCGCCGGCGACGTGCAGACCGAAAACGACGCCCGCCGGCTCGAAGCGGCCGGGGCGACGCTCGTGCGCCCGATCGTAACCGGGGGGGCGTGTCATCTCGATGCCCGCATGGTGCAGAATGCGCTGACGGGGCTTGATCTCGGGGCGTGTGAAGTGCTCTTCATTGAAAATGTCGGCAATCTCGTCTGTCCGTCGAGTTATGATCTCGGCGAGGATATGAAAGTGGTTCTGCTCAGCACCACCGAGGGCGACGACAAGCCGCTCAAGTACCCGGCGATGTTCCGTCGCGCTTCGGTTATGGTCGTCAACAAGACCGACCTGCTGGGGCATTCCGATTTCGACCTGGAGCGGGTCAGGAAACACGCTCGGCAGATCAACGGTCAGCTGGAGATCTTTGAAGTGTCCTGTCGAATGGGGGAGGGGCTGAGAGCGTGGTATGACTGGCTGAACGCGGCGGCGAAGGCAAAACACGATAAGCGAGTGTAGATTCTCACAGAAAAGAGGATCTCCCGGAATCAAAGTCCTTAAGACTGTGGGATACTCTGTCGCGCGGACATGACTGGGCCCCTGCCGCCGCAGGGGTGACGCGGCTTGGGGCCGCGTTATCTTGTGAGGTAGGTACGTCTTCGGACCTGAGAATCTTCGCTATGTCGATGGCGGGTTTGAGGCAAACCTGCCCTACGGTCAGCATATCCTCGGTAGTTGCTCGCCGGTGAACATTTCGACGACGCGCTCGGTGCCGGAAACAGTGCGCAGGACCACCAGCCCGTCGGTATCGGCTCGTACCTCGCCGATGACAGCAGCGCCTTGGCCTAGAGGATGACTCCGCAGAGTATCCACACCATTGTCTGCATCCTGCTCCCCGACTATGGCGATGAACCTCCCTTCGTTGGCGACGTACATCGGGTCCAGGCCGAGCAGTTCGCAGGCGCCGGCGACGGCGTCGCTCACCCGCAACCGGTCTTCGATGATTTCTATCCGCCGTTTGGCCGTGCCGGCGATTTCGACCAGCGCCGACGCCAGCCCGCCTCGGGTAAGGTCACGCAGGCAATGAACTTCGGCACCGGACCGAAGCAGTCGGGCCACGATGTCGGCCAGCGGGGCGCAATCACTCTCGATGGCGGTCTCAAAAGACAGCCCCTCGCGCTGCGCCATCACGGCAATCCCGTGGCGGCCGATATCGCCGCTCAATACGATCCGGTCACCCGGCTTGATTTCCCGCGGACCGATCTTCACGTCGGTCTCAAGTACGCCTACGCCCGTGGTGGTTATGAACATCCGGTCGGCCTTGCCGCGCTCCACGACTTTGGTATCGCCGGTGACGATACGGACACCAACCTCACGCGCGGTTGCCGCCATCGAAGCGACAATTCGCCGCAAGACTTCCACCTCGAGCCCTTCTTCGAGAATAAATCCGGCCGACAAGTACAACGGTCGCGCTCCGCACATCGCCAGGTCGTTGACCGTTCCGCAGACGGCCAGCTTGCCGATATCGCCGCCTGCGAAGAACAGGGGATTGACCACGAACGAGTCGGTGGTGAAAGCCAGGCGCGACGACGGCGGGTTCAGGATGACGCCGTCGTGAGAGGCATCATATTCGGTATCCCCGAAAGCGGGCGCGAATATCTCGTTGATCAATTGCCACGACAGCCGTCCGCCGCCGCCGTGAGCCAGGAGAATGCGAGAACCGTTTTGCATCGTGCGACTATCCCTCGATGGCCGGACGCCGGTCGGCATATCGATAGTACGCGGCGCAGGCGCCTTCCGATGAGACCATGCATGGTCCTACCGGGGACTCAGGACGACACTTCGAGCCGAAATACGGGCACTCAACCGGCTTCAGAGTTCCCGATAAGACCCGCCCGCAGTAGATATCACTTGCCGCGGCCGCTGATGCGCCGGGCCGGAAGCGCCGAACGGCATCGAAGCCGGCGTACTGCTCTCGCAACGCGAAGCCGCTGTCTGGAATGATGCCTAATCCTCGCCAGCTCCGGTCAACCGTCCGGAACGCCTGCTCGATCCGCGCTCGAGCCAGAGAGTTGCCCTGTTCGCGCACAGCGCGCTCGTATTGATTCTCAAGCTTGGCTTTTCCCCGTTCAAGCTGATCGACCGCCGAATGAATCCCCTGGAGCAGGTCGACCGGCTCGAAGCCGGTGATCACTATCGGCACCCGGTAACGCTCGACCAACTGCACGTATTCGTCCGCTCCGGTCACGGTGCAGACGTGTCCGGGAGCAAGAAAGGCATCCACGGCGCGCGGTTTCATCTCAAGTATGGCCGCGATCGCCGGCGGTATCCTCACCTGGGCGGCTAGTATCGAGAAGTTGCTAAGCCCCTCGCTTTCGGCCTGCAGCACCGCCGTTGCTACGACCGGAGCGGTGGTCTCGAAACCGATGGCGAAAAACACCACCTCGCGGTCTGGATTGCTCTTCGCCAAGGCGACTGCCTCCAGCGGGGTGTAGACCATCCTGATGTCGGCCCCTTCGGCCCGCGCCGTCAACAGGTCGTGTTCGGCGCCGGGCACGCGCAGCATGTCGCCGAAGCTGCAGAGCATGACTTCCGGCCGCTGTGCGATCTCAATGGCCTGATCGATCGTCTCGGCCGGGGTAACGCATACCGGGCAACCGGGCCCGTGGAGGAGGGTGATGTTCTCCGGGAGGCGTCGGTCGATCCCATGTTTCAGGATTGCATGGGTCTGACCGCCGCAGACTTCCATGATCGTCCACCGGCCGCGCACGCGGGCGGCTATCATCTCGAGCTGGCCCTCGATAAGTTCACGCTGGCGATATTCGTCAAGGTACTTCACGCCTGATCCGTTTCGTCCTCAAGGTCACCGACGGCTTCCTTCAAGTATTCGAGCGTGATCCTGGCCTGTTCTTCGTCCACGACGTTGAGCGCAAATCCGGCATGGACCAGGACATAGTCGCCCACCACAGCTTCGGGCACACAAGCGAGAGCAACTTCCCTGACGATTCCTCCGAACTCGGCCCGGCCGCGGCGCACGACCGGATCGTCGTCTTCAATACTTACTATTCGACCAGGGATTGCCAGACACATAATTATCACTCGCTCTGCATTTTATTGATCAAAGCCGCCGCCTGCCCCAAAGCAATACCACCGTCATTAGCAGGCATGCGCTGGTGCCAGTAGACATTCTTGCCGAGCGGTTGGAGTCGCTCGATTGTCCGTTCCAGCAACAGCCGGTTCTGGAAACAGCCGCCGGTAAGCACGACCGTCCCTGAATCGCTGGGCGCGACCACCGCGGCGATCATTTCAACCAGCGTATGATGACACCGGGCCGCGATAGTGTCAAGCGATACCCCGGCCCGCAGGTCATCGATCACCCCACGCAGCATCGGCTCCCAGTCAATGACACAAGCATCCCCCGGCGAACCGCTGCTGAACTCGTACGGCCGATTGTCCGAACCGGCCTCGGCGGCGAACTGGAGCTGCATGGCTGCCTCCGCCTCGAACGTCGACACGTGCGAGAGACCGAGCAGCGATGCCAGACCGTCAAACAGCCGTCCGGCGCTGGAAGTCACGGGAGTGTTGATACCGCCCCGGATCATCTTGAGGATTACTTCCAACTCTTCGTCTGAAAACTGCCGCACCGGTCCAAGGTCTCGCATCTTCTTTGAGTCCTCGCCCCAGATTTCGAAGAGCAGCCCGAGTGCAGACCGCCTGGGCTCGCTGATGGCACGCTCGCCTCCCGGTAAAGGAAATGTCCTCAGGTGTGTGACCCGCTCGAATCCATGGGGGGAGACCAACAGGAACTCGCCGCCCCAGATAGTGCCGTCGGTTCCGAGCCCGGTACCGTCCCATGAGACGCCAAGCGCCGGTGGTTTCAGACCGTGCTCGACCATACACGAGAGAACGTGAGCGTAATGATGCTGGACGGCCAGCGGCGACGGCTCAATGCGGCGAGCGACATGGGTCGAGTGATAATCCGGGTGCAGATCGCAGGCCGCATACCGGAAGCGAGCGTCGTAAAGGTGGGTGGCCGCTTCGACTGCCGCTTCCATGGCCGCCTGTGATTTGGGACCGGACAGATCGCCGATATGCTGGCTGACTACGATCTGGCTACCTGCGGTGAACGCGACCGTGTTCTTGAGGTGGGCACCCGTGGCCAGGCACGACGGCGGAGTCAAATCCAGAGGAAAAGTCACGGGAGCATAGCCGCGCGCCGCCCGGAGGACAGACACGGTGTTCCTGACCGCCTGCACGACCGAATCGTCAAGCGGCCGGGCAATCGGGCGGTTGTGCACCAGGTACAGGTCGGCGATACCCTGGAGACGCTCCAGAGCTTCACGTTCGTCGATACAAATCGGTTCTTCGGACAGATTGCCGCTGGTGGCGACAATCGGGAATTGCAAATCACTCATCAGTAGATGGTGCAGCGGTGTATACGGGAGCATCGCCCCATGGTACGGATTGCCCGGTGCGACCCGGCCGGCAATCTCAGGGCGACCGGAATCTCTGCACCGCAGCAGGACAACGGGCGCCGCTGCCGACTCAAGTGCCCGCTCCTCGAAAGACGACACGGTGCAGCTCTCGCGCACCGAGTCCAGGTGGGGGAACATCAGGGCAAAGGGTTTAGCCGGCCGGTGTTTCCTCTTCCGCAGGCGAGCAACCGCTTCGTCGTTGCGTGCATCGACCAGAAGCTGGAACCCGCCCAGCCCTTTCAGGGCGACAATTCGGCCGCCGCGTATGGCGTCGCACGCCGCCGCCAGGGCGTCTTCCCGATCGGCCAGGACCTGACCTCGTGCGTCCCAGAGCTCCAGGTGCGGGCCGCAACGAGGACAAGCGTTGGGTTGCGCGTGGAAGCGGCGGTTTCTCGGGTCATCATATTCGGCCTGGCAGGCAGGGCACATGGTGAACCGCTTCATAGTCGTGCGCGGACGATCGTACGGGACCGATTCAATGATACTGTACCTGGGACCGCAGTGCGTGCAATTGGTGAACGGATACCGGTAGCGGCGGTTGCCCGGGTCGGTGATCTCTCTTAAGCACTCCGGGCAGGTAGCGAGGTCCGGCAGTACGGTGGCGCCTGCCGATTGCTCGGGCTGACTACTCTCGATGATGAAATGCTCACGTGGTATGGACTTCCTGTTCTGAAGCGTCAGACGGTCAATCGATGCATGAGGTGGCAACCGACGGGGGAGGCTCTGGACGAACCGCTCGACCGCGGGGGGAACTCCCTGGACATCGATGGTCACGCCGTCGCCGGTATTCCGGACCGAGCCGACCAGACCCAGCGAATCGGCCAGGCGGTAGACGTGGGGGCGGAACCCGACTCCCTGCACCCGGCCGGTCAGTTGGATTTCGACACGCCTGACGGGCGAGACCCTGGAGTCACTCTCATTTCCTTCGGTTTGTTTGCTCGCGAAATGTGACATCGTCTCAGCTTCCGCGTATCTCCGCTGCTATGAGCCCCGAGACTTCCTCGACCGCTCTGGCGACGGCTTCGGTCATGGCATTGCCGTGGTCATAACTAGCGCCCTCGATACCGTAGGCGATCAGCCTCCCG
>Ga0209427_10006122_pt1 | contig 13764 bp, 7 predicted proteins | sample DeeMarSWOR136_30_FD_187465 | JGI IMG/M metagenome (GOLD analysis project Ga0209427, IMG submission 187465) | Marine sediment microbial communities from White Oak River estuary, North Carolina - WOR-1-36_30 (SPAdes) (version 2) | ecosystem: Environmental > Aquatic > Marine > Intertidal zone >... | reverse complement strand
CGGAGAAATTTCTGGAAAAACGTTTGTATTCGAGCCAAATCCTTTGGGAATAAAATCCTTCACCCTGTCATTCGGTAAAGGAGCTGAAGCAAAGCTCGTTTTAATTGAGGAAGACCATTACGAAGAAAATCCTATTGGATTAGACGGCGTGTACCGCTTTTCCAACAACAGCAGATTCGGTACTCCAGAGGCATTAAAAGGTTCCTGGATATCAGATAACGAATTCCTTCTGATCTACAACGAGTTTGCCAATAATCATCTCTGGCGCATATCTTTTCACTTTGAAAAAGACCGTGCTTCAGTGAGATTTGTCGAGAATACAGGGCTACTGAACGCAACCTTCTCGGCAAAGCTTGAGAAACTATAAGATGATTTAGAATTTGCGATAAAGGAAGAATTATATTATTTTATCCATCCCAAAGAGATTATGACCTAATACGCTCCTTGTCTTTTTTTGAATTGAATTTGAATCATGACCAAAGATTCAGAAAAATACGGTGAAAGGAGGTTTGACATGAGAAAAAAAATGGTGAAGGGTTTATTGATTTTAATGTTGGCCACACTGGTGCTCTATGCGGAGGAGGAAAAAGTGTTTAACGGTCTTTATCTTAACCTCGGAAACCTGTTCCGCCTGTCTCACGCCCAAAGCCGGTCCATCAGTCCCGAGAACTTTAGCGGAGAGAAAGGCAAGGGCGGGATGTCTATCGATGGGCCGGCCTTGAAAGCTGCCCGCGACCTGGGCCAGGGCTGGAAAGTCTCTCCCTATGTCATTATCAAGCCCAAGGAGACGTTTGTCCTAGCCGATATAAAAGGCCCTGGAGCCATCCAGCAGATCTGGATGACGCCTGCCGGCAACTGGCGCTTCTCGATCCTCAGGTTTTACTGGGATGGAGAAAAAGAACCATCCGTGGAAGTCCCTGTGGGAGATTTCTTCGCCTGTGGCTGGGGAAAATTCGCTCAGGTCTCCTCCCTGCCAGTCTGTGTGAATCCCGGAAGCGGGTTCAACTGCTACTGGATGATGCCTTTCCGGAAATCCTGCAAGGTCACCATGGAGAACTTGGATGAGAAAAACATGACCCTCTACTATCAGATCAACTACACTCTGACCGATGTCCCAGAGGACGCGGGCTATCTGCATGCCCAGTTCCGGCGGGTCAATCCCCTGCCCTACAAGTCCGTTTACACTATCGTCGATGGTATCAAAGGCTGGGGTCACTTTGTCGGCACCTGCATGTGCTGGGGAGCGAATAACACCGGCTGGTGGGGTGAAGGCGAGATAAAATTCTTCATCGACGGAGACAAGGAATTCCCTACCATCTGCGGCACCGGGACCGAAGACTACTTCTGCGGTTCCTACGGGTTTACCGTGGAGGGTAAATACAGGGAATACACCACTCCTTATGCCGGCATGCCTCAAGTCATCATCCCGGACGGACAGTGGCAGTCCCAGCAGCGCTTCGGCCTGTACCGCTGGCACATCATGGACCCGGTTCGGTTCGAAAAGGACCTCAGAGTGACCATCCAGGCTCTCGGCTGGCACTCAGGCGGGAGATATCTCCCCCTTCAGGATGACATCTCGTCTGTGGCGTTCTGGTACCAGAAAGAACCGCATGCTTCGTTTCCCAAGCTCCCCGACAAGGATAAGCTTGAGATTATCTGATCTTCCCTGATATTTGCGGATTGCCTTTCAGAAAAAAACTGCCTGGTCACGATAGATTTGCTCTTCCCGGGAAAAACAGCTTCCGAGCAGGATTATTGATTTCAGAGGACAACTGCTACATTGGAAGGTCAATATTCGTCATTCATTATTCGTGGCGCAGCGAGTCGACCGGATTGGCCTTAGCTGTTTTAAAAATATGGAAGGATACCGAGAAAAGCGATACAGCCAGAGCTATAGCTGCCGCCATCAGAAACAAAAGAGGTGCAACATTCACCCTGTAGGCAAAATTCTGCAGCCAGCTGTTTGTTGCATAATAAGCCAGAGGACAGGCGATAAGGCTGGCCAGAAGGACCCACCCAGAAAATGTTTTGGAAAACATAAGGGCGATATTGGAGACTGAAGCCCCAAGTACTTTACGAATCCCTATTTCCTTGGTCCTCTGCCGGGTCATAAAGGCTGCCAGGCCCAAAAGGCCTAGAGTGGAGATGACCAGACCCATACCAGCGATTATACCCAGCAGTTTACAGGTCTGCTCTTCAGCCCGGTACTGCCGGTCAAAATCCTCATCTAGAAAATATCCCTCATAAGGGAAAGATGGATAGAGTTTTTGCCACAGATTTTCGATAAAGGATAGAGATTCGCCTGAAGCTCCTGTCTCCAGTGTCAACGTCAGCGTGTCAAAATCAAACGGTGCATAGACCATAAAAAGGGGTTCGACCATCTCCTGCATCCCCCGGTAGTGAAAATCCTTTGTGATGCCGATAATTTCCCTGGAAACCTTCCTCCCATCATACCAGCCAAGATACCAGCTCTTTCCAATGGCTTCCTCAGGGGAACTGTACCCTAGAAATTTCACTGCAGACTCATTGATAAGGATAGCATTGTTGGCATCATTTTTGTCCCGCTGAAGCGTCCGTCCCCCAGCTATGTCGATTTTATACTGGGGGATAAAATCATAATCAATTGCCATATAATTCAGTTTTTTTGCCGGTTGGTTGGCTGCTTCAGTCTGGCTCAAATATCCTTCACCCGGATGCCTTCCCGGAGCACTTGAAGAGGCGGTCGCTCCCACGATTGTGTGATGGCTTAGAAATTCTTTCTTTATAGTATCGAAGTTTCTGCTGAATGTGGAATTGTACCTGAACGGAATGACAATTTTCTGTTCTTTGTCAAATCCAAGTGTCCTGCTTTTCATAAATCTGAGCTGCTGAAAGACAGTCAGCGTCCCGATGATAAGAAATATGGATATGGCAAACTGGAAAACGACCAGAACCTTGATTATAAACGATCCCTTTGTCCCCGCAGACGAATATCCCTTCAACACTGATGCCGGTTTAAAGGCGGTCAAAACCGCTGCCGGATATCCGCCGCCGACAATACCGACAAGCACGACAAGTCCGGCCAGGGTGAAAAGTACATAGGGGTGGATGATCTGGGAAAAAGCCAGAGTCGTCCCGGCGGTCTCATTAAACAGCGGCAGAAGAATATCACATATAAGAAAGGAAAAGCCCATAGCCATTATGGTGATGATCAATGATTCTCCCAGAAACTGTCTGATGAGTTGGAAGCGGTCCGCGCCCAAGACTTTGCGCATCCCAACTTCTTTGGCCCTGTAAACAGAACGGGCATTGGAAAGATTGATAAAATTCATGCATCCGATCAAAAGGACCAGAAGTCCGATCAATGAATAAATGGCGATGTAGACTTTGTTCCCGGGTGGTTCCATCTCTCCCAGTAGATTGGATTGGAAATGAATGGATGCCAAAGGCTGGAGAAAATAGCGCCGTTCCTGACCCCATTCTTTCAACTGTCTCCCGACGTGATCAAAGGCCATAAGACTGATCTGCTCTTCAAAATTGTGCACATCGGTGTCGGGAGAGAGCTTGATATAGGTGTAGGTCTGGCGGTCGTGCCATGACTGGCGGAGCACATCCAGCTTGAGCTGTTTTGAGGAAACGAGGATATCGTATTTGAAATGCGTATTGGAAGGCGGATTATCCACAACTCCCGTAATTTCATAATCGGCTTTATCAAATTCCGGGGAGGACATGGACCGCACGCCTCGAAAGGCACCCTCCTTGATTTCAATTGTTTTGCCCACAGGATTCTGTTTCCCGAAATATTTTTCAGCGATGCGTCGGGTTATCACTGCGGTCCAGGGTCTGGCTAACGCCGATAGGGGGTTTCCGTAGACAAAAGGAATATGGAAAATATCGAATATCTCCTGATCGGCATATCCCATGCGGTCTTCAAAAAAATGTGTATCGCCATTACTGACGATCCGATCTTGAATGGGCATGAATCGGGCAGCGATTTCAACCTGGGGAAAATTATCGCTCAATTCCGGTGCAACGCCAGCATTGATTCCCGCACTTTGGAATTCTCCTGAAGGAACTTTCCACCACATGGCCACACGATAGATGCGGTCTGCATCATCATGATACCTGTCATAAGTCAGCTCACTGGCCACATAAAGGAAGATAACCATACAGGAGGCCATCCCCACTGCCAGCCCGGCGATGTTGATGAACGAGAAACCCTTATATTTTCTGATGTTCCTCATTGCGATTTTAAGGTAGTTTAATAACATAATTCCCTCTCTTTTCTTATCCTACATTTCCATTTAACCAGCAAGAAATATGCCAAAATAATCTTTTGCAGGTGTTCAACGCAAAGAAAATCAGGCCATAACTTCAATCAAAAAGGACAAGCTCCTTGGCTTCAAACGGAATGGGATAAGCTGTGATGTAGACTTCGGGTTGCATCTCGTTCCTTCCGGCTTTCAGCACAAGGACAATTACATCGATCTTCTTCCTGGTCCAATTTTTTTCCAGAGGGACAAAGTACGTAAGGAAAATAAATATCTTCGAAAATACGAAGGTCGAATACGAGCATGCTTTAGGCCTCATCTCTTTTACCTCACCAAGGTTGAGCTCATTTTCTAACCGAGAGATTCCTGTGTCAACGCAGATCAAAATGCAAGATGCTCATTCCATTCCCCTTGTGCTCCTCTCTTCTTGATAATAGCCTTTAGCCAGGAGAATCCAGGGGGCTAAGCCTTCTCTCTTTTCACTTTCCCGAATTTCCAGTAAAAAATCGGCATCACCAGCAGATTCAGCAGCATGGAGCTGACCAGACCTCCCAAGATGACCAGAGCCATAGGGTGTTCGATTTCCTGGCCTGGGCGGTTGCCTCCTACTATGATGGCCAGAAGGGCAAGAGCCGTTGTCATGGCTGTCATTAAAATCGGAGCCAGCCTCTCTTTGGCTCCTCTTATGATCAAATCGATGTTAAACGCCTGGCCTTCTTTAAGCTCCAGATGCTGGTAATGGCTGATGAGCATTATGCTGTTTCTGGCGGCAACGCCCAAGACCGTGATAAAACCTATAAGAGATCCTAGAGAGAGCACTCCGCCGCTGACCACCGCAGCAAAGACCCCGCCGATCAAAGCAAAAGGTAGACCGGCAAAGACCAAAACAGCCAGCCGTGCGGAATTGAAATCTGCATGGAGAAGCAGGAATATACCTATAAGCGCAAGAACAGATAAAGCCAAAATCCTTCGCTTGGATGCTTCCTGAGCGGCATACTCGCCCAATATCTCAGGATGATAGCCACGTTCGAAGGGAATACGCCGCACCTTACTCTCAATGTCTCGCGCCACGCTTCCCAGGTCCCGGCCTCGTACATTGCAGGTCACTTCAGTATAACGAGATGCTGACTCGCGCATGATTTGATTCGGAGTCGGAGCAACATAAACATCGGCAACCTGGTTTAAGGGGACAACACCGCCTGTTGGAGTTTCGATCATTAGCGAACGCAGGGCATCAAGATCGGAGCGGACGTGTGGCGCTCCCCACACGACCACATCGAATATGTTCTGGTCCTCATAGAATTCGCCGACTTTAATTCCCTTCATCAGGAGCGTGGCCGCTCGCCGGACCTCGCCGGCGGTCAGTCCGAACTGGGCGGCTGCTTCCGGACGGAAATGAACTTCCACATGGGGAACCAAAACCTGCGGTTGGACTTTCAAATCGATAATGCCTTCGATATCTGCAATCGCAAGACGGACTTCCTCTGCCTTTTCACGCAGGATTTCAAGGTTTTCTCCGTATATACGAATGACCAACGTGGCGCTTGTCCCAGTGAGCACCTCCTTTATTCGCTCTCGGAGATAAGTCAATAAATCCCGGTATAGGCCCGGATATCCGTCAACGACCTCCTGGATCTTGTCTACAGTCCCCTCATAATCCACTTTTTGATCCAGACTGATCCAGAGTTCAGTGAAATTCGGTCCGACGACCTCATCAGCGACTTCCGCTCGCCCGATATGGGCACCGAAATTCCGGACTCCGGGGATTGAACGCAATTCTTTACTCACACGAGTAGTTATCCGATCCATGGCTTGTATGGATATGCCTGGCTTTTCAACCCAATGCATCAAAAAGTCATACTCCTTGAAATGCGGAAGAAATTCCTCCCCCAGAAAAGGTATGGCCACCAGGGTCAGAACCAGAGCCGCAGCGACAAACGACAGAACACGTTTTGGATGGTTGATCAGCCTGGGCAGGAGGCCTTCATACCTTATCTTCAGCCACTGCATAAACGGAGATTCTCTGCGTTCCAAAGCCCGGGGCAAGAGTAACAGGGAGAGGGCTGGAGTGAGGGTCAAGGCCACAAACAAGGATGACATGATCGCTAGGACATAGGATAGTGCCAGAGGACGGAAGAATGATCCTGATAGCCCTGTCAGAAAAAACACCGGCATAAGGACTAGCACGATGATGACGCTGCCAAAAACGACCGCGCTCCGCACCTCAAGCGAAGCATTGAGCACGACCTTGAAAGCGGACTCCGGATACCCGGAAGCCTTGTTGATCCTCAGCCGCCGCATGATGTTCTCGACATCGATGATGGCATCATCGACAAGCTCGCCAAGAGCGATTATCAGCCCGGCGAGAACCATGGTGTTAATGGTCCCTCCCCGGTAGTGCAGGATGATAGCAGCAATGATCAATGACGTCGGAATCGCGAGAGCGCTGATCAAAGCCGTACGCCAGTCGTTGAGAAAGAAGGCTAATATTATGATCACCAGCACACAGCCGATGAGCAAAGCGCGATTGAGATTTTTGAGAGACATCTCGATAAAGGTCGCTGGACGAAAGATGGTCGAATCAATATCGATACCTTGGAGACCGGGACGCAGAGCCTCCAGTACTTCTTCGATCTTCTGGGTGACCTCTAGCGTGTTTCCCCAGGGCTGTTTCTCGACGATGAGCAAAATACCCGGGCCATCGTTTATGATCGCGTCTCCTATCGGAGGCGGAAATCCTTCAACCAGATCTGCCAGATCCCCCAATTTTAAAGGGGCGCCGTTGCGTATGGCGACCGGAACCTGGGATAAATCTTCGGCTGAGTGAATATAGGAAACGTGGGCAACGGCTAGCCTCTGATTCGGGGTATCAATAAACCCGCCCCCGCCGATTTCTGCGGCCTCTTCAGCAGCCCGAACAATATCGCTTGTTGTCACGCCATGGGTGTACAGATGGTTCGGGTCGACAAGAACCTGTATCTGCCGGTCACGCTGCCCCCATATGGCGACATTGGCGACGCCAGGAATGGCCATGATCCGGGGACGAAGCGTCCATTTGGCTATCGTCGTCAATTCCATCTGCGATAGTTTTTCTGAGGAAAGACCGATCTTGAGAACCCGGCTGGTAGCGGAAAGAGGCGATAGTATGACCGGGGGCTTGGCCACTGAAGGCAATTTGTCAGCCAGTTGTGTCAAACGCTCCTGAACCAGCTGGCGTGCTTGCATGATATCCGTGCCTTCTTCAAAATAAAGCACAACAGAGGAGAGGCCAAGCACGGACTTTGAACGCACTTCGTCCAGCCAGGAGACGCCATTGAGAGCGTTCTCGATCGGGATGGTTACCAACACTTCAACTTCAGAAGTCGAGAACCCGGGGACTTCTGTCTGAACTTCAACCAGCGGCGGCGCAAATTCAGGGAAGACATCGAACCGGGTTTGACTGACGATACGCAATCCTGCAATGAGCAAAACTACGGTGAGAACGACAACCGCAACCCGAAGACGCAAAGATGTGGATACCAGCCACTTCATCATTTGCCCACTCCAAACTCGGTTCCGAATATTTCTGCGGCTCCGGCCGTGACTACTTCATCACCGACTGCCAGGCCCCGTGTCAAAACCGCAAATTCATCCACTATATGGCTTACTTCAACCCGACGCCGTGAATACACATGAGGGGCAATTCTGGCATACACCCAGGTTCCACCGTAGATGTCATACAGAATTGCCGAGTGAGGCACAATCAAGGTATTTTCGAGAGATACCATCACAAGCGAAGCGCTGACCTTTTGACCGATGCGAAAGAGTCTGTCTGTATTGGCGATTTCATAAAACAGGTAAGAAGCGGCACTGTCGGCATCACTGAGAGGCGGGCCTGCGACAGGTCTTGCAGGGATGAAGACCGAGCTTTGATGAGTTCCCAGTGGCTTAATAATCGCCTCCTTTTGAAGATCGATCTTCGCCAGGTCCCCCACATACACAGGCACACGGACCCAGACCGGGCTCAGACTGGCAACCTCAAATAAGACCGTTGAAGCGGGTACTGTTTGACCTGGGGCGACAAAAATCCTCTGGAGAACACCTTCTAGGGGCGATTCCAGTACCAACGTCGAAAGATTACTGGCTGCTGCATCGATATCGGTGTTGCTCAACAGGTTTAACCTGGCCGTGGCCGCCTTCAACGCCGCCTTAGCCTTGGTTAACTCAACCTGAGCTTCCTCAAAAGTCTTCTCGCTTATGGCTTTATTGACCAGAAGCTGCTCGGCACGATTGGCTTTGGCCTGAGCTACCTCGAGCTGCTCTTGTTTCACCGCCACATCCTCGCGCGCACCTACCAGCTCTTTGTCCGGCGGCAGCATCAGCAAACGGAGAATCTCCTGACCTTGTTTCACAAATTGACCCGCGGACGGAACATCTCCCTTTTCTGATTTGAGCACTTTTCCGGCTACCGGCGCCGCTACTTTAACTTCATTCCCTGGGAGCGAAACGATCTCTCCCCCTAGAGCCAAGCTTCCCGGCAGATTCCGGTTCTCAGCAACCGCTGTCTTAATCCCCAAGCGCTCCTCTGCCTTGGGAGAAAGGGTAACTGTTGAAAGAGCAGATTCCTTGACAGGATTCTCTACCTTCGCAGGAGGCTGTTCCTTTTCAGCAGACTGATGGTTTCCTGCGCAGGAAGACAAAGTCAACAAAACAACCAAGCAAAGACATGTGCTCAATGCCGAATATCTTGATCGAGAAGTTCGAAACATGAGAACCTCCTTAAGCTATATTCCATCGTTAACAGTTTTCATTGGCGTGAAACCGATACTGTGTTTCAAAAAAGCCTCAGCCCGTCGCAACTCGGCCACGGCTTCAGCCTCACGCAAGAGTGAATCCAAGAGGCTGCGTTTGAAATCAAGAAATTCAAGGTACGAAATCTCACCGATTGAATATGCTCCTTGCGCATTTTCTGTTGCCGTTTGAGCAGAGGGTAAGATATCGACGCGGAGGATCTTCAAAGCCTGCTGCGCCGCAAGGTAATTGGTATAGGCCTCCATCACCTCTCGGGCTATCCGATGCCTGACTGCCACATACTGTCTTGCTGCTTGCTCCAGCTCTGTTTGAGCCCGCAAAATTTTTCCGTTGTTCCAGTTAAGAACCGGCAGTTCTAGCTGCATTCCAGGGCCCATTTCAAATCCTTCTTTTCCCTCCCCATTGGCATCGAGCATTCCTGTGAGGTTGAATATTTTTGAACGTTCCCAGCCCAATCGATGTCCTGCGGCTTCAATCTCGAGCTCGGCAGCCCGTAAGTCGGGGCGGGCAGCAAACGCTGTATTCAGCAACTTGGAAGAATCGAGTCCTTGTTCGAATGAAACAGGAATAAGAGAAAGCTCAAGAGTGACCTCGGTCATTCCCAATCCCAGGAGTGTTTTTAACCGCTCTTCAGCGAGCTTGACATCACGAGCAAAGCGAATAGAAGCCTCCTGTGTTCTGGCGGCTTCCAGTCGAAATGCCGTTTCTTCTAGCTCACTGATATCACCCACTTTCAAGCGTGCAGACGCAATGGCAGCAATCTCACTCCGCAGAATAGCTTCTTCGGCAACAATCCTTGACCGCTCTCGAGTTAAAATGAGCTCAGCATAAGCGATCATCACATCGCGAGTCAGGTTGAGGCCGTGCTGAACAAGATTATCAGCCACGCGTTCGACATTGAGCTTTGCCGCTGCAACACGTTTCGGCCTCTGCCAAAAGAACTCAAGCGGCAGGTTCAGCGTGGCTTCAAGCTGTTTTGGTCCCAAAGGAAACAGCAGGGAGAAAACAGGATTGCGAAGCAAGCCAGCTTCGATCAAATCAGCTCTGGCAAAACCGATTTCCATAATATCAGCTTGGAATTGAGCATTATTCCATAAAGCAATGGCTACAGCTTCTTCTCCAGTCAAACCGTCATCGAGCGAAACTCCATCCGGCAGCTCAAAGACTTCTTTCTCTTTGGTGAGATTGAGCGCATGGCCGGTGCGACTGTGAATTGAATCGGATATATAAGATGAATCGTGAATAGAATGGACAGAGCATCCAGCCAGGAAAACAATCTGCAAGATTAAAATCTTTTTCAATGAAAAAAAATATTTAAAAACAGACACCGGGTCCTCCTTTGATATTTTTGTACATTATATAAGAAAACATGTTCCTTTTGCTCTGATTAATTGATTTTCCTCTGGAATCCCTATGACACATGATTCATTTCTATGGACGTCAAAATCAGAGAATTCTTCCAAATTCAAAAAAAGCAGCCAGGCCGCAGATTAACAGAAATAAATGTTGTCAGGAATAAAAAGAAAATATATACTGACTGCTTATCAATCCTATGCAGACCTTAATATCCAGATTTCTTCTAAAAAGGAGGTATTCTATGAGAAAACCTTTACTTTTTGTCGTTATTTTCTGTCTTGTTGCTTTCTCTTCTCTGACCGGACAGCAGCAAAAAGCCGAAGAAAAGCCCGACCCGATGAAGAACTTCTCTCTCGTCACGGAAACAAAACCTGTTCAGGAAAAAGTGAAGGCAGGCTTCGAATCCATCACAGGCCAGGATGCGGTCACCTACCTGAAATTCCTTTCCTCCGACCTTTTGGAAGGACGAGACACGGCCAGTGCGGGATACGACATTGCAGCCCATTATGCGGCTTCGATGTTCGAACTCTGGGGAATTAAGCCTGGCGGTGACCCTGAACGACCCCGCATGGGTATGCGCGGGATGTTTCAGCCTCCGCAAACTCCTTCAGAAGCCAAGAGAAGCTATTTCCAGAATATCGCTTTTATAGAGACTCTGGGAACCGACGGGTCGGCTGTGGTCGAATGGCAAAGCGGGCAGCAGAAAAAGACCAAAACCTTTCAGCCGGACATGGATTACACCTCTTTTGCTTCGGAGACCGAATCCTTGACAGCGCCCGTTGTATTCGTAGGCTACGGTATTCAAGAACCCTCCCTCAAATTCGACGAGTATAAAAATATCGATGTTAACGGCAAATTCGTGATGATGCTCTCAGAAGCCCCGGGAAAAGACGATCCTGAATCCCCTTTCAACAAGGGCGATCTCAAAGAGAAATATTATCCCCGACGGATGCGTATGAGACGGGCGGCCTCTCCTAAAAACGATCTGACCAGAGATAAGGGAGCCATAGCCATCCTTATGGTTGAGAACTCTCCCCAAGACAATCCTGATGTGGCCCGCCGTTTTCTCGACGCGCAGAGGATCAACGATGAAAGGCCGATATTCCCGGGTGAGAGGCGTCGTATCTCCCTAGCTGAAGATGTAGGGCCATCCATGCCCTGGGAATCCATCTCCTCCATCCGCATCTCACGGAAAATGGCCGATGATATCCTGGGTCTGGTGGGCCAGGATATCGAGACTCTTAAAGGAAAAATAGAGAGTACACTCAAGAGCCATTCCATGGTGCTGCCAAGTGTGGCCTTGACTATCAAAACAGAAGTCCAGAGCAAACTGGTCAACAGCATGAATGTCCTGGGCTACATCGAAGGCTCAGACCCTGAATTAAAAAAAGAAGCAATCGTGATCGGCGCTCACCTGGATCACCTGGGACGAAGAGGAGACTACATCTTTAACGGCGCTGACGACGATGGTTCCGGCTCTGTCGGAGTGATGGAGATTGCCGAAGCCTTTGCCAAAAATCCTGTCAAACCCAAAAGGTCTATTGTGTTTGCTCTCTGGACCGGAGAAGAAAAAGGGCTGTTGGGATCAAGATATTATGTGGCCCATCCCTTCATGAAAACTGCGGCTAATCTGAATTTGGATATGATCAGCCGGGTCTACGACAAAGAGCGCCTGGCCATGATGGCTAGGAGATGGGGTGCTGATATAGGAAAAGAGGTGCTGGAAAAGATCGATGCAAAAAAATACGTCAGCCTCTCCTATGATGCCCACACTCCTGAAATAGGCGAAATCATCAGGGAAAACAATAGCCATGTCGGGCTCCATATTCATCTTGAGGAACAAGAAGACGCTTCGGGCGGAAGCGACCATGCTCCGTTTGCCAGGGCGAAAATTCCCTGGGCTTTTTTCATTGCCGCCATGACGGAAGATTATCACCAGCCCAGCGATACAGTGGACAAGGTCAGCTCTGAGTTGATGGAAAAGATCATCCGGGTGACCTACCTGACCGCCTTCTCTCTGGCAGATAGATAAATCGTCAGTCCGGATAGGTGGCACTATTAGTGCTTGATTCTAGACTCTCAAAAAGCACATAAAATTTTTTTGCTTATGCTGGCAGAAAAATAAATAATGAGGAGGATTCACCATGAGACAGAAAGTTAAGCTTCTTTTCATCCTGCTTTTTTCTCTTCTATTCGTCTCTTCCTCACTTTTGACTCAGCAAAGGGAAACTCCACCAGTCAAGCTTGACAAGCTCTCGGACAGCTTATTCCAGATACTCGGTGGTCGCGGTGCGAACGGAGGGGTGTTCATCGGTGATGACGGGGTTCTGGTTATCGATACCAAGATGAATGAAGAATCGGTAGAACAGACACTGGCAGAAATCAAAAAAGTCACTGATAAGCCGATCAAATACCTGGTCAACACCCACAGTGACGGAGACCATGTCGCAGGAAATATATTCTTTCCACAGTCGGTGATGATCGTCGCCCATGAGAACTGCCGCCAAGAATTCTTTCATCCGCGGCGAGACGGGCAGCCGTCAGAATGGAATAATCCTGAACTCGTGCCCTTCGTCCCCTCATTGACTTTTCGCCATAAGATGGACATTTACCTGGGGTCGAAGAAAGTCGAGTTGTGGTATTTCGGCGTCGGCCATACCACAGGAGACACGGTTGTCTACTTCCCTGAAGAAAAAACAGCTTTCCTCGGTGACCAGATATTCATGGGGCGGCCCCAGCTCATCCATTCTTACAAGGGGGGAAATTCCTTCGAGCACGTGAAAACACTCACCAAAATGCTGGAGACGCTTGATGCGGAGAGATTCTGCAGCGGACACAGCGACCCGATAGACCGGAGCACTGTCCAACATCACATCCAAGAGATGATGAAAATCCAGGCAAAAGTCAAAACCTTAATCGAACAGGGAAAGAGCCTGGAAGAGGTAAAACAAGAATTCGAAGAAAATCAAGCTCGGTTAATCGAAGCCATCTTTAACGAGATTAAAAACTGATACAAACGAACTAAATAATGCGGTATTGCCAGTAAAACGAAGTAACATTATTTCGAACCGCACAGATTAAGAGATTGCCGCGTCCTTCGGACTCGCAATGACAGTGTAAAAACCTTTGTTTCGGTTATAATACTAAAAGTCGAAATAACAGAGGAAATCTAAATTAGCACTCCGGAAATGCTCCGGCTTTTATCGCCGGAAGAAATCTTTTCTCTAGTTAGAGCTTCTTTTATCCGAACCGCTGTCATGGGAAGCACAAACAACCTGACACCTATGGCATCGAAGACTGCGTTGGCAATCACGGCGCCCATAGGGGTAATGGCCGGCTCTCCGCATCCCTGGGGTGGCATCTCCGG
>Ga0209427_10006120_pt1 | contig 13765 bp, 8 predicted proteins | sample DeeMarSWOR136_30_FD_187465 | JGI IMG/M metagenome (GOLD analysis project Ga0209427, IMG submission 187465) | Marine sediment microbial communities from White Oak River estuary, North Carolina - WOR-1-36_30 (SPAdes) (version 2) | ecosystem: Environmental > Aquatic > Marine > Intertidal zone >... | reverse complement strand
AATTCTTGGAAAACGAAGCCGTCGTTTTATTTCATCTCAAACATGGATGGACTGGAGTATGTCAGTAAAGACGTTACCCAGCATGGTAGAACCGCTGAGATATTGTTTAACACATGGGACAGCATGTTTGAGGAAAACAAAATTATGAGAGATACAGAAGAAGAACAGCAAACCTCAACGGTGACGCTTACCATTGTCGAACGGGTACCCTCTGGGTTATTCGGAAGGAAAACCACTGATGTTGAACAAGATGCGTTCACGGTCACGTATGATTATCGTACCGGTCGATGGTCTGGTGACGATTCCTTTAATGATTATGACGGATACGGCTATTATTTAGGAGATACCTTTGAGATCTGGTTCAATATCTATCAAATCGATTATGATGGTGATTTTATCCCCTATTGGATAGAGGTTAACATCCTGGACACAGACCCAACTATAGATGACTCGACACGAGATCCTGACGACGATGGCATACCGACCGCATGGGAATGGAAATGGGGTTATGACCCCTTCACATGGGATGACCATGAACGGCTTGACCCTGACCTTGATGGTCTTTCAAATAGTGAGGAGTATCAGATGGAGAAATGGTTCGCCGATCCATTTATTCAGAATATCTATTACGAGGTTGATGTCATGGGAAGAGGCGGGCTATTTGACCCACCACACTATTTCTTCGAAGAAAGCAAACAAGGGATTATCGAGCGGTTTGCGGAGCATAATATCAAATGTTTTTTTGATGATGGATGGCCAAACAGCCCAATAAACGGCGGTGGACAGATATTACCGCACATCGAAAAAATATCACAAGATTCAGGGATGATGCTGCAGTTTTATAATAATTATTTCCCTGATGAGAGAAAAGGAATCTTCCGGTACTTTGTCATCGGGCATGGTGGTGGCTTCCAACACCCAGCAAAAAATAACGTCTACGATTGCACACAACTCTCGTATATTTCATCAAAATTCAAACCAATTCAATTTATTTATAATTTCGTGTTAATGGGCTCTGTCCCAACAGAAAGGGGTAAACGTGTGCAACTGGGATCACAACTCCTACATGAAATGGCACATAGTTGTAGTGTTGATGCAGATGCATGTGCCTTTGAAGGGATTGACAATGTCAGCTATGGACTCTATATCTTACCCAATAAACAATATAAAGCAACCTGGGGACAATATGTAAGTGTATTAAATTATCTTTACTGCAATAACCCAAAAGTTTTTGACCTCTCAAACGGCCAAAATGGTCCACCATATGATCAAGACGACTGGGGGATGATGTTTGTTGGTCATTTTCAATATAACTCCGCTCTAATAGAAGAACCATATTATACGCCACAAGGTGGAAGAGGTTTAATACAAAGCGAATGGAGAGTTACTAACTATGCATATGACGAAAATCTGACAAAACAATTTATTCAATCGATGGGGGATTACTCTCCGATTAATCCTATTAAGGTGAATTGGTCGGTCTACAGACTGATAAATAAAGAGTATAACCCGAACTATCGAGAAATAGTAGTATTTGCCCAGCCGAAAATAAAAACAACACAACAATGGGTATTGTATCAAAATGGAGATATTGATTCTGAGGGAAACATAATCTTTTATTCATTTGATACCCTACTAAAGGAAAAAACTAAGTAAATTGTTCTTACCATTAAAAGTGACACATCCCGTTTTTTTTCTTTTATAACGAAAGAGTTGTTTTTAGAAATCTCTATATAACAACGTTCTCATATTGTTATGAGTAATTGATGTCTTATGAAGATTTTTATCACGAGAAAAATACCTCAGCCAGGATTGGATTTATTAAAAAAGGAATGCACCATTGATCTAAATCCACATGATAGAGTGCTGACTAAAGATGAAATCATTAAAGGTATAAAAGGAAAAGATGGTCTTCTTTGTCTGTTGACCGACCAAATAGATAAAGATGTTATCAACGCAGAACCAAATCTTAAGATGATAGCTTCCTATGCAGTGGGTTACGATAATATCGATATCGTAACTGCGACAAATCGAGGGATTCCTGTAAGTAATACCCCCGATGTTTTAACTGAAACCACCGCAGAGCTTGCCTGGACGTTATTGTTTTCTATTGCCCGAAATATCGTCGAAGGAGACGCTTTCGTAAGAGAAGGGAAATTCAAAGGGTGGGCTCCGATGCTAATGCTTGGGCAAGATGTTTCGCATAAGACCCTGGGTGTCGTTGGTGCAGGACGTATCGGAACTGCTTTCGCATTAAAAAGCAAAGGATTTGAGATGAACGTACTGTATTCTGACGAACGGAGAAACGAACGTATTGAACGTGATTTAGGAGCAAGACAAGTAGCTTTATCAACACTGCTTAAGGACTCGGATTTTGTGTCACTACATATCCCTTTAATGAGTGCAACCCATCATCTCATCGATGAAAAGGAACTACGGATGATGAAAAAAACAGCGATTCTCATTAATACCGCTCGAGGACCGATCATACGGGAAACTGCTCTGATAAAAGCATTAAAAGAACACTGGATCTTTGGTGCAGGTCTTGACGTGTATGAAAAAGAGCCGGAGGTCTCCGAAGAACTTAAAAGTCTCAAGAATGTCGTGTTGCAACCGCATACCGGGTCGGGAACCTTTGAGACACGAACAAAAATGGCACTTATGGCTGCAGAAAACATGCTTATTGGACTAAAAGGCGGCATTCCACCAAATTGTGTTAACAGAGAAGTATTTCTGAAAAAACCTACAACATAAAAACCCAGACTTCAGGATCCTTTGGCAAATCGTCTTTCTCAATATCAATTTCGTTTCCTACCTTGAGAAGTTTATATTGGTTTTTCTCCAGAAATGGTTCAATACCCGCAATTGGTAGAGAAAGCCCTTCAATTCGATAATGCATCGGGATTGTGATTTTGGGCTTTAAGGATTGTATTACATTCCAGGCTTGCTCTGCGTCAATTGTATAAGTTCCACCGATGGGTATAAACAAAATATCGATTTTTCCTATCTGCTGAATCGTCTTTTCATCAAGTTCATGTCCTAAATCGCCAAGATGACAAAATGTAATATCATCGCAGGTGAATTTGTAGAGAATCATATTTCCTCGTCTTTCTCCATGCATAGTATCATGAAATGCGGGGATGCCGTTGATTTGGATATTGCCTATGGTTCGTTTCCGTTCATCGGCAATAACCTTCGAATTTTCTTTTTCAACAGATTTAATACTATTATGGTCATAGTGATTATGGGACACAAAAATAATGTCACCTGTTACGTTTGGTGCGGGTATACCAATGGAACGTCCATCATGTGGATCAGTCACGATGGTAACATCGTTTGTTATTTCAAAGCAGGAATGACCATGCCAACGTATCTGAAGCATATATACTACCTCCCTCACATATGGAATGATTCGAATAGCTAGAGAGGTATAAATACATTATGAAAAATTATGGACGGAGCCGACCTAACCTGATGTAAGTAACAATCGTATCATCAATGCAGGCTAATACAAATTCTTTATTGACTGAATGAGCAAGACGGACAGCACGACTAATCTCCGCCCAGATACTTGTAAATCCTTTCTCAACGACATGAATAAGATATTCAGCATGCGTTTGATTTGGTTGTTTCGTATATGCTCGGAAATGAGCACCGAATTTAAACCCTGTTTTTACCAACAAGCTTCGTTGTTTTAAATCTTTATACACCAAAAGTCTTTGTTGGATATCTGGCTGATGTTTCTTCATCAAATGAAGACATTTCTCCTTTGAAAGATATTTTCCTTCGGGTGTCTGAATCTCCAGTACACCTTTCTCTAAGAGATACAACGCCTCGACAAACGAAAGCTGTAATAATTCTCCAAAAGGTTTTCCAAAAAACTCTTTTTGAAGCAACAGACCACTTAGCTTTTTGTCAAATACAATGAGACGGTTTTTTAATAAAATGCATTGTCCTTTTGGGTAATTTTTATTAGAAATATCTCCCTTAAGAGTAATCTCTGACACTTCATAATAGGTAAGATCACCTTCTTCATCAACAAGGGCGAACCATAGTGTAGTGTTCTTTTTTGTGAATTTTTGGATGTATCGTTTTGTTTGATCTATGTCAAGGGTATCACGTTCAGAAAATGCTGTAATAACACAAGAAATAACAGTTGTATCTGTCGATGTTGCCTTACGAAAGGAAACATGAGCATCATCGTCAATGAAAGTAATTGCATGTCCTCTATTTCGCAAATCTTTAAAAGTCAGATATTTTGTTTCAAAATCAGGTATACGTTGAATAGCAAGCTTAAGAAGTTGTGATAGGTTTATTTGTTTTTTATTTTGAAATAAAATCATTTTTTCTTGATCTAGCAAATACAACCCTTCAAGAAGATTTAGTTGTAGTGAACCTGACTTTTGAAGTATTCCCATATGGCTTTTATCGTACAATCTTCCGATATCTCTAGCTTTTTTTATTAAGATGTAATTGCTGATGAGTTCTCCGGAGATATCCATTATACGAGATAAACAGAGATGTCTTATTTCTGTTTTTTGTAGTAATCTTCAATACTTCGTGGTCGGGTATTTTTCGGGAAAAAATGCATTTTCTGTTTCTTTTGACCAAACATGACGGCTACTAAGAATCCCAATCCAACTCCTATAATAACCCCGATTAAAGCGAACAGCAGAAATAATCCAATATATTGTGAAGGTCCATAATTCCAGGGTACAACAGATTTCTTTTCAGGGATCCCAACATATCGGGATGATCGTGTTCCATAGGGGGTTGTGAATTGTACAACACCGGCGATTAAATCAGCGTATTTATAATACACAATTGCAGAATCAACTGACGATTCATTTGCCAGGCTCTGTCCATACTCGTAATAACTCACAGCAAGAACGGGTTCTATGCCTATGTTTCTACTTTCAACGATACTCGCACTGGCTTGTTCTCTGGCACGTTCTAGTTTTTGATTGGTCACTCCATCAACAAGTTCCAAGGCGAGATTTGCCTTTACTAAGGATTCAAATGAAACGAACAACGCTGCTGCGTAATATCCGCTTTCCTGCTCCATACGTGCAGTATTTAAAAGATTCTTTGCATCATTGAGATCGGCTGATGTTGTTCCTAATTCACTTATGATGATTTCAGAATACACGATTGCCTGTTGAGCATCAGAAATATAATCTTCTGCGATGGTTTTAATTAAAGATTCGTTAATCTTACTTGAATCATGAAATGAAATTGATATGTCTAACCACCATCGGACACTATCAATACGCTGTGTAGCATATGCTACCTTGTAAAGTGCAGTAAGATAATCGGTACTACGAAAGCTTGCATTCGCCTCTGAAAGATAAGAAGCTGCTTCATTAATTCGCTTCTGTGCAGCCCCAACACATTGTAATGTCACCATTCCATTGATTTTCGCGTTTCTTGCTAACTGACTTTTATTTTGATAGGATTCTAAGGTTTGATTTATGAGAAATTGAACCAACTCTTCTGGGTGCTCAGAGGAGAAGTACTGACAGGCATACCGAACAAAAAGGGAGTCAATAAGAGATTGAAATGACTTGCTTGTACTCGTATAATAGACCTCTTGCTCATACCAATGAGTTGATTCAAGAAGACGATCCGTGGCGGCATTTAGGAAATCAGTAACCTGATTTCTATAGTAATTTGGATATCGATTAGGGATTGTCGTTGTATTAAAAAGATTGCTTGCATTTTGATGTGATTCACGGGCAGCATCAAGTAGAGTGGTTGCAAGTGGTTTCATTGCAAGTATATAATCCTCAGTGGTGATTTTATCAGCTGATTCTTCCACAGGAAATGTCCATCCGGTCAATAACATTAGAGCGTCGTTGATATCCTCAACCTCGATGACTTCCATCCCATAGTTTCTGTGCGCGTACTCAGAAACGTTTCGGGTAACTGGATAGGTATTCTGCCATATAACGCCGTTTATTGTTTGATACTCAGTCACCAATTCGGTGTAGGTTGTTTGTCCTTTCGGTATTAAAAACCGTTTTGCTCCCACAGAATAGGCTGCATCAATCTTATACGGTATCCCTCCAATCGGACCAATACTTCCATCAGGGTTAATCATTCCAGTCATGATGGTATTATTATCAATTGTCCAATTCTCAAGAAGTGCGATTACTGCGACTGTCAGAATCGCTCCAGCAGAGGGCCCACCAATCATCGGAGAAGTCGTTCGAACAACAAAGAAGAAATCACAGGTATCGGGGTCTAGGTGAGGACGTGTATCGGGTTTTACCAATGCGCTAGCAACTTTCACCGCAAGACGAGCCGACCCTTGCATATCAACATCCGTTAGTGGTAATGTATCAACAAATACTCGGCCACTTCCATTACTTTGAACGGTTACCGTAATTGTCGAAATAACCCCTATATACCCCGATGTTCCCTGAGAAACTGCTGGTGCATAGACTGTAACATTACGGTATACTAACGAGATATCTCCCTCCGAAATCATCCCTGCCGAGAGCCCAACCGAGGTAGTGGTCAGGAGAGGAGAACAGATGAGACAAATTCCTACGATGATTCCTATGAGTCTTTTATTCAGAGACATACCCCCAATTAAATCCTGGTTTAATTATGCATCCTATATAAAAAAATTACTGTGCATTCTTAATTATACCTCACCTGTTCCAAAGATCTAATACGATAATAACAGTAATAACAGTAGTTCGGTTTTTTTAGGCTAAATTTCCCTCCCGATATTCTTAAGTAGATTCACAGAATACCCTCTTTAGTTTATTACCATCTCCTGTCATAGCACCAGAAATCCACTGGGGGATTGGAGGGAATTACATATGGTACAACTACACGAGATGATCTTACGAGATGGACATCAATCGTTACTTGCAACAAGAATGCGAACAGAAGATATGCTCCCGATCACAGAGAAGTTAGACGAAATCGGGTTTTTCTCCCTAGAGGTATGGGGTGGGGCAACCTATGATGTGTGCATACGATACCTAAATCAGGATCCATGGGACCGACTAAATAAACTAAAAAAAGCAATGCCAAACACACCGCTGCAAATGTTAGAGCGAGCAATGAACATTGTCGCGTATTGGAATTTCCCTGATGATATTGTTAAAAAATTCATTTATTTAGCGAAAAAAAACGGATGTGATTATTTCCGTATCTTTGACGCCCTTAATGATTTGCGGAACATGAAAGTTCCTATGAAAGCGGTTAAAGAAAATGGAGGTCATGTACAAGCATGTTTGAGTTATACGATTTCACCAATCCATACCGTAGATTATTTTATTGACAAATTCATCGAACTAAAGAAAATGGGTGCGGATTCGGTTTGCTTAAAAGACATGGCAGGAATGATTTCTCCAAAACGTGCCTACGACATCATCAAAGGATCTAAAGAGGCTGGCGTAAACCTGCCAATGGATCTTCATTCCCATTACACAAGTGGCATGACAGGCATGGCTTATCAACGAGCTGTTGAGGCAGGCGTAGATATCCTTGATACGTCACTGTCTCCAATATCTGGAGGTACTGCTGCCCCTGCTACGGAGAGTGTTGTTGCGGCATTACAAGAAACAGAATGGGATACGAAATACGACTTAGGATTACTAATTGAATGCCGAACCTATTTTCTCAAAGTTTGGGAAAAGTATAGACATCTTCATAGATTCGATGCACTGAAAGTCGATCCAAGCGTGACACTACATCAAATTCCCGGTGGGATGCTCTCGAATCTAATTTTCCAGCTTGAGGAACAAGGAGCTCGTGATAAATATCGCCAGATTCTCGATGAAACTGCACGGGTGCGGGAAGAACTTGGGTACCCTCCCCTTGTTACTCCGACGAGTCAAGTTGTAGGAGTTCAGGCAGTGATGAATGTTTTACATGGAAGATATAAAGTAGTTCCAAAGGAAACAAAAGACTACTGTCGTGGGATGTACGGAAAACCTCCTGGGGAGATTAAACCAGAGATTATGAAACTGGTTCTTGGTCCGAAATGGAAAAAAGAGGTCATCGATTGTCGACCATCAGATCTACTAGAACCACTGTGGGATAAGAAAAAAGAGGAATTACAGGAAATCGACGGAGGATCATTGATAAAAAAAGAAGAGGATATTATGACATATATCCTGTATCCACAAGTTGGTCTGAAGTTCCTGAAAGGTCAGGCGATTGCAGAATTCACCTCAGATAGCTTGCCATTGCCTATCGATCATCAATTCACAAGAGCGATGGTAAAACAATCTTTTCCTGAAGTAAAACAGCTTTGGTTGGAGACCCAATCACCTGAAAAAAGAATCGGACCTGCCCAAATACCAACAGAATTCCAGGTTGAAGTCGATGGAGAGCCCTATGAAGTGAAGGTCGTCCCCTCTGGTGGGTATCTTGTTGCTGGTGCTGGTGCTGCCACGCAAGAAAAACCAAAGGATATCGAAGGTGGTATAAAGTCAAACATGCAAGGGACCATCTTGAAAGTGAAAGTAAAGAAAGGCGATAAGGTCAAGAAAGGGGATGTTATCGCGACAATCGAAGCAATGAAGATGGAACAGGAGATTAAATGTGAAACTGAGGGGGAAGTAAAGGAAATTTTTATTAAAGAAGGAGGTTCGGTTTCAAGTGGAGATCTTCTGATGCAGATTCTGTAGAAATGGTGATCTATTATGCTTAATAAAGTGCTCATTGCAAATCGTGGTGAAATCGCGATACGTATCATGCGAGCGTGCAAAGAGTTTGGCATTACAACCGTTGCGGTATTTTCAGATGCAGATCAAAACGCGTTATTTGTAAAGTATGCTGATGAAAAATATAATATCGGCCCAGGCCCAGCAAGCCAAAGCTATCTTAACAAACAAAAGATTATTGATGTTGCGTTGAAATCAAGTGCAGAAGGAATTCATCCAGGCTATGGATTTATGGCAGAGAACTCAGAGTTCGCGGAGATGTGCAAAAAGAATAATATCGAGTTCATTGGTCCACCTGTTTCTGCAATGAAACTTATGGGATCAAAAATCGACTCAAAGAAATCTATGATTGAGGCGGGTGTCAAGGTTGTCCCAGGAGTGACTGAGGCGATTGCTGACCATGAACGGGCTAAAAATATCGCCCATGAAATCGGCTACCCAGTCATGTTGAAAGCCTCTGCTGGAGGAGGGGGGATAGGAATCCAGCAGGTAAGCGATGAAAAGCAGATGGAAAAAGCTCTCTCAACCGTCAGGCAGCTTGCGAAGAACTCGTTTGGGGATGATTCTGTATTTATTGAAAAATTCATCGAGAACCCACGGCATATTGAATATCAAGTGATTGGTGATAAAAAAGGTCATTTGATTCATTGTTTCGAGCGGGAATGCAGTGTACAGCGTCGTCATCAGAAACTCATTGAGGAAACCCCCTCATGTGCATTGACACCAGAGTTACGAGAAGAAATCGGTGAACAGGCTGTACTTGCTGCGAAAACCGCTGGATATTACAACGCCGGTACTTGCGAATTCATGTTTAAGGAGGGTAACTATTACTTCCTTGAGATGAACACTCGTTTACAAGTAGAACATCCGATAACCGAAATGACGACCGGTGTTGATCTGGCACGAGAACAACTCCGTGTTGCTTCAGGATTGGAACTTGAATATGACCAGAATGATATTCATCCACGAGGTCATTCCATTGAATGTCGGATTAACGCAGAAGATCCTTTGAATAATTTCATGCCAGCTCCTGCAAAGATTATCAGATACGCAGAACCAAGCGGTCCAGGTATTCGTGTCGATTCCGGTGTGTTTCCTGGCTTTACCATTCCACCATTTTATGATTCTATGATAGCAAAACTTATTGTCTGGGGCGAGGATCGACCTCGTGCCATTGAGCGGATGAAACGAGCACTCTGGGAATTCCAGATTGGTGGTGTGCGGAATAACATACCGTTCCATCAGGTTGTGATGAATAACCCTCAATGGAGATCAGGTATCTATGATACCAGTTTCATCCCTCGCTTTAATATCCTTGATCAGGTTGTAAAACAGGTTCAAGAGATAAAAGCGCAGTCGTCTGGTCCGAAGACCGCAGCGGCTCTAGCCGCAGTGCAAGCTGTGATTATGGCTTCAAACAGTGATCAACAATAGAAATAATCACAGTATTAGCATTCCTATGAAAGAAAAAATGTTTGTGAAAACAACAGTGGAGTTCTTCAGAAATCTCCATGTAGATTTCGTAAAAAAATTGCTTGTTTTTGAAAATCTTGATTCCACAAATAGCACGGCAAAAAACCTTGCACGTGCCGGTGCAGTAGAGGGGACCGTCGTTGTTGCACATACGCAGAGCTATGGGCGTGGACGACTTGACCGCATCTGGGAATCCCCAAAAGGAGGGGTATATCTTTCCATTATCTTACGACCACAAGTTCAGACCGAGAGGGCATCGCTTCTGACTTTCGTTGCAGCACTTGTCGTCGCAAAGACTATCCGATCGTACGGTGCACCTACAACCATTAAATGGCCAAACGACGTCCGGGTGAATAACAAGAAAATCGCTGGGATATTACTTGAATCAGAAATCGTTGGAAATACCATTCACTATGTCGTGGTTGGACTTGGAATTAATCTACATATCGACATAAAGCAATTGTCACCTGAAATTCAATCCCAATCTACCACCGTCTCATCTGAGGTAGGTCATCCTGTTGATTATTATGAGTTTCTAAGAACTCTCTTTCAACAGTTTGAGTATTTCTATATGCTTTTTAAAAAAGGGAACTACAAGAGACTTATCGATGAATGGAAGAAGCATTCAGATACACTTGGTAAAGTTATTCGGATACAAACACCTACGGAAATCCTCAAAGGAACCGCTTGTGACATCGATGAATTGGGTTTTTTGCTTGTCAGGACAGAAAGTGGGGAACAAAAGAAGATTTTAAGTGGGGATTGTCTCTATTTCGATGAGCTACGTAAAGTTTGACTTTATATTTTTCAGGATTACTTTCTAGATGAACCACTTATTTTTTATCTGAATTTTTTTGTATGATATATCCATTTTCATTTACACAAAAGATGTCTTAATAGGCTTTAACAGTAATCAATAATAAGTTTGAGTAGCAACAGTCTAAATAATCTTGATTAAATAGTAGGCTTTCGTTCAGTAATAATAGATTTTATTTGATTTTCTGGCATCAATCTAGAGATTTCTCTGTATTCTTTGTTTTCCTTTTTATCTTATTGTTTATAAAGAATATTGTTTTTTTATTTATTGATGACGATGATAATTTTTCGTTTCAATTTAAGAATTTATACGATATAAAATGTGGCTATAAAAGAATATCCGCGTGTCTCTTCTATATTATTTTGTTTTATTAACAACTAATCATGCTTGTTTCATATAAAAAGAAGTGAACGTCCCTTCTCAATATTTCTCTACGATCTAAATGATACATTAAGATCATCTTTGCATAAAAATTAAAATGGTAGACGTAATCCAGGAGGGATATGACGGGGCAAAATGATGTATTGAAAAAAGTGTATCACCGTGCGTTCGAATATGAAGCAAAACTAGGAAGTTGCCCGCAGTGCGTTCTTGCTGCATTAAAAGAAATTCTTGATGTCTGGGATGAATCCGTATTTAGAGCATCACAGGGATTAGCAGGTGGCACTGCATTGTCAACGAATGGTACCTGCGGAGCACTTGCGGGAGGGACGATTGCAATTAGTTCTATGATTGGAAGAACCTATAAGGAGTTTACTGAAGGGAAAAAAAAAAGACTTGTTTATAAATACACAAAACAACTGTACGACAGGTTTGTAAAAGAATATGGGTCTCCACTTTGTTGCGATGTGCAAAAGAAAATATTTGGCCGAAGCTATATTCTACTTGATAAAGAACAATATGAGGCGTTTGAAAAAGCAGGTGCCCACGTCGATAAATGTCCTAGTGTTACAGGAAACGTTGCACAATGGACCGCAGAGATTATCCTTAACGAGCTCTGTTAAAGAATCAAAGGGATAACTATTTAATATTTGGAGACTATAAAGGAATAGAGCAGGGGGTTAAATGAATAAAAAACAAAGTATTGCAATAGGGGCATTTAAAGTAATATTTATTTTAATTCTGTTTGTTTCAGTATCAGTTTCTATTACGGTTCTTGCTTCTCATGAACAAAATACCGATGTTATATCAGTAACTTATTCGTTTCCAGCTCCTAGTATTTCAAAAAAAACGCTTAAAAATACCAACTATGATCAAATACTCATTCAAGGAGCACCATGCTCAGGAAACTCTGGTGAACCGCTTCTACCGACAAAAGGAGTATATCTGCTACTCCCACCAAATAGCAAGGTCCAGTCGATTACAATCTCTGGAGAAAAACACTTCATTGGCTCAGGGTTTCACATCGTTCCCTGTGGGGTATCTCTCCCGCTCACTCAGTATACCAGTAATGCAACGAATTCTATACCCATACCAGATTTAAATATCTATTCCTCTCCTACGCCCTATCCTAATCGTTTATATTCCGAGATCGGAACCTACAGTTTCAGAGGGTATTATATTCTCGTTCTGATGTTACACCCAGTCCAATACATTCCAAATACTGGAGATTTATACTATTACCCCACCATGAAAGTCACTGTATGTCTGACAGAAGAAACAAAACAAGAGTCACTCTACCGTTCTTTGCCACAGGACCGCGATGAACTACATACGAAAATTCAGAATCCTACATTGGAAAGTACCTATGAATCCTATTTACCAATTAAATTACTTAACGAGGAGTATGATCTACTTATATTAACTATAGATGATTTACGAGATGGTTTTATCCCCCTTGCTGAGCAACATAACGAGACCGGAATCAGGACTATCATTAAAACATTATCTGATGTTGGTGGGAGCACACCAGAGGATATCAGGGAATATCTCCGAACGGCTTATATGACCCTTGGCATCCGCTATGTTCTATTAGGTGGTGATGCAGAGGTGATACCAGCAAAAATGCTATGGGTCGAGGGTATGGATGAAAACGTCACTTACTATGAGACCACCATGCCATCTGATCTCTACTACGCCTGTCTCGATGGCCCTTATAACTACAATGGGAATGACAAATGGGGAGAACCTACCGATGGGGAGGGAGGTGGTGATGTAGATCTGATTGCAGATGTCTATGTGGGTCGTGCCTGCGTTGATTCCATCAATGATGTGAACAACTTTGTCCAAAAAACAGTTGAGTACCTCTCCCTTACACCCACTGAGACCTATCTTGGAGACGTCACTTTCGCTGGTGAACATCTCGGTGATTATGGAATCGCAAGTTATGGGGGAACGTATCTTGATCAAATGATCAATGGCTCATCAGATGATGGATACACCACGGTTGGGATACCTGCAGATCAATACCTCATAAATAAATTATATGAAGCCCCGGGTTATTATTGGTCGAAATCGGAAATAATTTCCCTAATCAACAACGGTGTTCATATCATTAATCACCTAGGCCATGCCTCGTATGACTATAACATGAAAATGAGTAATAGTGACGTTAGTTCATTAACAAACGATAATAATTTTTGTTTTGTATACTCACAGGGATGCATGTCAGGGGGGTTTGACTTTGACGACTGCATCGCAGAATATTTCACTGTGAAAAATACTCATGGTGCGTTTGCTGGAATCTGGAACGCTCGCTACGGCTGGTTCTGGTCCTATAGCACTGATGGGGATTCACAGCGGTTTCATCGGCAGTTCTGGGACGCGGTCTTTGGGGAAAATATCAAAG
>Ga0209427_10006119_pt1 | contig 13766 bp, 9 predicted proteins | sample DeeMarSWOR136_30_FD_187465 | JGI IMG/M metagenome (GOLD analysis project Ga0209427, IMG submission 187465) | Marine sediment microbial communities from White Oak River estuary, North Carolina - WOR-1-36_30 (SPAdes) (version 2) | ecosystem: Environmental > Aquatic > Marine > Intertidal zone >... | reverse complement strand
ACGGGCTCCCTATGGTTCCGGTCCTCGGCATCATCGTCGCCATTTACATGCTGGTCCTGTTTGGCAGAAAGATCAAGACCAAGGACCTCACCCCTGGGCTGGCAGCCATCAAAGAAGAGACCCGAAAGATGGGCAAGATGACTTATCCAGAGCATGTAACTTTTGGTATGCTTCTTTTAATCCTTCTACTCTGGATCGTGGGGGGGGAAGAGTTGGGGCTGGGCGGTCCGTCGCTTCTGGCCCTTTTGATCCCGGTTATATTTAAGACCACAGACTGGAAAAAGATCCTGGGGGGCATATCCTGGGACGCCTGGTTCATGTACTGTGGCGCTTTGACCTTGGGCGCCCTTCTGAAGGAGAGTGGTGCGGCCCTCTGGCTGGCCCAATCCTTTCTGAAGATTCTGGGATATATTGGTATGAGTCAAGGTATCGGTCTTTGGGTCGGTCTTTCCGGTCTTTCCGGTTTGATGACCAATTTTATGTCTGATGCGGGGACTACGGCCCTGCTGGGTCCCATTGTCATTCCCATGGGAATCATGACCGGCGTTGCCGGTGAGCCCTGGGCAGTGGGTCTGGCCGTGGCCTTTGCCACCTCCTTTGCCCATTTTCTCATCGTGGGGACGCCCAATAATGCCATCGTGTACGGCCTGGGTGTCTATCCGGATACGGGGGAGAAGATGATTCATCCCATGGATTTCTTGAAGTACGGTTTTCTACTCTGGGTCCTTTCAATGGCCGTGGTCTGGATTCTCGGGTTTTTGGTCATCTATAATATCGTGGGATTTCCCGAGGGGATTCTTGAGACGGCCAGGGGTGTTTTGGAAGCCGGCGCCCGATAACTAAGCCCAGATATTATGGCACAGAGTTTGAACGCCTTAGGTTTTCAGATAACATCTTAGATCGGCTGATATAAGGAGGATATTATGCCCCAGTGTAGAAAGTGCGGCAAAAAAGGCCTTTTTCTGAAGATCGAAGAAGATACGGGGATGTGTCTTTCCTGTAATGAGGAGTTTGCCAAGGCAGGAAAGATACTGACGGAAAAAATCATGGAGGCCAAAAACAACGCCAGGACAGCCAAAGATCCTGAAGGGGTCGTCAAATTTTCCAATTTGGTGGTGGATTACGGAAAAGAGTTGCTCGCCCTGCACCAGACTTACAACCTGGAGCCCAGTCAAGAGTTGGTGGACCTGATTGAAACTCATAAAAAATTAGGAGAAAAGGCCTAAAATTAGTGGAGTTTTACTGAAGCCTAATGGATTCTTTAAAGCCCAGGGATTTCGTCTTGCGATTCATACGTTCGATGACGAACGCATTGACTTAGGAGGAGATATGGAAACGAGTAAAAAGGTAAAAGATCTGGTCATTCCCCTAAGCGAATACCCCCATATGCCGTATTGGGCGACTCTGAAAGAGGCGATTGTCCAGCTTAATGTGGCCTACGAAACCGGTCACCATACGGTGCTGGTTTTTGACGAGGCATACAAACTCGTGGGCATGCTGTCGCAGAAAGATATCCTGAGGGGATTGGAGCCAAAATTTGCACAGCACTACGAGGCGGGCGTGCCCATAGCCTGGGATGATCTGCTCAGGAGCGGTAGCGAAAAACGGCTTGCTCAGCCTATTAAGGAGTTTATGTCAGAGGTTACGGCCAAGATTGATGCCCAAGATAGCATCCTGAAGGTTTCTCACATCATGCTGCAGAAGGACGCCTACCTCCTACCGGTCATGGAAGGGGAAAAGCTCATTGGTGTGGCGCGCATGGGAGATCTGTTCCAAGAAATAACAAAAGCTGTTTTGGAGTCCTAGCCCGGATGGAGTAAAAAGGATACGTTGAGATAGCATTCAGGAACGCCCTCTGGGCATAAAAAAGTCAAGCCTATAAAAACCCTGCCCCCAGGTTCCCCTCACGTGAGAACTGGGCAGGGTTTTTTGGTCTAGTGCTCCTCCGGGCCAATTTAGGTTGATTTATGTTTCATATATACTAAAATGGGATCGAAGCTAACGAAATTCGCCTTTCATCCTCAAAGAAATAAGCAACATGTCACCGCCAAAGGTTTTTCATTCCGTGTTTGATTTTTTCAGTAAGCGAAGGGAGCAAAAGGCCCTCAGGGATGAGGACGACAAGGCCCTTTTCGTGCAACGGTACAAGGCCTTTCGCGAAGTCCTTAACGCCAACAATGAAGTGCTCTTGGCCATGGCCGATATGCAAGAGAAGGCAAGCGGGGCCTTCATCTTCGACCAAGCCTATGTCCGGTCCGCCTATGACACGGTGTCAAACGGGATAAAAAGAATCATCCATAACCTGAATGAGCTAGCCGACGGAAAATACAAGCACCTCATTGTTCCCTACCAGAAAACCGATGCAGCGATACGTAGTCACCTTACTGCCAGGGTGAGCATCCCGAAAACGGGTTATGTTATCTCACTCCAAGATCTCAAAAAAGAGGACATGGCCGCCGCTGGCGGAAAATGCTCCCACCTGGGAGAGCTTGGAAATGTCTTGGGCTTACCTGTTCCTCACGGCTTTGTAATTACCACCTATGCCTACCAGAGCTTCGTGCAGCATAATCAGATTCAGGGCCTTTTGAATGAAAAAACGGAAAAGCTTGATATCCGAGACTACGAGGCTTTGCAGGTGGCAAGCAAGGAAATGCAAGCACTGGTTATGGAAAGTGAAATCCCAGAAGCGCTGGAAACGGAACTTTTGAATGCCTACAGAGCCCTGTGTGAAGAGACCATGCGTGATGATCTGATGGTTGCTGTGCGAAGCAGTGCTCTTCACGAAGACATCATGGCCAGCTTTGCCGGACAGTATGCAACCTTCTTGAATGTGCCTGTTCGTGATCTTTTGTCCAAATACAAGAATGTATTGGCAAGCCAGTTCACTCCCCGAGCCCTGCTCTATTATAAAGGAAAAGGATTTGCAATTGAAGAAATGGCCATGGCGGTGGGTATACTTACCATGGTGGAGGCCAAGGTCAGCGGTATTCTTTATTCCCGCGATCCTACCGACCCAAAAGAAGATGTGATTCTGATAAATGCCATATGGGGTCTTGGAGCCTATGCGGTGGGAGGTAAGGTCCCTACGACTAATTACAAGGTCTCAGGAGAGACGGGAAGGAACCTTTCAGATGAAGCTCTAGGCTGCCAAGACGTGATGCTGGTTATGGACACAGAATCTGGAACCAAGGAGGTGCTCGTACCGGAAGAATTGCATTCCAAACCGTGCCTGACGGATGAGCAGATTTCGGAACTTGCATCCGTTGCTCGACGCGTGGAAGCCCACTTTGGGCAACCTCAGGATCTAGAGTGGGCCATGACTCAGGACGGGCAATTCTATTTCCTGCAGTCCAGGCCGCTGCGCTTGGCCACGAAGGGGGCTTTGGCTGGTGAAAGACGACCCACGGTAGCTAAAGAGCACAGGATTCTTCTGGATAAAGGGACCATTGCGTGTCGTGGCGTAGGTGCAGGCCCCGTCTACGTTGTTCAGAGGGAAGAGGATCTCATCCATTTTCCTGAAGGTGGTGTGCTGGTGATGAGACATACACCCCCAGAGTTCGCAGCATTGATTCAGAAGGCCTCCGCAGTGGTATCGGACATTGGAAATGTTCTGGGGCATCTCGCCACGGTAGCCAGAGAATACAATATCCCAGCCATGTTTGGCACAGAGAAGGCCACCCAGGTCTTGAGTAATGGCATGCAGGTGACCGTAGATGCCATATATGCTAATGTCTATGAGGGGATTGTTGAGGAGGTGCTCAAGAAAAAGGAGGCAGAGGATAGCCTTGAGCCATCGGCAACTCTGAAGCAACTTCGCGAGATTTTACAGATGATCACCCCCTTAAATCTAACGGATCCACGTAGCCCAAGTTTCAGTCCAAGAGGGTGCAAGACGCTTCATGATATTACGAGGTTTGCCCATGAAGTGGCTATGAGGGCCATTTTCGCATTGAGTAAAGAGAGCCATTTTGCCGAGAGATCCACGAAACAACTTGTCTCCGGAGTCCCCCTGAAATGGTGGGTGATTGATCTAGAAGACGGTATCGCAGAAGGAGTTAAAGGCAATAAGGTTAGACCCGAAGAGATCACATCCATCCCTATGTCCGCCCTCTGGGAGGGAATGACCGCTTTGCCTTGGAAGGGGCCTCCACCCGTAGATACCAAAGGGTTTATGTCGGTTATGTTTTCTGCTACAACAGATCCGAGCATCGACCCTGCCGTGGGAAGGCAGTTTGCCGATAAGAACTATATTATCGTTGCCAAACATTTCTGCAATGTGAGTACGCGCCTTGGGTTTCATTTTTCCACCATTGAGTCATATGTGGGTGATGAAGAGAATCAAAATTATATCAGCCTTGTATATACGGGAGGCGGCGCTGATCCTGGGCGGAAAAGTCGCAGAGCCGATCTTATTTCAAGACTCCTTGAGAAGTTTGATTTCCACGTAGAGAAAAGGGAAGACACGATTTTTGCTCGCTTAGAAGGTTATAAAAAGGATTTCTTGGAGGAACGACTGAAAGTGCTGGGTCACATCATTGTCCATACGCGGCAGATGGATATGGTGATGTACAATGACGCTATGGTAGATTGGTACTACAAGGATTTTTTGAAGGGCATGAAGTCTCTTGTGGATATACCAGAGTAGGTGCAGCGAGGTGGGAAATAGTCCTTGAAAAAATATTTAGAATATATTGCCAGAAAGCAAAACTTGCGCGTAGTCGTCATCGTCATCTTGGTGCTTCTGGCGGGTTCAGTTTTTCTGAGTGTTCTCTCAGCCCGCAACATGAAGGGAATTATTAATGAGGACTTCAATTCCCAACAGCTTGAAATGGCAAAGCATGCCGCTGGCATTCTCTCAGAGAATTTTAAAATTTTGAAAAGGGAGCTGGTCACGCTCAGCCTTTCTCCCTCTATCCAGTACCTGGAGGCGGTATCCTGGCCAAACCGGATGAAAATCACCCTATCAAGCGTTGGTGACTATGGGGTGATTAAGATCATGCTCATCGACGCTGACGGTTTCCACGCCTACTCAATCGACTATACAAATGCGACTTTTGTGGAAACAGGGAAATACAGCAGTGAGGATTATTTTCAATGGTGTAAGAAACCGGAAAACAAGAGCAAGATTTACGTAAGCGATGTGAGGATAGGGGTTGTAGAGGACTCTGAGCCGGGCTTTATCAAGATAATGGCGGTGCCCGTGTATCAAATCTCTACCGATGAAGCCCATCCTACACCGACGTATCAATTATCTGGTGTGCTTGTCTTTGTCATGGACCCAGTCCTATTTGCAAAGAAAGTTGTGGGTCCCATCCGATCAGGTGAAACGGGCTACGGGTGGGTCATTGATGAGACAGGGAAGTTTCTTTACCACTTGGAGAAGGAGTTTATAGGCCAAAACGCCTTTGAAGTCAGGAAATTCAAGGACCCGCATATCTCGTTTACCAAGATCAACCTGATACAGAAGGACAAAATGCAACAAGGGCAGGAGGGTACTTCATGGTACATTTCGGGTTGGCACAGGGGTGAGACGGGAAGAATAAAAAAATTGATAGCTTATGCCCCAGTCCACATCGGTGCAGCAAACACAAAACATATATGGTCCGTTGCCGTGGCCGCACCCATCAGTGAGGTGGAGGATGCTGTTCACAGTGTATACGTAAGGCAATCTTTACTACAGGGCTCAATCATCGCTGCGGTGATCATCGTGTTGGCCTTTTTCATCGCAATGGAAAGGTACTGGCTCCGAACCCTTGAACACGTGGTCGAGGAGAAGACGAGTGACCTGGAGCAATATGCTAGAAAGCTAAGACGCTCTCAGGAAAGATACCGTTCCCTTATCGAGTCGGCAGATGACATGATCTATACATTGGACAAATTCTGTAATATTCTCTCGGTCAACCAGTATTACACGCGCTTCACGGGAAGGCGGGCTAATGAGGTGATTGGCAAGAAAATCACGGATGTTATCCAATACCAAAATCCAGAGAGCATCTCTCAGATTGTCAAAAAAGTCATCAATACTTCCCAAACCGTTGATCACGAAGAAAAGGCAAACATAGGAGGCAAAGAGTATTGGCTTGACACAAAATACAAGCCTATCGAACCGGGTGGAGATAAAATAGGCTCAGTTTTGGTTATATCAAGGGATGTTACAGAGCACAAGAGCATGGAAACACAGCTTTTCCATACGGAAAAATTGGCTTCTCTTGGCTCTCTTTCGGCAGGCGTTGCCCATGAAATAAACAACCCCATCGCAATTATTCTTGGTTTTACAGAAATGCTCCTGGAAAGGTTCCCCGAGGGCTCCAAAGAATATGAGATACTCAGGACCATTGAAAGGCAAGGTAAGAACTGTGAGAGGATCATTGAAAATCTTCTGACTTTTGCCCGCATCCCCCAAAAGACAACCATAGAGACGGATGTGGTTGAGGACCTTCAGAAAGTGGTTAATGTGGTGATGAACACCCTGTTGACCAAGAAGGTGGACTTGAAGACAGACATAGCGGAAGATCTCCCCAAGGTAAAGGGGGATGGAGCGCAGATTGAACAGGTATTCATGAACATTATCAACAATGCCGTAGGAGCAATGGATGGCGGTGGAATATTGACCATCAGAGCAAGGCGTTTAAACAATATGGTCAGTGTAAGCTTCACTGATACAGGCCGTGGCATACCCCCTGAGAATAGAGACAAGATATTTGAACCGTTCTTCACCACAAAAGAAGTGGGAGAGGGAACAGGGCTGGGCCTTTCTGTGAGCTATGGCATCGTCAAGAAGTTTGGCGGAGATATTCAAGTCAGGAGCCGAACCGCAGAAGCAGGCGGTGAATCTGGGACCACTTTTACTGTACTCCTGCCCTTAGCGGACAGTGAGAATCGTAAATCTCAGAACCATTAGAGAGCATTAAAGGAGAACACGATGGCTGAAAAGATTCTGGTCATTGACGACGAACTTGATATGTTGACCCTGCTAAGAATGATTATTGAAGACAATACCGACTACGAGGTGGAAACGACCAACAGCCCGACTGAGGGGATAAAATTGATAAAGGAAAAGGATTTCGACCTGGTCATCACCGACCTCAAAATGCCTGGAATGGATGGGATGGAGCTTTTTGAGGAATTTAGAGATATAAAACCTGACATCCCTGTGATCATTATTACAGCGTATGGTTCTCCTGAAATAGCTGGCGAGGCCCTGAAAAAGGGCGTCACTGACTTCGTCACCAAGCCCTTCAGGAAGGACAGCATCCTGTTTACCATGAAAAGGGTCTTGGAACTTGCCCAGGCAAAAAAGGAGAACGTGGAGCTCAAGAGGCGGTTAGAAAAATAGAGTGCCCAGCAGGAGGAAGCTTGCGCATCCAGTAAGCGGTTAAGGGCGCTTGGTGCTCCTCGGTGTCTCTCGAACCTCTCGGGTCTTGAGCCAAATCAAATGTTCCAGCCTTTATCTCATCCCTTGCACTTGAATATTTTATCAAAGCCCTACCCATTAACATCCAATCTTCTGATTTTTCCCTACAAGTATAGATCATCGAATCTAAATGAAGAAAAAGAGCCTTTCCTAAATGCTTTTATTTTCTAATGCCTTAGAATAATCTATTTAAAGGGAAAAATATTATTCATTTAATTAAGTTGTATTTGACATGGAATGAATAATCATGTAGAAGGCCTTGTGAATAATTACACGAGATAAGCTTGTGGGGTCGATCCATAGCAAAGCTGTTCAGGCTGATCGTTTATGGAGGTAATACAAGTGGAAATTCTGAGAGTCATGATCGTGGATGACGAGGAAGATTTTTTGGAAACATTAGTGAAGCGTTTGGAAAAGCGAGATGTGAATATCACCGGCGCGAGGAGCGGTGAAGAAGCCCTTGACTTGTTGGATCAAAATCCCGTGGATGTGGTGCTGTTGGACGTGAAAATGCCGGGAATGGATGGGATCGAGACCTTGAGGGAGATCAAAAAGCGTCATCCTCTCATGGAGGTGATCTTGCTCACTGGGCATGCCAATACCGATGCAGCGATTCAGGGTATGGAGCTGGGGGCCTTTGACTATCTCATGAAACCCATGGGTATTGATGAGATCCTTTACAAAGTTCAAGATGCCTATGAAAGGGTTTCCATACAGAAAGAAAAAATAAAGAGAATGGGGGAGGTGATGGACACAGAAAAATAAGGGAGATATTTCAACCATGAGGTCTTTCGAGTTCAATGGGATGGGGATTAGGACGATTGCTGGAATTTCGAAACCGTTAAAGAACAAGGAGATTTGACAAAATGAATTTCTTGAGAGCATGGGGCAGATTTATGTTGATGGGGGCGAAAGCCCATGCGAGGTGGGAAATTGATGTGTCCAATACCATATTTGGAGATAAGAGACGCTTGATCATTCTCGGTTTGCTTACGGCCCCCATTATACTTGGGGGGATTGCTTTTGCCGATCAGATTGGTGAGGTCATGCCGGAATTCCTTGGGGGTAAAAAGGCCTACAGCCCCGCCTTTTATTCAACCTTTATCTTTGTGGTATCTATACTCATTGGCTTAATAGCAGGGCTCATCACCGGATGCATAGGCGCCGGGGGTGGATTTGTCATCGCCCCCGCCCTGATGAGCGCAGGCATCAAAGGGATCCTGGCCGTTGGAACAGACCTTTTCCACATCTTTGCCAAAGCAATAATGGGGAGCACAATCCACAGGAAATTGGGAAACGTATCTGTGCCATTGGCTGTGGTTTTCTTGATTGGGGCCATCATAGGAGCGACAACGGGCGGGATAATCAACCGCTTCTTCTACGAGATCAACCCGGTCCTGAGTGATGCCTTTATTACCACTATCTACGCCCTCATGCTGGGTTTTTTGGGGGTCTACGCCATGACCGACTTTCTCAGGGCGAGAAAGGTGAAAGCAGGGAAAGAGTTTCATGGTGTGGGAGGAGAAAAACCTCCTAGTGGAAAGGTAGAGGGAGTCGAAATGGGCAACCTGCCGCAAAAACTCCAGGCCATGAAGCTGCCTCCTATGATCAAATTCGATTACGATTTTACCCCTGTTGGACGGAGTATTTCATGGTTATTTCTGGTGCTCAGCGGTGTGCTTGTTGGACTTGCAGCGGGTATTATGGGGGTTGGCGGGGGGTTTTTGACCTTCCCCATTTTTGTCTATGTCTTGGGCGTCTCCTCCATGACAACGGTGGGAACCGATATCTTTCAAATCATCTTTACGGCAGGATATGCGGCAATCAGCCAATACGCCATCTATGGTTTTGTCTTCTATACGCTGGCCATGGGCATGCTTTTGGGTTCGCTGGTCGGTATCCAGGTGGGAGCCATGGTCACCAAGGTGGTAAAGGGAATCACCATCCGTGGTTTCTACGCTATGGCCGTACTGGCCGGTTTCGTGAACCGAATCTTTGCGCTGCCTGCTAAGCTGCGCGATATGGGCGTCCTTCCCATATCAAAACAGATGGGTGCCATTTTAGAGAACATTGGCATTTATGCCTTTTTCATTGTACTTGCCGGATTTGCCATATGGGTGATCTTTACCTTCCTCACGAATATTGGAGTCCTTAAGGGAGAGGAGGTGGGATGATGATAGCCAATAAGAAAGAATTCTACGGCGGTATTGGCATGATGGTTGGATTCATCATCGTGCTCATCATATTTTTTTCACCCATATACGATGGCAAAAACGGTCTCAATTATTTAGATAATCTTTATAATACCATATCCAAGGGCTCCGCTTACTATATTCCAAAGCTCAAAGAAGAAGCAGACAAGTTCAAGGGGAATTCTGTCAGTGTAACCCTGAACATGGCTGACAGCAAACAAGCGGGACAGACAGCCGCACTTTTTAGGGCCGGCGGGGCAACGACCACGGCCACAGAAGTCCAGTTAAAGCTCACCGGTGATCTGGGCACGATCCTTGAGAATTGCCTCGCCGATGCGGACGCCATGTACAAAAATGACGGGCAGGCGGTTTCAGGGAAATACGGCTATGATGAAAAAAGAGTCCTTTATAACTGGTGGAAGGCCTTTAAAGAAATGGAAAAGGACTTAAAAAAGCAGAAAAAGTTCAGGGAGGCCGAGATTGTTGCCCTGGTGGTTAAGAAGGGTGTGGAATCCTCTTATAACTATTACAAAATCGAGCCCCAAAAGATCGGTGACCGTTTGGGCATTGTCATCTTTTCTCTGGTCTTTTATGTGGTTTACACCATGTGGTACGGCTTTGCCATCATGTTCATGTTTGAGGGATGGGGTATGAGGTTGGAACACTAAGGGATTGATAATTGATGATTGACGATTGATGGGCTGTTGCCCTATGAAGAGCCAGAGCCAAAGATGATTCTCCTTTGCCTTTGGCTCTTTTTTTGGGTATCCTGAGTTTGTATGGGTCGAATAACGGAAACGATCAGAAATGTACTGAAAGGTAAGAGGGGGAGGGAATCCTTCGATGCTGAAGAACTCCGTATAGCCTTTAAGGCGCGCTACCACCAATTCAGGCTCCTCTTGAACGCCAATAACAATGCCTTGGACGTTATGGCGGAAATGGAGGAGGCGCTGAAAGGGGTCAGGCCTTTCGGGATGCATTTTGTTCGGTCCCGTTGCACGAGAGTGTCCACCAACGTCTGGCAGATCGCAAAGCATTTGAACGAGCTGGCCCCAGGCAAGTATGAATTACTCTACGCAAGGTTCAAGGAGATCCAAAAAAGGATCAATCCCTACGCTTATCCCAAGATTCCTCACAAGGAAGGGTCGCTCGTTCTTCGCCTCAGAGATGTGGACAAAAGCCTGGCCGATCAAGTGGGGAACAAAATGGCAAACCTGGGAGAGATCGGGAGCCGAATGCATCTGAAGATCCCCAATGGGTTTGTCATCACGGCTCAGGGGTACCGGCGGTTCATGTCGCATAACAACCTTCAGCCAGAGATTGACAGACTCATTCAGGCCACTGATGTGGAGAGGCTAGACCAACTCTACAGTCTGAGTGCCGCTATCCAGCGACTGATTGTTCGGTCAGAGGTCCCTGAAGATCTGCAAGAAGCGATTTCTGAACACTATCAATCGCTGGAAATGGAGGAAGGTCAGGGCGTCAGGGTGGCCCTCAGGAGTAGTGCCTTGGGAGAAGACATGGCCGGCACCTCTTTTGCGGGGCAATACCGCTCGGAACTCAACGTGAGTGGTGAACATATTCTTGAGACCTACAAAGAGATCATTGCAAGCAAATATGGCCTTTCTGCCATGACCTATCGCCTTAACCGTGGCATTCGTGACGAAGATGTGGCCATGTGTGTCGGTGCGCTTCCTATGGCGGATGCCGTTTCAGGGGGGGTAGCCTATTCCAGAAATCCTGTGAATATCAGGGAGGACGCTGTCATTGTCAATTCCGTTTGGGGTCTGCCAAAACCCGTCGTGGACGGCAGTATGCCTTCGGATTTTTTCATCATCTCAAGGCAAGACCCCATGACAATCCTTAAAAAAGAAATCGCTTTCAAAGAACAAAAATTCATATGTTACGCAGATGAGGGCGTATGTCGTTTAGACATGACGGATGGAAAGAGCGAGGAATCATCTCTGGGGGATGAGCAGGCGTTGGCGATTGCAACCCTTGCAGTCAGGCTAGAGGCCTATTATGGCGTGCCCCAGGACGTGGAATGGGTCATCAACGAGGACGGGTCCATTGTGATCCTGCAATGTAGACCTCTTCAGCAGTTAGATGTTTCAGCGGGGGTCCCCAGAAAAGCCACTGAGGAGCAAGATTCGGAAGGGGTTATACTTCAAGGCGGCATAACGACCAGCCCAGGGGTAGCGGCAGGAGAGGTTTTCATTGTTAAAAGGGATGCGGATGTCCTTCAGTTCCCGCAGGATGCCATTTTGGTGACAACTCAGGCTTTGCCCCGTTGGGCCTCCCTCCTGAATCGCGCGGCGGCAGTTGTCACTGAGAAAGGGAGCATCGCTGGTCACCTGGCCAACGTGGCAAGGGAATTTCAAGTCCCTGCAATTTTCGGGGTCAAGGAGGCTGTGACGCGGCTACGAATTGGCCAGCTGGTTACTGTGGATGCAGATGCTAGCACAGTTTACGACGGCCGCGCGGATGCCCTCTTGGAAGGAGCAACGAGGCCGCGAACACTCATGGAAGGGAGTCCCGTTTTTGAGGCCCTCAAGGGTGCGGCCCAATACATCATACCGTTGACTCTCTTGAACCCTGATGCCCCTTCATTTGCACCCAAGAATTGTGCCACCTTTCACGACATCACCCGGTTCTGCCACGAAAAGGCGGTTCATGAGATGTTCCAGTTTGGAAAAGAGCATCATTTTGCAGAACGCTCCAGCAAGCAGCTGGTCTGTGAGGTCCCCATGCAGTGGTGGGTCTTGAACCTGGATGATGGTTTCAAAGAGGAGGTGGAGGGTAAGCACGTCCCGCTGGAGAATATTGTTTCCATACCCATGCTGGCCCTTTGGGAGGGAATTACTACCTTTCCCTGGGAGGGCCCCCCGCCCGTTGACAGTAAGGGATTTATGTCGGTCATGTTTCAGGCAACAGCAAACAGGGCCTTAACAGCTGGCGCCCGTTCACAGTATGCCAATCGCAACTATTTCATGATCTCAAAAAATTACTGCAGTCTCAATTCCAGACTGGGATTTCATTTTTCCACTGTTGAGGCCATCTTGAGTGAAAGGTCAAGAGAAAACTATGTGAGTTTCCAGTTTAAGGGTGGGGCGGCAGATTTAGAGCGAAGACTCAGGAGGGTGTTTTTTATCAAGGACATTTTGGAAGAATACGATTTCACGGTAGAGTTAAGAGACGACCACCTCCTCGCCCGGATCGAGGACCATGATAAGGATTTCATGGAAGAACGGCTCAAGATCCTTGGTTACCTGACTATTCACACGCGGCAACTGGACATGATTATGGCCAATGAATCCCGCGTGAACTACTATAGGTCAAAGATCCATAAAGATATTCGCGAAATGGTCGGTTTTGCCAAGAGTGTATAATAGACAAGGTTATCTCTTTTCGAGGAATTCAGTCCTGCTTTATTAAAACGGCCAGAAAAAAGGAATAAACAGGGTACCCAGTATGAGGACGAGCAGGTTGAGGGGGATACCGAGTTTTAGGTAATCGCTGAAACGGTAACCCCCTGGCCCGTATACCAGCAGGTTGGTCTGATAGCCGATGGGTGTGGCAAAGCAGGCGCTGGCCCCAAAGCAAACGGCTATAATAAAAGGTTTTGGATCAACGCCCAATGAAAGGGCGGTGGATATGGCAATGGGGACAAGGAGGACGGCGGTGGCATTGTTACTCAATATCTGTGTGCTTATACTGGTGAGTAGGATGATACCGGCCAAAATAACCTCTGGGTTTTCCCCGCGGAAAAGCCCCAAAAAGCCTTCAGCATAATACTGGGCGGTACCCGTTTTCTCCATGGCCGTTCCCAATGCAATGGCGCCCACAATGAGAACCAGCACGTTTCCCTGGATGGACCGGTAAGCGTCTCGAAGTTGAAGGCATCCGGTTAAGATCATCAAAAAAGCGGCAGCAAGGGCGCACACCATGATGTCAGCCACGCCTGTGCTGGCTGCCACGATCAATCCCAGAAAGACAAAAATAGCAAAAGGCGCCTTCTTTTTGTGAATGATCTCATGGTGCACATCTTCCACAATAATGAAGTCTGTTTCTCCTCTCATCCTTTCAAGTTTCTCTGCGGGACACCAAATCAGGATGATATCACCCACTCTCAATTTTAAATTCTGAATCCTCTGCTCCGT
>Ga0209427_10006118_pt1 | contig 13767 bp, 13 predicted proteins | sample DeeMarSWOR136_30_FD_187465 | JGI IMG/M metagenome (GOLD analysis project Ga0209427, IMG submission 187465) | Marine sediment microbial communities from White Oak River estuary, North Carolina - WOR-1-36_30 (SPAdes) (version 2) | ecosystem: Environmental > Aquatic > Marine > Intertidal zone >... | reverse complement strand
ACTTCTGGACTAAGTTTAGATATGTTAGAAATTGCCATTTTCTTACATCTGTTATTAAATACTGATGACAACTGAAATTTATGAGTATTTAAAACCTTTGGCAATTAGCTTGGATCGATAAAATATAATTATTAATATTAACTATTCTTTTCAAAAGGTAGATTTTGAAATATTTAACTATTCATTGATGGGATTAATATGGATTTTGCTTTAAATGAACAACAGAAAATGTTAAGAAAAATCACTAGGGAATTTGCTGAAGAATATCTTGCGCCTGTAGCAGAAGAAAGTGATAAAAATTCAAAGTTAGATGAAAAAGCTTTTCAGAAAATGAAGGAAATGAACTATTTCGGCACATGTATTCCAGAAGAATATGGGGGTGCTGGTCTTCATGATGATACAATAAGTACTTCCATTATAACAGAAGAGATTGGAAGAGTAGATGCCTCATGGAGTATTACAACAGGGGTTCATTGTAGTGTCTGTGCATATCCTATTTATAAATTCGGAACTGAAGATCAGAGACAACGATTTCTTATTGATCTTGCTAAAGGTAATAAAGTAGGTGCTTTTTGCCTAACTGAAGCAAACGCAGGTTCAGATGCCGGAGGAGTTCAATTGGGCGCTGTAAAAGATGGTGATGAATGGATTTTGAATGGAAGCAAGATATTTGCTACAAATGGAGGTATTTCTAAAACATTACTAGTAGTTGCAAAAACTGGGGAGAAAGGTTCAAGAAAGGAATTAACTATTTTTATTGTAGATACAGACACTCTTGGTTATTCTGTTGGGGTAAAAGAAGATAAACTTGGAGTTCGTGCCTCAAATACATCTGAACTCGTTTTTCAAGACGTTCATGTTCCACAAGAAAATATATTGGGAAAAACTGGGGAGGGTTTTAAATTATCTATGAAAATATTAGATTTTGGTAGAATATCTATAGCAGCACAATGTGTTGGCTTGGGTCAAGCGGCTCTGGAAGCTTCAATTAAATATTCTAATGAAAGAGTTCAGTTTGGGCAGCCAATAGGAAGATTTCAAGGCATTCAATGGAAAATAGCTGATATGGCATGTGCTGTAGAATCTGGTAGATTGTTAACCTATAAAGCTGCGTATATGTGCGACAATGGAATGGATTATGGATTAGCAAGTGCTATGGCAAAATTAGTCGCCTCTGAAGCAGCGATGAAGGCAGCCCATAGTGCTGTTCAAATTCATGGAGGATATGGTTTAATGAAAGCTTATGCTGTAGAAAGATATTTTAGAGATGCTAAAATGGGCGAGATTTATGAAGGCACTTCTGAAATTCAAAGGTTGGTTATTGCAAACCAGCTACTGAGAAGAGGGGCTAGTATCTTATAATAAAGATATTAATTCTCACTTATCTTTTCTCATAATAAGATTTTATTCATTTAATTATAAATTTAAAAATTAAGTAGGACCTATATCGTGAAAATATTTGTCTGTGTTAAACAAGTACCTGCAGTAGCAGAGGTAAGAATAGATCCTAAAACAAATACTCTAGTAAGAGAGGGGATTCCATCGATCATGAATCCATATGATAAAAATGCTATAGAATTAGCTTTAACAATAAAGGAAGAACGTGAGGCAGAAGTCATTGCTATAAGTATGGGTCCACCTCAAGCTTCGGAAGTTTTAAGAGAAGCTTTAGCTATGGGTGTTGATAAAGCATTTTTATTAACTGATAAAGCGTTTGCTGGGGCAGATACACTAGCGACATCTTATACTCTATCCCTCGCAATAAAAAATATATTAAAGGAATCTAGAGACAAAAAGGAATATCTTGTTATTCTAGGGGCTCAAGCCATTGATGGTGATACTGGTCAAGTGGGTCCGGAACTAGCTGAAGAATTAAAAATACCACAAATTACCTATGTTCAAAAATTTGAGTTAAAACAAGAAAAGATAGTTGTAGAGAGAGTATTTAGAAAAGAAGAAGTTGTTATCATCGAGGCAAAATTGCCTGCTTTATTATCTGTATTAAAAGAAATAAATAATCCCAGGCATCCAACCCTTTCGGGTATTGTAGATGCTTATTCAAAGAAAGACGTTGTAATATTAAGCGCAAATGAGTTAAAACCAAATAAACGTAAAATTGGCCTGAATGGTTCGATGACAGAGGTCTGGAAAATATTTATCCCAGAAAGAAAGGAAGATCAAATAATTATTAAAGGAACTAATGAAGAAATCGCTCAGGAATTGTGTAGAAATTTAAGGAATGATAAAATACTCTAAGAGGGAATTAATAATGAGTATATTTATAGATGATGAGCTATGTACTGGATGTGGTAATTGTGTGGAAAATTGTGTTTTTTCAGGTGTTGAAATCATAGACGACAAAGCAATAATTACTGAAAACTGCGCTTTTTGTGGTGCCTGCCTTGATGTTTGCCCTGTGAATGCCATTTTAATTGAAAGTGAGGAATTTAAAGGTGATAAGATTGATCTATCTCAATATAGAGGAGTATGGGTCATAGCTGAACATTACCAAAATATTATTCATCCTGTAGCATTTCAATTATTAGGAAAAGGTGCCGAGTTGGCAAAAGAATTAGAGGTAAATTTAACATTTGTTATATTGGGAGCTGATTTTGATGATCAGTTAGACAAGATTAGTCTTTATGGACCAGATCAAATAATTTATATAAAATCACCAATCTTAAAACATTATTATTCTGATCTATATGTCGAAGCTTTAACAGATTTAATTAATGAAAACAAACCAGAAATTATTTTAATAGGAGCAACTCCAACAGGGAGAGATTTTGCTCCAAGGATCGCAAAACGGTTAAATGCAGGTCTAACAGCAGATTGTACAGGATTAGAGATTGATCAAAATACGAGGAATTTATTACAAACTCGTCCAACTTTTGGGGGAACTCTCATGGCTACAATTTTAACCCCAAATAGTCGACCACAGATGGCAACAGTAAGACCAGGTATCTTTCAATCACCAGAAAAAATGAAAAAGAATACAGAAATCAAAAAAATTGAATATAATTTCAAGGAAAAAGATTTGGTTTCAAAAATTGTCAAAGTAATTGATAGGGAAAAAAGCACTATAAATCTTGAAGAAGCTGAGATCATTGTTGCAGGAGGTCGAGGTGTTGGCTCAAAAGAAAATTTTAAGATGATTGAAGAATTAGCTGAAGTATTAGGTGCTGAATTAGGTGGATCACGGGTTACTGTCGAGTTAAATTGGTTAGATCAGGATAGACAAATAGGACAAACGGGTAAAACTGTCTCCCCTAAATTATATATTGCTTGTGGAATTTCTGGCGCAATTCAACATTTAGTAGGTATGCAAAATTCAGAAATTATTGTTGCCATAAATAAAGACCGAAAAGCTCCTATTTTTAAGGTTGCTCATTATGGTATTATTGGAGATCTTCACGAAATTGTTCCTGTTCTCATTGAAGAGATTAAGAAAATTAAAAATGAAGAATAATTAATTGAGGAAAAAGTAATGGAATGAATTTTTAGTCAAATTCATGTGGAGGAATAAATTATAGGCTAAAAAAAAACATTCCATTACAGCTTAGAAAAAAAAAAATTTTTTTCTGTAATATTATTAGCAATCTCTTCTTATAAATTTTTTGGTAAATCGTCAATTTTATGAACGTTCTGTTCCATATTTCTGTAAATTTTATTGTTATACCAATGTATTGAGATTAAGAATTTTAAGTTTCTTTATAACATCCGTATTTTAAAAATAAAAGCTAAAATAGTTCATAAATTTAATGAATATAAAATATTTTTCTTGAAAAATATGTGAACAAAATCATTTTTTTCGCAAATTATTATCCGATTTTTTGATCTAAAAGTTTTTCTAAAATTTCTGATCAAAAACAAATTATAAATTTATTAAGTTCTTAATAAGGACGCAATTGGCAGAAATCAATCAAAAGCAGAAAAACTAGAAATTCCACTTCCAAAATTTTTAAATAAAATCATATGTATACCTTTTATAGAAATGGAAAGAATAATTAATTTATTTATTAAAAAAATCTCGTATTTTTCTTAATATTTTGATGATGAAATCATATATGAATAGTTTAACATATTTTATTTTTTTTCCAATTGTTATCTAATTTTTATTTGAGTAAGAGCAAATTTAAATTGGTTAAGACTATTTAATTCTTAATTGAAATATATTTGTATTATAATATTGAATAGAATCATCTAAAAAAGGATTAATTATGTCAAGTGAAGAATCTGGAAAAAAGCATTATGTGCCATTTATTGGTTTACTTGAGGATTATGTAGGAAGATCTCCGTTGGATTTCTACAGTTGGGGTCATATTGCTTTTGGAATAGGGGCTTTTTCAATATTTTCATTGATAATAACACTTTGGGAATTTTATATCGGACCAGCTATAATGCCTTGGTATTGGATTCTGATATTCGTTATTATTGTTGGAGTAGGATGGGAAATCATTGAAAACACGATTATTTGGAAATTAGGGATTAAATATGAAAATAGAAAAGATTCTTTTTTGAACTCATTTTTTGACATTGTTTTCGTAATAGTAGGTGGATTAGCAACTTGGGTGCTTAAATGGATAGTCATGGATGTTATGGGAGAGTTAGGAAGGTGGTTTTATATCTCTGCATTAATAATGTTTGGAATTATCTTAATCGCATACTTTATTGGTTTTTATATTACAAACGAGGAGACTAAAAAATCGAGGAAAGAATTAGGTCGAATAATCAGTTAAATTCAAAGTATATTTCATAAATTTTCCATTTTTTTCTTAATATTTTTAAAAATAAATTTTTTTTGAGTACATACCCCTGTATTCTCTTAGTTAAACTAACTAAATTCTAAATTATGGGAGATTATTCCCATTATATATGATCATGTATAAGTTAATTAAAAACTAGTAATTAAGTAGAACTAGAAACAACATTTATTATAAAAGATAATTATATTAAGGGATTATGGAACTTAAGAGTTTTAACTTATTGATCGTCGGTATGGGGGGTCAAGGTGTTATTAGAGCAGTACAGATTCTCGCTTGGGCCGCTTTATTAGATAATTATAAAGTTCGTACTGCTGAAACACATGGCATGGCCCAAAGAGGTGGTTCTGTTTCTTCATTTCTTCGATTTGGTAATGAAGTTGAAGGTCCTTTAATTCCAAGTGGAAATTCTCAAGTAATTATAGCGCTTGAAGCTAGCGAAGCTATACGTAATTTCAGGTATGCTAATTCTAAGACAATTTTTCTTATAAATAACAAAATCATTGTACCTCCTTCAGTTCATTTAATGAATATTGATTATCCCGAATTAGATTCAATTAAGAATTTTCTACAACAAATATCTTCAAATGTTTTTTTAATTAACGGACATGAGGAAGCCATAAAAGTTGGAGATATACGCACGTTAAACGTATACATGCTAGGCGTTTTAGCGGGTTCTGAAAGATTACCGATCAAACAAGAAATACTTGAGAACTCTATAAGAAGATTTATCCCAAAAAAAGCACAGACGGTTAATAAAATTGCTTTTCAGAATGGATTAGAAAAAGGAAAAAAAATAAAAGAGGAAATTTTATGAGTGTACCACATTTTGCGGTAAGCAGTCCTGGTAGTCACGTTATTTTATTAGGAAATGAAGCAATAGCACGTGGCATATTAGAAGCTGGTGTTATTATTGGTGCAGGGTACCCCGGAACACCATCTTCTGAGATCTTATCAACTCTTGCAGAGATCTATCCTTATTTCTCGCATTTAAAGATAGAATGGAGTGTAAATGAAAAGGTTGCATTTGAAGTTGCATATGGTGGGTCGATGTCAAATGTACGATCAGTGGTCTGTATGAAACATGTTGGTGTTAACGTAGCATCAGATGCTTTTATGACAGCATCTTATGCAGGAGCTCGAGGTGGAATGGTACTGGTTTCAGCTGATGATCCAAATTGTTATTCTTCACAAAATGAACAAGATAACCGCTATTTTGGATTACAAGCATTAGTTCCAGTGTTTGAGCCCTCAAATCCTCAAGAAGCAAAGGATATGATTAAATATGCATTTGATTTTTCTGAAAATTTTCAGAGTATAGTATTGTTTCGTACAACTACCAGATTAAATCATGGGAGAGGTGATGTAGTACTCGGCGATATCGAAGAAATTAAGAGAGACTATGGATTTGATTGGGATAGATCCCGTTGGGTATGTTTGCCCTCACATTCCCGAGTGCTTCGTCTTAGATTATTAGAAAAAATAAAGGAAATTTCTGAATTTGCTAATAGATTTCCTTATAACACTTTAAAGATATCTAAGAAAAAAATTAAAGGTCCTCGAATTGGATTTGTTTCAGCAGGAGTTCCCTATGCACATTTAATTGATGCACTTAACTATTTTGGTGTTAAAGAAGAGGTTTCAATTCTTAAATTAGGAATGGTATATCCTCCTCCAAGAGAGCTCATCAAGAAGCTTTTCTCATCTGTTGATAAAATTCTTGTAGTTGAAGAATTAGAACCATTTATAGAAAATATGCTTAAACAAATAGCTTATGATGAAGGTTTATCAAAAGAAATAGAAATTCATGGAAAAGATATATTTCCCCAAAATGGGGAATTTTCAGCTGAACTTTATTTAGAAAACGTAGCTCATTTAATGGATTTAGAATACGATAGCATACCAGTTCCGGACAAACTAATAATAACACCTCCAAGACTTCCAATCTTATGTCCAGGTTGTTCTCATCGTGCAAGTTTCTATGCAATAAAACAAGTAGAAAAAAAACTGAAAACCAAATTTGTTAATTCGTCTGATATAGGTTGTTATACATTAGCAGTGTACAAACCTCTAGAAGGTTTAGATACGGAGATTTGTATGGGAGGCTCCATAGGGCTTGCAAATGGGATTTCAAAAATTCAACCCAAAGAAAACCCCGTTTTAGCAATTTTAGGAGACTCTACATTTTTTCATTCGGGAATACCTGCATTAATAAATGCTGTCTATAACCAAAATAATATATTGGTAATGATTCTAGATAATAGATCAACAAGCATGACAGGATTTCAAAATAATCCTGGGACAGGAATTAAAATCACAAAAGAATTAGGTAAAAAAGTATCTATCGAAGATCTTGTACAAGGATGTGGTGTTTCACCTGAAAATATATGGATAGAAGATTCTAATAATTTGCCTAAAATGATTGAAAAATTAGAGGAAGCAGTAAAGGCAGAAGGAGTAAGGGTTTTCATATCACGACATACTTGCTCTCTATTAGAATTAAACGAGTATAAATCAAAACAAATTACTCCTCCGATTGTAAAAGTTGATCCTGAGAAGTGTAAAGGATGTCTTATTTGTATTAATAAATTTGGTTGCCCTTCAATAATATTTAATGAAGATGAAAAAAAAGCAATTATAGATCAGGAATCATGTAGCGGATGTAAAGTTTGCATCGATATATGTATTCATAATGCCATTTATGAGGAGGAAGAATAATAAAATGGTCTCTTTCTTCTTTTTTCCAAGGACAATAGCAGTAATAGGTGCTACTAGTAACCCAAAAAAGTTTGGAAATGCAGTTACCATCAATATTCTTAGGAACAAATATCTCCAAAGTGAATTATTTCTAGTTTCTCATAAAAGTCAAGAAATTATGGGTTTAAAAAGTTATAAATCAATTTTAGAGATTCCAGAAGACATTGATATTGCTATTATTTTAGTCCCTGCGAGAGTTATTGATCAGATAATTGATCAATGTATAGAAAAGAAGGTCAAAGGTATAATTATTATAACTGCTGGTTTTGGTGAAATAAATGAAGAAGGCAAGAAAAAAGAATATAAAATAAATGCTAAGTGTAAGAAAGCGGGAATACGTATTATGGGACCAAATTGTGTGGGGATACAGAATTTAGATATTGGTTTAAATGCTTCGTTTATTCAAGCCGCACCTCCTGGATATATTAGCATGATAAGTCAGTCTGGTTCTTTTGGTTGTGCCAGTTTTTATGCTATGGAAAGGGAATATATTGGTTGTTCAAAATTTGCGAATATAGGTAATAATATTGATGTTTCTTTTAATGATATTTTAGAATTTTTTTATTCTGATCAAAATACTCAAATAATATCTATATATATGGAAACCCTCGAAAACGGTAGAGAATTTTTAAATTATATCAAAAAAATAGTATTTGAAAAACCCATTGTAGTATTAAAAGGAGGTAAAACAAGTTTAGGTATGAAAGCTGCTAGTAGTCATACTGGATCACTCGCAACCAATTATAAAATGTTAAAAACATCATTAAAACAAGCGGGAGCGGTATTGTGCGAAAATTCCAATGACTTTATAACTGCTCTCAAGACCTTTTCATATTTCCCTATTCCTAAAGGTGAGAGAATTGGAGTTCTTACAAATAGTGGAGGGAGTTCAGTTTTATTTAGTGATAAAGCAGAAGAGTTCAATTTAAAATTAACAGAATTTTCTGAGGAGTTTAAGGAAAGTATATCTCCCTATTTAATACCACTAGTGAAAAAAGTAAATCCTCTTGATATGATTGGAGGGGCAGATGAAATCACATATTATAACATCACAAAAATCATGCTCGAAGATCCGAACATTGATATTGTTGTTGCTTGTGTAGTAATTCCTCCATTTTTAGAAATGAAATCAGATGAACATTATAGAGGTATTATACGTGCATGGAATGATACTGAGAGAGAGAAACCATTAATACCTTTAATGATGTTTGCTGAAGAATTTAAAGTATTAAGAGAGTTATCAAGGAGAGAAAAAACAACAATTTTCTTCTCACCTCATGATGCTGCTTTTGCAATTAAATTATTATGTGATAGAATGAAATTAATAAATGGTTTAGAACGTTTTTAATTAATAATTAGAAAGAATTAATTAGAATAGCTATACAACTATTGTAAATCCATTCTTTTCTAAGATTTTTACTGCTTCTTCAATAATATCATCTTCCACACGCACAATAAGCATTGAATCGTCTTTTACCAAAGTAGAATAGCAATAGTCAATATTAATTTTGTTATCGCCTAATGTTTTTGGAATATAATATAGCGCATCGGGATTATCATTTAATCTGATAGCAATAACTTCTGTAGTAGAAAGGAGATAATCTTTTTTTTCTAAAAGAATAACACATTGTTCTGGTTTATCTACTAAAATTAACAATAACCCATATTCAGACGTTTTAGCAACTGTTAAAGCTCTAATAAAAATCTTATTATCCATTAGAAGTTTAATTAATTTAGCTAATACACCTGGTTTATCCTCAAGAAACACACTTAGTTGTATCATTATAATGTCTAAATTTTTTATTAAATTCTTAACTGTAAATTTTAATATTACTTTTTTTTTAAATTTAGTAATAATAAATTATCTTACCACAATAAAATATATTTTAATTAAGAAAAAATTACTTAGAATTCCCTTCTATGATAAAAAACTTTTACGATAACCATAAGAATTTTTCTTCTAGGACGTTAATAGAATATTATATTTCTCCAGGAATAAAATGCAAATTCGATATTTTAAAGGCAAATATTGAAACTAAGAAGAATTATAACTATGGGATTGATCTTGGGTCCTCTGGGAATTCATTTCTTTTCTTTATGAATAATATTAGTCAAAAATTCTCTTTAGATATCGCAGATCTTCCTTTAAAACAATATATTCATAAAACTGAGTGGCATCCTTTATGTGGGGAAATAACAAAATTACCTTATCGAGATAATTCTTTTGATTTTTTAACAGCTCTTGATGTATTAGAGCATATTAAGGATGACGAGTTTGTTATATCTGAAATTAGTAGAGTAGTAAAGAAAAAGGGTATCGTTGTTATTACTGTTCCCCACCGAATGAAATATTATACTAATCAAGATCGTTTAATAGGCCATTATCGGAGATATGAATTCCCAACCATTGCTTCTCTTTTTGAAAAATACAACTTAAAAGTGATTCGTTCCTTTGGGGTGTACGGGCAACTAATGAGGATTGCTGATATCCAATCCTCGAATCCTGAAAAATTAGAAACAAATCTTTTAAATTTACGAAAGCGATACGTGTCTGATAGTCGATTTCGACGGATTTGGAATTTTTTTATAAGATCAAGTTCAGTGGTCATGAAGATAGATGCAAAATATCACTCATTGAAAAGAGCAATGAATATTGGTATAATTTTTAGGAAGGTTTGATAATTAAAATATTGTTTTTTTAAGACTTAGCGCTTTTTAATTTGTCAAATAATCTTTTATACTCGTCAATATATTTTTCTTCTTTGGATTCATCGATTTTTTGCAAAAGCTCAATAGATTTAGTTAATACTTCAGATTTTTTCTTAATTTTTTCAAGAAATTGCTGTTTATTAAAATGAGCTTTTGAAATGTCAATATTGTCTTTAACTTCTAAAATTGAAGCTTCAATTTCTTTTTGTGATTCAATTACGCTATTAATTACACCTAATTGTAGTTTTTTCTTTCTTTTTTCTAACTTAATGCAATTTTCACAGACAATTTCTTCACCCTTTTCTTGCTTACTTAATTTTTCTCCTTTATTCATCATAAAAGGATTTTTACAGCGCTCGCACGCTACAAGTTCAACTAGAAGCTTATCCGTGTTAGAATTGGGCATAATAAAAAACAAATAAATCTTGGTTTTAAATATTTATCTATAATAATAATCTTGTTTTAATAATATATTATTATTCCATTAATTCTCAATTTTAAAAGACGAGTAAGATCGTTTTATATGAATCTCAATATGATTAGTATCTTACCATTTTTCATTAGTTTATATAAATAGGTTGCATCAAGAAAAAAATTATACATTCCAACCAATGCCAAACATTAAAAGTATTAATAATATTCCAGTATAAGCCGCTAAACATGCCAGAAGCTTCCGAACAATAGTATTGTCCATCCGAGTACTTAAATATGTGCCAATTTGAGCTCCGATTATCGTACCAAGACTCATAAAGATGGGCCACATGAGAGAACCATTGTAAGTACCAATTAAGAAGTGCATAAGGACACCAAAAAAGGAAGTTGATGCCATCGCAAATTCACTTGTGGCCGCAGCTCTTTTCGGGTTCATACCAAGAAGTATCATAGAAGTTGTATCCGCTGTACCACCCCCTAAACCAGCTAATCCCGTTATGAACCCCCCTGAAAAAGAACTAAAAGAGGCGATGTAGGGATTACTAACATCTAATTTTGATTTGCTTTGTCCTTTATTTTGGTCATAATTTTGATTAGAGGAATCTTGATTTTTTGAAAAATGGCTTGTATCCTTTCTAAATAAAAGTATTGCAAGAACAATTATTATACTACCACAAATTCCTGCTAACACACTATTAGCAATAAATAATGTAATAGCTCCCCCTAAAATTACACCTGGTATATCCCAGAGATTATAAAGCATTGCAAGCCTATAATTTACCATGTGTTTTTTCATATATGATATTGAAGCGCTTATAGTTAACCCAGTCATGCTAAATAATGAAACTACAATTGCAGATTTGGGTTCAAATCCCAAAAGAAAGATACTTGTGGGAATAATTAAAACTCCACCTCCCAGTCCAACTATAGAGCATATAATTCCTATAAGTAGACCAATAGGAATAGCAAGAAAAATAAATTCTTCTCCGAGTGGCATCTTACACTTAATCACGAAGCATTTTTAAATAATTTTTAGATTAAAATGCCTAGTAAAAAAGTAATAAAGTCATTGTATATTTCGAATTCTTTTTTAAATAATATCATAAATATATTAATTGTATAACTTAATCTTTAATTGGATAAACCTTAAAAATAACTAATTGAAGAGAAAGATAATGGTACAGGTTAAAGATATTGAAAAACTTATGGATGATCTCATGATTGAACCAGACGATAAATTTATCGATCTAAAACGATACCTTCTTAGTGAATTCGAATGGGGAGTAGATCCTTTAAAAAAGTCTCAATTTTTAATAAGAGGTATTCCTATTGAAGATAATATGAGATTAGGTGATCTTTTAAACGCTTATTTACCTGAGGAAATGATAGTTCTTAAAGAAATGTAGACTGGCTTATAAATCTCTTTTTTATTCAAATATGATTGTTTTATTGTTACTTATGAATACTCTATCTTCAAAAACGAGCTTTAATGCTTTTGAAAGTGCTATTATTTCGACTTCTCTTCCCGCCTGTTCCATGTCTTTTATCCTATATTTATGATCAACATTAATTATTTCTTGAATAATTATAGGTCCTTCATCAAGTTGTTCAGTAACAAAATGAGATGTAGCTCCAATGATCTTGACGCCTCGTTTGAATGCTTGTTCATAAGGATTTACTCCCGTAAAAGCAGGTAAAAAGGAGTGATGGATATTGATAATTCTATTTTCAAACAAAGATACGAAACTAGGTGTTAAAATTCTCATATATTTGGCGAGAACAAGATAATTAGGGTCAAATGTATTAAGAATTTCTAGGATTTCCTTTTCATGAACCTCTCTTTCTTTGTCTAGATGGCTCACATAATAAAATGGGATTTTAAATTTACTCACTAAAGATTCTAAATCAGGATAGTTGCTAACAACAGCAAGTATTTCAGCATTGATTTCATTGTATTCATTTTTTATTAATAAATCTCCAAGACAATGATGCTCTTTGGTAACCAATATAATTATTCTTTTCTTTCTTTGTTCAATGAGCTTAATATTTGATTCTTTTGACAACACGTCTCTTAATTGAGTAATAATAGCATTAATGTTAACTTCTCCAGTGAATTCAGAGCGCATGAAAAAATTTTCTTCTTCTTCTTCGACAAATTCATTATTACTTATGATATTTAATCCTTGATTATAGAGGACACCCGTGATTTTATATATAAGTCCTTTTTCATCCTTAGAATCCACTAAAAGAATATATTTTGCCATTAGTATATTTTTCAAATTATTGTATCAATATATATTTTGATTTTTTTATGCTACAAAATCTTAAATCATTTTAAGAATAGTATAAATTTATCATAATAATCGATGTGAATATATTTAATGAGTAGTGGTTTCAGACTTCTTCGATTAGAATATATATTTTCTGTACTAATTCCTTGTTTATTATGTATATATTTGAACGATTACGAGATATCATCTCATATCTGGATACTAGCTGGATTTTCATTTTATGCAATCACGGGAAATACTCTTAATGATGTTATTGATATGAGAGATCCAAATGAGAAAGAAACATTAAAAAGAGTAGAAGGTTATGGAAGAAAGGAAATAGCAGTTCTAGCAATAGCAAGTTTTATGCTGGGAACTATGTGTTTCCTAAATGATATTTTTGGAGTCCCGATTCTTGGATTCTACCTAGTAATTATTATATTCCTGGTAATTTTCTATTGTATATTTAAAAGGTTGGTCATCATTAACCATATCATTTTGGGTGTATCTCATATAATTCTCCCATACTTTATGATAAAACTAAATGCAGGAGATAATGTTTTGAGAATATTTCCTAAAATGGAATTATATGAGTCTTTATTGTTAGCGACAATAACCGCAGTAGCCTTTACAGGACAAATGGTTCATGAAATGATTGATGGGGATTCTTTAGCAAAACTAAAGCCAAAATCATCTCAAATAGTGATTTGGACCGCATGTATTATCTCTTTACTTATAGCAATATTTTCCTTTATTATTACAAAATATTGGATATTTTTACCAATTATTTTTTTTCCATTGGGAATACTTTACATTTTTCGAAAACCTAGGAATAA
>Ga0209427_10006117_pt1 | contig 13767 bp, 12 predicted proteins | sample DeeMarSWOR136_30_FD_187465 | JGI IMG/M metagenome (GOLD analysis project Ga0209427, IMG submission 187465) | Marine sediment microbial communities from White Oak River estuary, North Carolina - WOR-1-36_30 (SPAdes) (version 2) | ecosystem: Environmental > Aquatic > Marine > Intertidal zone >... | reverse complement strand
GATGACCTCATTGCCAGTTATTGTGATCAACCGAAGCACAATAGGTTTAAGTGCAGCTATCATAACTGTAACCGAATATTGATGGCATACGGTACCGCTCCTTTTAAATGCACGGCATGTGGTCACGGTATGATGAAAATACAGAAGCCAATCCACTGCTGTGAATGTGGAGCAGCGATCTACTCCAGTGCCAGCAAACACAGTGATGTTGTATGCAAACATTGTACTGAGAATAAGGTCGCTAATATTGAACAACTTGAAAAAGAAGTTGGTGCCGAATTACGCCGACTCCAGAAAAAACCCAAGAAGAATGGAGAATCATTGGGAATTATTCGGAATAAGAAAGACCATGAGCTAGCCCTTTGTCTGTTGAAGAGGATAAAAGAAAAAATTGCCAATGAAGGCCTTCTAGAGGCCAGGAAAGAGAAGGGATTTAGCCAAAAAGCTTTAGCGAATTATCTTGGCTGTTCCCCTAATTATCTCTGTGAGATGGAAAAAGGGCGTAAACCATTGAATAAAAAGGCGATAGCGTTCTTAAAAGAGGGGATAAAAACTGGAAAATCTTGAAATGGACAACTATCTGCCAATACTTACACGAATCATGAAAAACAGGTTAATTTTTAGTGTTGAAAATAAAGAGGTTATACATGGATTTTTGCCCCAAAAAAGGCTTATTTCGGCTTTTTCAATCAACACGATAAAAACTGGGAAAAATGAGTGCAGTTGAACGTGGATTAGCTCCCCCAAAGAGACGCCGCAGGAAAGCTACGTTAGACCCCCAGGGCTTTCGATGTGCTGTTTGTGGAAGTCTTATCACGGGAGCTGAAACATATTACCCCCCACTGACTTATTATCTTGTCAGTAGATTTATCAACCTGCTCAAAGCTAATAAAGGCCAGGACTATTCTGATGCAGTGCTGGATTGCTTCCATGCTACCTTCGGACCGAATAATCCAGAGATGAGGAAAGCCCTGAGGAGAGAGGGATATCTAGAACAGTTCGAACAGCGGTTCGGTAAGCCTGAGGACACACTATACAAGAAAAAATGCTTTACTTGCGGCGAGCTCAAGGATGTGTGGGAAGTAACCCTAGATTGGGACGAAAAACTATGTCCTGAAATCTGCGAGGATTGTCTGAAAGAAAAAGATAGAAAACAAAAAAATGAGTAATCGTCCATATTTCGAACTAGCCAGTAATGAGCTAGAAATTGCTAAATTTCTTCCCAGGTCGAGAAGAACAAAGTTTTCGGCATTCTATACAGAAAATAGAATCCTGGGAAGAGAGGAAGCCGAGAAGTGCTTACAAGCGGATAGAATAGGTGATCCTTGGCACAAGAACAAAGGAGCAAACGAAGAAATAGAAGTATTTCTTAATAAGGGCGGCCAAGGAATGGATTTAACATTTGATGAGGAACACCTGATCCATGGGATCGCAAGCATCTTTACTATGTATGACTATGAAACGAATTATATCGAATGCACTGAAAGAGGGCTCATGAAGGCCATGAGATGTGAAAAAAATCTCAGCGGCTGGAAACGTCAGGACTACAGAAGGGCATTAGAAAGCCTGTCAAACAAAAAATTTCCCATTTATTGGACAGAGAGAAGCGGGTGGAGGTGGGTCACTTTTGATACCATTATAAAACTGGCTTGGGGAGTCAAGATCAAAGATGGAAACCTGGAATTTAAAAATGTGCCTACAAGGAAAAATTTTTCTCGATACAGAATTGCATTCAATAAATTACTCGTAGGGACGTTGACTAAAAACTTCAGATTGGCCAATCCAGAAATTTTCAATGAGATAAGAGAATACAAGGCACGTATAAATAAAAAACCCTCAAAATACGATATTAGGTTCTATTATTTGCTTCTACATGAAAACAAGCAAGAAATTAAAAGGAATTATCTCAAAATTGCCAGAGCACCGATGCTCATGGAACACCTCATCAAAGACAGAAAATTCAAAGAGCTTAGAGATAGGCTCAACTCCATTTACAGGATGTATTACGATTTGAGATACCTCTCCAACTATCACATTGATTATGAAGGAGCCAAACATAACATCGATATTCTGTACCTAAATAAAGAGAAATTTTATCAATTTAGGGACGAGAAATAATGGGAATTAGATGTGCGTCTAATCACGCAAAAACGTCGTATAATGGCGCAAAAACGTCGTATAATCGTGCAATTTCCTGGGGAAAATGTCGTAATCTAATTAATCTAATAAATCTATTAAGAATAAGAGAGGGTGTTCGCAAGGCTTTTAAATGCCTTGCTCACCCCCTCGGAGAAAAAAGAGATTATGTGGGTAAGTGTCTAGTCCAGTGGCGTGCCATCACTGAATTTATCAATCGCTCGCTGTTTGTCCTGTGTGTGAATGTATTTCAGCGAGGGGGTAAAAGCATTGTCACTCGCCGCAGGTCAAAGGGCGGGCCGTATATCCAGGGCGCATATTCTTGTTCGGGTGGCCCTTGGAATGTTTCAAGGAGCTATTAATGAAACTGCTCACCGTGCAGGAAGTTGCGAACGTACTGCACTGCCATAAAAACTCTGTTTACCGCAATAAGGATATCCCCCGCATAAGAATCCCTGGTGTGGGTATACGGTTTAGAGAATCCGATATTGAGGACCTAATCAATAACGGCTCATCAAAGAATCCATCCCTTCTTGACTCTTTTTCAAAGGTTGACTTAGCTCTCGATCAGTATGATAAACTGTTCCTGAAAGGAGTACGGATGAGTCAAAAGGGAAAAACGTGGACATATCCCTTTGGCTCGGTTTATCTCAGGCAAAACAAAACTGGGAAAGAGAGGTGGTATATCTACTACAGGGTAGAAGGTGAAAGGATCCGCAAAGTTATTAAGAACGCACAATCAAGAGCTGATGCGTTGAAGGTTCTCCAGATCGAAGTCGCTGATGCCTTTCGAGGGAAACACGGGATGAAGAAAGAAGAGAAAAGAATCAAATTCAGTGAGCTTGCAGACATGTACATAGAGTACTCTAAGCTAAACAAAAAAAGCTGGCGGGAAGATTGCTACAGAATAGAAGCTCATTTGAAACCATTCTTTGGAAAGCTCCAATTAAAAGAAACCACTCCCCTACTAATTGAAAATTACAGAGCAAAAAGACTTAAAGCTGGAATTGCAAAATCAACCACGAACAGAGAGTTGGCACTGTTAAAATCAATCTATTCGAAAGCAATCGATTGGAATCTCTATGTTGAAAATCCAGTACGAAAAGTCAAATTGTTTTCAGAAGGCGACAACCTGAAAGAAAGGATCTTATCCCCAGAAGAGGAAAGAAGACTTCTCGATGAAAGTGCAGTACACCTAAAACCAATTTTATCAACTGCGATACACAGTGGAATGCGAAGAAATGAGATATTGACTCTAACCTGGAACCAGGTCAACCTATCAAAGAAGATAATTCGTGTAGAAAAAGCCAAGAGCGGCAAAATCCGATACGTCCCCATTAATGATTTTCTTCTGGAAGAGTTTATCGAGTTGAAGAAGAAAAATGGGAAATCAGCTTATGTCTTCTTAAACCCTAATACAAATAAGCCCATCGGAGATATCAAAACAGCTTTCAATGCAGCAAAAAGACGTGCAGGTATCAAAGGATTGAGGTTCCACGATCTACGCCATACCTTTGCGACAAGATTGATTGAGTATGGAGTAGATCTCATCACTGTCAAAGAGCTATTAGGTCACCACAGCGTTGTTATTACTCAGCGGTACACACATTCAAACTTAAACCAGAAGATGAATGCCGTTCAAAAGCTATCGCAGAAAAAAGAAAAAGTCCAATACTCTATCCCCATTTTGTCCAAACGAGATAATTCTCAAGGTTTAAATGTTTTATTTACAGCGAATTAGAAAAGTGATGTACTGGACTGTGGATCCAGAGGTTGGGGGTTCGAGACCCCTCGCTCACCCTTCCAATTACCCCTGTCCTTGTATCCATTTAAACAACTTACGATCTCATTGTACCTTTGGTCTACTTAGTTAGATAACTCTAGATTAAGTCATTCTAAACAGAATTTAGTCTGGAGTTACTGACCGAAGTACTGACCGAGAGTCAAAGGACCAAGTCTGCACTCTGATATCCATCCCCTATTTCCAGAAAGAGAGGAGGAACTTTGCAATTTATTGCAAGGTTTCAGCGTGTTTTGGTCCAGATTTTGGCCTGATCCAGCTCGCCGAATCGCCGCCTGTGAATCTTAAGTCTTAATCTATCCAATCGATTAGACCCATAGCCCCCCATCGGTTCCGCAAAGAAGGATAATCCGCACGCTAATATAAACAATAAATTTCGGGCATATACGAGTTGACTCTATTCCCCTGAATTTGATATTCTTTTCCTGCGCTCGTCAGAAGGGAACGCAATGGGAGTTAAATGCCCTAAATGTCAGCATGAGAATCCCGATGATACCATTTTCTGTGGGAAATGTGCCACACGGCTCCCTTCCCCAGAAAAGGCCGAAGTCACCGAGACCTTAGAGACACCCAAAGAAGAGTTAACTACGGGCTCTACATTTGCCGAAAGGTACCAGATTATTGAGGAGTTGGGAAAAGGGGGAATGGGAAGAGTCTATAAAGCTCATGACACAAAGATTAAAGAAAAGATCGCTTTAAAACTCATTAAGCCTGAGATCGCTAAAGATAAGAAGACTATCGAAAGATTCAGCAATGAACTCAGGTTGGCCCGTAAGGTTAGACATAAGAATGTCTGCGGGATGTTTGATATAGGAGAAGAGAAAGGGACTCACTATATCACAATGGAGTTTGTCCCTGGCGAAGATTTAAGGAGTCTGATCAGACGTATCGGTCAACTGCCTATTGGTAAATCCATAGCCATAGCCAAGCAGATCTGTGAGGGATTAGCTGAGGCTCACAGATTAGGCGTAGTGCATCGTGATTTGAAGTCGAACAATATCATGATTGATAAAGAGGGAAATGTACGGATCATGGATTTTGGGATCGCTCGATCCATTGAAGCAAAAGGAATCACGGGAGCAGGAGTGATGATCGGGACACCCGAGTATATGAGTCCAGAGCAGGTAGAGGGAAAGGAAGTTGATCAACGGTCAGATATCTATTCACTGGGAATCATTCTTTATGAAATGGTTACAGGCAGAGTTCCTTTTGAAGGAGATACGCCTTTCACAGTGGGAGTAAAGCACAAGAGTGAAATGCCACAGAACCCGAAAGAACTAAATACCCAGATTTCTGATGATCTTAATCGTATGATTCTGAGATGTCTGGAGAAAGAAAAAGAGAGGAGATATCAGAGTACAGGTGAGGTTTGTTCTGAATTAGAGAATATAGAGAGGGGAATCCCAACCACAGAAAGAATTGTCCCTGAGAGGAAGCCGCTCACTTCGAGAGAGATTACCGTAACATTTGGCTTAAAGAAACTTCTCATTCCTGCTGTGGCTGTCATTGGCGTTGTCCTCATCACGGTCGTTATCTGGAAGCTTATTCCCAAAAAAGAAGTGGTTCCCATCCCCTCAGGTAAGCCATCGCTTGCTATCATGTATTTTGAAAACGACACTGGGGATGAGGGCTTAGATCATTACAGAAAGGCTCTTTCAGATTTGTTGATTGCAGACCTTTCCCAATCCAAGTTTATCAGTATTGTAAGAGGAGATAAGATCTTTAACGTCCTCAGCCAATTGAATCAATTGGAATCAAAAAGCTATTCCTCAGAAATTCTGAAGGAAGTGGCCACGCGAAGCAAAGCTTCACACATTCTGCAGGGGAATTATACAAAAGCAGGCGAGAATTTCAGGATCAACATCATGCTTCATGACGCAAACACAGAAGAGCTTATAGGATCAGAAATGGTAGAGGGAGTGGGTGAAGAGAGCATCTTTCCTATGGTGGATGAGCTGACACGCAGAATCAAGGCCAATTTAAGGCTTACCAGAAAGGAAATCGCCAGCGATCTTGATAAAGAGGTGGGGAAGATTACGACTTCCTCTCCTGAAGCCTTTAAGTTCTACAGCGAGGGGAGGATGTATCACCAAACAGGTGATTTTCGAAGGAGTATTCAACTCATGGAAAGAGCGGTGGCCATTGATCCTGAATTTGCCATGGCTTATAGATCCTTGTCAGCGTCGTTTGGCAACCTCGGTTACGGTGCTGAAAGAAAAGAATTCCTCAGAAAGGCATTTGAACTGAGTGAAAGAGCTTCAGATAGAGAAAAATACATCATCCAGGGTGATTTCTTCAGACAGTCGGAAAAAACATATGACAAAGCCATTGAAGCTTATGAGAGACTCTTAGAGCTTTATCCAGAGGACTCGATTGGTAATACGAATTCAGCAATTTTATACAGCAGTATAGAAGATTGGGATAAAGCCATTGAACGGCTTGAAGTTTTGAGGCAGGCCAAGGATGATTCTCCCTATTCCTATACAACTCTTTCAAGATCATACAGTGCAAAAGGGTTATATAGAAAGGCTGAAGAAGTTCTTGAGGATTATCTGAATAATATTTCAGATAGCTTTATGGTACGTGGTTATTTGGCTCTGACTCATTTTTGCCAGAGAAAATTTGATCTTGCCCTTGTCGAGGCAGACAAAATGGCTTCTATTGATCCCAATCTATTTTTAGAATTCTTTGTGAGGGGAGATACCTACAGTCATCAGGGGAAACTGCTTGAAGCTGAAAAGCAGTATCAAAAGCTCCTTGAGAATGAGGAATTAACAGTTCGTGATGGGGGAATAGAAAGATTAACGGCTTTGTACATATTGCAAGGAAAGTTTAAGAAAGCTCGAGATCAAGCCGCTCAAGGAATTGAATTTGCAGAGAAGCTTGGCCAGACGGGATGGAGAAGGGATCATCTTTACGATTTGGCATATTTGAATCTCATATTGGGGAATCCTGAGGCTGCCCTGGAAGAGCTGGAGGTCATAAGGAAAAGTGCGGTTGAAGAAGATGTTGTCAGCTGGCAAAAATCAGTTTTATATGCAAAAGGACTTGTCTATGTTGAAATGAAATATTTAAAAGAGGCCAAAGATGTGGCAGATGGCCTTAAAAAAATGATAGAGGAAGGATTAAACAGTAAAGAAATAAGATTTCATCATCATCTATTGGGCTTAATAGAGCTTGAAAGAAAGAATTTTTCTGAAGCCATTGGCCACTTTAAAAAAGCCATAGCTTTGCTGCCATACCAACACTCCATTGGCGCTGATGATCATTCGCTGTTCATCGATTCTTTAGCATCAGCTTACTTTCAAACTGGAGATTTAGAGAAGGCCATCGAGGAGTATGAAAGGATAACAAATCTTACTTCAGGTAGATTTTATCAAGGGGACACCTACGCCAAGAGCTTCTACATGCTTGGTAAAATTTTCGAACAGCAAGCCAACAAAGCCAAAGCCATCGAACACTACGAAAGATTCCTCGATCTCTGGAAGGATGCTGACCCTGGCCTCCCCGAGGTTGCGGATGCCAGGAAGAGGCTGGCTGGGTTGAAAGAAACATGATTAAAAAAAGAAGGCTGGAATACAAGGAATTCCCCACTAAATCGATAATTGCTCCGGATACTAAAATCAAAGGGACAATTATCAGAAGTAGTAGCATCCGCATTTCAGGGCACTTTAACGGCAGAATCAACAGCGATCGGCTAGTCATCCTCGACAAAGGGGGGAAAATTGATGGCATGATCAACGCTCCACATGTCATCATTAATGGGGAATTAAATGGGAATATAGATTCAGCGGAACATGTCGAACTTAGGGCCGAATGTCGGATGATTGGTAATATCAACACTGGTAAAATCGCCATAGCTGAAGGTAGCATCATTCATGGGGAAATCAAGACAATCAAGAAAAAAGACATCCCTTCCACCTCTGAATCTGATAAAAAATTCTTTAAGATAAAAGAAAAAGTTGACCAAGGGCCTCCCGAGGATGAGGAGGCGAGGGAGAGGCTGGCTGGGTTGAAGGGGCAATCAGCATGAGAAGATTTTTTGCGCTGATCCTGGGTTTGGCTATAGCTTTAATGTTTGGGTGCGTTGAAAAGTCCGATCAAAAAAAGAACCAAATATCTATCACCTCTAAAACAGGCTTCATCGATGTGGGAGAGACAAAGCTTTATTATGAGGAGATGGGGGAGGGCCTTCCTCTTGTGATGATTCATGGAGGTGGTTTAAATCATCATATGTGGGAAGACCAGTTTGAAGTCTTTGCTGAAGAGCACCGCGTAATACGTTACGATGTACGAAATCATGGCCAGTCCGCTGGTATACCCGGTGAGTTTAAACATTACGAGGATTTACACGAGCTTCTTGAGCAGTTAAGCATAGAAAAGGCTGCCATTTTGGGCTTATCGTTGGGGGGAAGGATTGCCATCGACTTTGCCATTGCATATCCTGAAAGGGTTTCTGCCATCATTCTAGCTGCTCCTGGAGTGAGCGGATTTGAGCTTAAAAGTGAAATATTTAAGGAAAACTCAACAAGAATGGATGAGGCTTTAAGAGCCGGGGATGTCGAGCTTGGTGTAGAATATTTCCAGCGATCTTGGACGGATGGACCTTACAGAACACCTTCTCAAGTTGATTCCGCAGTGAGGGAAAAGGTTAAAACCATGGCTTTAAATACAGTGAATAAATGGAATCCTGAAAGTGTCGCAATAGAGCTGGAGCCTCCCGCTGTTAATAGATTAAATGAAATCCAAGCTCCTACATTGGTTGTTGTAGGAGATCTCGATATGCCTGGCATTTTAGAGATCCTGCAATTGATTAAAGAGAATGTTGCAGGAGCAGAAACTTTCACAATTGCCGATGTTGCCCATATGGTCAACATGGAAAAGCCCGGAGATTTTAACAAGATCGTCCTAGATTTTCTCAAGAAACTTGAATGAAAGGTTCAAGTGCAAGGACTCCTGTGGTGAAGGATGCGAGGAAGAGGCTGGCTGGGTTGAAGGGGGCCTGATAACCTATATCCCCCAAAAATCATGCAGAATTGGCAAATAACAAATTAGGAGAAAAAAGTGGAGTTTTTTGAGTTAATCAAGAAAAGGTATAGCGTACGTGCTTATCAATCGAAACCGATAGAGGATGAAAAACTTCAAAAGGTACTTGAAGCAGCGCGTATGGCTCCAACAGCGGATAATAGGCAACCTTTTCGTTTCATCGTTATTCATACTCAGGGTCGAGAATCAGAATTAAGGCTAATTTATAACCGTGAATGGTTTTTTAAGGCACCGATAGTGATTTGTGCCTGTGCAGTACCTACTGAGGCATGGACTAGGATTGATGGTAAAAATTATAGTGATGTGGATACAACGATTGCAATGGATCACTTGATTCTTGCTGCAACAGATCAAGGATTAGGGACATGCTGGGTCGCTGCATTTGATCCATCAGCGGCAAGAGAGGTTTTGGGATTGTCTGAGAATGTAGAGCCTATTGTGTTCACGCCACTAGGGTATCCTGCTGATGAGCCAAAGCCAAAGAAGCGTAAAGCTTTGTCTGACCTTATCCGCTATGAATAGCGGTAAAAACAGGCAGAAAGACCAGAAAGCCAAAGCTATTTATAATTACGAGAAATTCCGCGACCTCTGGAAGGACGCTGATCCTGGTATTGCTGAGGTGGAGGATGCACCGAAGAGGCTGGCTGGGCTGAAGGGGACCTGACAACCCATTCCCCTCCGATTAACCCTTCAATACAAAATAATCCCCGCTCTAATATAAGCAATAATTTTATAGCATATGGAGAGTTGACTCTATTCCCACGAATTTGATATTCTTTCATCAGCAAGGGAAAAGGGTCAGCTATGTCGGTAAAATGCCCGAAGTGTCAATCAGATAACACAGATACAGCTAAATTTTGCAGCGAATGTGCCTCACCTCTCCAGCCATCCAAGGATATCGGCGTTACAAAAACCATAGAAACACCTGTTGGGGAGTTTACTAGAGGGACTTTATTCGCTGAGAGATACGAGATAATCGAAGAACTTGGAAAAGGCGGGATGGGTAATGTCTACCGTGTTGAAGACACGAGAACAAAAGAGGAAATTGCATTAAAACTTATTAAGCCTGAAATCGCATCGGATAAAAAGACGATTGAGAGATTCCGCAATGAGTTAATTACGGCTCGCAAGATAAGACACAAGAACGTCTGTGGAATGTATGACCTCGGAGAATATGAGGGAGCTTGCTTCATAACGATGGAGTATGTTCCTGGAGAGGACTTAAAGAGTTTAATTAGAAGAGTAAGGTTAGATATTGGGACAGTCATTTCCATAGGGAAACAGATATGTGAGGGATTAGCTGAAGCACATAGATTAGGAGTTGTGCATCGTGATCTAAAACCGAGCAACGTAATGATAGATAAAGAAGGCGACGCCCGCATAATGGATTTTGGGATAGCTCAATCAATTGAAACGAAAGGAATCACTGAAAGAGGTGTGATGATTGGAACCCCAGAGTATATGTCTCCTGAGCAGGCTGAAGTGAGGGAGGTTGATCAGCGTTCGGATATCTATTCGTTGGGAGTCATACTTTATGAGATGACAACAGGGAAAGTCCCATTTGAAGGAGAGACGGCTTTCAGTATTGCTTTGAAGCATAAAAATGAGATGCCTAGAGAACCGAAAAAGCTGAATGCTCAAATTCCTGATGACCTTAGTCGTTTGATACTGAGATGCATGGATAAAGAAAAAGACAAAAGATATCAAAGTGCAAGTGAGCTCTTTTCGGAGCTTATAGAGATTGAGAAAAGTATTCCAACCACAGAGCGGGTAGTGTCTAGACTGAAACATAAAACAAAAAGAATTACTGCAACCAGAAGGAAAAGATTAATAATATATTGTGCAGTTGGTCTTCTCTCGATTCTGATTATTTTGGGTGGACTCTATTTTCTTAAAGGTAAACAAGGTTCCATTGATTACATTGCAATGTTACCCTTCAATGTTATGGGGGGTGATCGTTCTGATCAAGCTTTTTGCGATGGCCTTGAAGTAGATATAACTAGGAAGCTTGCTAAAGTGGAAAGATTCCAAAAAACGTTCTGGATTTTAGACAATTATGATATTCGTAAAGCTGGAATTAAAAAACCCGAAGGAGCACAAAGAGATTTAGGGGTAAATCAAGTCCTAACGGGAAGTATGAAAATCATTGACAATATGATTAGTTTGACTCTGAACCTTGTTGATACAAAGACTTTGAGACAACTAAGATCCCTGTCTATCACAGACCATATCGATAATCTTTCCATTTGGCAATCTGAAATTTTCATCAAAGCGGCGGAGTTATTAGATTTGGAACTGAAGCCGCAAATTCGTAAAGTATTGTCAGCTCAAGGAACAGCATCGCCAGGTGCATATAAATTATACATAAAGGGCCTTGGCTATATGACAAGCTACAAGGAGAAGGAGAACTTGAACACCGCAATTAGCTTATTTGAACAGGCAATTGAGACAGCCCCCTCTTTCGCCTTATGTTATAAAGAATTGGGTAGAGCTTATAAAAAAAAATCCGAACTTACGAAAGATCCAACCTGGCTTGAAAAAGCTGAGTCATACTGTAACCGTGGTATTCAGATCGATGATAAACTTGTCGATCTTTTTATTACTCTTGGACTAATTCATAGGGACTCAGGCCGCAATGAGGACGCCATTGAAGATTTCCGAAATGCACTAAATCTTGATCCTGAAAACTATGAGGCAACACTTTGGCTGGCAGAATCTTTTGAAATGATAGAAAAAAAGTTGGAAGCAGAAGAAACTTATAAGGAGGCTATACGATTAAGAGAAGGGAACTACTTGGCATATGGATATCTTGGATATTTTTACTACGTCAATTATCGCTTTGCTGAAGCGAAAGAGATGTTCCTGAAGTGGACAGAATTAGTTCCGTGCGATTATATCGCTCATAACAGCTTAGGAGGCACTTACTATAATTTAGATCAAAAGGAATTGTCAAAGGAATCGTTTGAAAAATCATATTCTATCAAGCCTAATCCAGATGCCTGCACCAATTTAGGAACACTCTTCATGAAGGAAAGACGTTGGGCAGACGCCGTGATAATGCTTGAAGAGGCCATAAAATTAGGTGTAGAAGATGATCGATCATGGAGTAATTTGGCTGATGCTTATGAAAAGGCATACGGGAATATGGGAAAGGCTCTTCAAGCCTATGAAAAAGCTATTAAATTCGTTAAAGAATCACTTGCTGTTAATCCAAAAGATGCATACAGTCGATCAAGGTTAGCTTTATATTATTTGAGATCCGGAGACCATAAAAATGCCCTAACTGAGATTGCCAGAGCTCAAGAACTGTTGCCAAATAATCCATATGTTCTTAGTTATGCTATTAGAGTTTATGAACTATCAAATCAACGCGATCAGGCTATTCAAGCTTTAGAAAACTATATTGAATATGGTGGCGCATTAAAAGAAATTCAGACAGACCTAGATCTTTCTGAGCTTCGAAATGATCCTCGTTATAAACAGTTGGAAAAGAATAGAGATCAAAAAAAATAGGTCCATTCAGAAACAGTATAATTAAGTGAGAAACACTTCGTATTATAATTGCAAAACCTAGATAAGTTAAAAAAAGCAAAGCCATAGAGCAATTCCAGAAATTCCTCTCCCTCTGGAAAGTCGCTGACCCTGGCCTCCCTGAGGTGGAGGATGCAAGAAAGAGGCTAGCTGGGTTGAGTGAGTAATAGCCAGAATGAGCAACATTCGACTCATTGCTCACTTAATCTTGTTATATTTAAGACATTTTAAGGGGGTAATCATGGAAAAGAAAAGTTTTAAGAAAGGCATTATTTTTTTGTTTGGAATCCTTGTAACATGTTCAATGTTGGCAACTTTGTGTCCAGCAGAAGAAAAATTGCGAGTTGGAACCTTTGATTCTCGGGCTGTTGTCATCGCTTATGTAAGGTCTGAGCCCGTTAAACAATTAGTGAGCGATCATTTCGAGAAATTAAATAAAGCTAAAGAAGAAGGAGATGAGAAACTTGTTAAAGAATTGGAGGCGTTAGGTCAGGCCTATCAGCAAGTACAGCACCAGCAGGGATTCAGTATAGCCTCAGTTGCTGATATCCTTGAGAAGGTTAAAGCCGAGTTACCAAAAATAGCCGAGGATGCGGGCATAGATATTATCGTGAGTAAATGGGAAGTTGTGTATAGAAATCCCTCAATCGAGATTGTAGATGTTACATCTCATTTGGTTAAGCTATTCAATCCAGACGAAGGAACACTTGAGATAATTGAGGAGATATCAAAGCAAGCTCCAATGCCATTATTAGAACTGTTATTAGAAATACGGAAGGAAAAGCAGAATTTTAATTGAGCAAGGCAACTGACCCCCAAAACTGACACCACCAGGGTGGCTAGTATTTCGTGATACAATAGGCATCATCGGAAGGGATTTGAACCCTGTAAGGAGGCTGATGATGTCTAAAGAGGTCAAGCGCTACACGCCGCGATTCAAGTTCCAAGTGGTCATGGAGACTCTCAAGAGCTCAAAGCCCAGAAGTGCAAACACGCATGAGGAGAGGACAAATGTCATGGCCGAAGCGACATCCCGGATGTTCTTCGTGGAAAAGGCAACCAATTCAGTGGGTAAGGATGTTTAATCACATCGTCAAGATGTGATAAGATTCACCTTCTATTTGACTTTTTATTGTTAGAAAGGAATTAAAGATGAATAAAAAAAGTTTATCCGTCACAAGGCTGTTTGGGATGGGCGCGATTTTGGTGTATTTCCTTTGTTTAAACTCCGTTTTATTGCCCCAATCACAAGA
>Ga0209427_10006115_pt1 | contig 13770 bp, 14 predicted proteins | sample DeeMarSWOR136_30_FD_187465 | JGI IMG/M metagenome (GOLD analysis project Ga0209427, IMG submission 187465) | Marine sediment microbial communities from White Oak River estuary, North Carolina - WOR-1-36_30 (SPAdes) (version 2) | ecosystem: Environmental > Aquatic > Marine > Intertidal zone >... | reverse complement strand
GAAATATTTTGAAAAGGAATCAAATGCAGAAATACCGCTTTCAATGCTTGATGATTCTGCTGTTATTGATGATATTGATTTATCTACTGATTCTCATACTGTTCGGCCTATTATTTTTCCAGGAGGAGATATTGGTTCTCTTGCTATCGCTGGTACAATCAATGATGTAGCCGTTATGGGTGCGAAACCTATTGCTCTTTCTGCTGGTTTCATTGTAGAAGAGGGTCTTCCTATTGAAACTTTTGAGACAATTGTTAAAAGTATGAGTCAAGTAGCTAATGATGCTGGTGTTCCAATTGTTACAGGTGATACAAAGGTTGTTGAAAAAGGTGCAATACAGGAGTTTATGATTAATACAACTGGTATTGGTAAAAGAACTTCTTTACTCGACAAAAACATTAGCGAGGTTAAACGGTACCGAAGTTTTGAAAATAGATGGTTGCTTGATTCAAATCTTAAAAAAGGCGATAAAATCATTCTTTCGGGAAACATTGGTGAACATGGTGTAACTTTGATGTCTTACAGAGAGGGTTATGGTTTTGAAACTGAAATAAAATCTGACATAGCTCCTATAAATGGATTAATGGAAAAGGCATTATCTGTTGGCGGTGTTGTTTCTGCAAAGGATCCAACACGTGGGGGACTTGCGAACACTGTAAACGAGTTTAGCGATAAATCAAAGGTTGGAATTGTTCTTTGGGAGGAAGTTATCCCAGTTCCCAAAGGAGTTAGATCTGCCTGCGATATGTTAGGTATTGATCCTCTTGAAATTGGTAACGAAGGCAAGGTTGTTCTTGGTGTTGTAAAAGAGAACGCAGATGGTGTTTTAGCATCAATTAAAAAACATCCTCTTGGTAAAAACGCGGCAATAATTGGCGAAGCAACAGATACAATTAAAGGTGTAGTTTTGAAAACAACTGTTGGTGGCAAACGGAATCTTCACAAGCCAATTGGAGATCCAGTGCCAAGAATATGTTAACATATATTATTTCCACAAATTTTTATATAGTATATTAGATTACCAGAAACAGAACGTCCATAGTTCATGGAGGCAATATTTTATGGCAAAAGGACTTACAAAGGCATTTAAAAGAGCTTTATGGGTATATCATTGTAATTCTGGTTCTTGTAATGGTTGTGATATTGAGATCATAGCGGCCTTGTGTCCTCGGTATGATGTTGAGCGTTTTGGTATAAGATTAGTTGGTACACCTCGTCATGCGGATGTACTTTTGGTTACAGGTCCTGTGACAAGGAAGATGGAAGACAAGGTTAAACGTATCTATGAACAAATGGCTGATCCTAAAGTGGTTATCTGTGTTGGTAACTGTGGAAACACTGGTGATGTTTTTTATGAATCTTATAACTTAGTTGGTCCAATCAATCAGATCTTACCTGTAGATGTTCATGTTATTGGTTGTCCCCCACGGCCAGAAGCAATTATATTTGCTGTAGCAAAAGCTTGGACAAAACTTGAGACACTGGAGGCTAAAAAATGACTAAAGAAACGAGATTAACTCCTGAACAACTTGTTAAATATTTCAAAGATGAATTTAAAACTAAGATTAAAGACGTTCAGATAAAAAAACGAGCAGCTGGAAAGAAGAAAAATGAAACAGCAACGATCTGGATGAAGGTTGATAAAAGCGTATTCAAAGGAGTAATAAAACATTTATGTGATTTGCAATTTCCCCACCTAGCAGTTGCTTCTGGAAATGATCTTGGTAAAACAATCGAGTTAATCTATCATTTTACTGTAAATTTTGGCAAACGTATGGAGGAAGTTAATTTGCATATTTCTGTTGAACTTCCTAAATCAAAGCCTGAAATTGAAACCATATGTGACTGGATTCCAGGAGCGCTAATAACAGAACGTGAGAAAATGGAAATGCTTGGTGTTAAAATCATCGGAATACCTGATGATCGAAGATGTTTCTTACCAGATGATTTCCCAGAAGGTGTTTACCCATGGCGAAGAGATGAGGCAGGTCCTGACAAATTATATAAAAACTTACATGAGGTGAAAAAATGAAGCAGATAGCTACAACAAAAACAACTTATCATATCCCCATTGGCCCTATTCATCCTGCACTTAAAGAACCAGTTTATTTTGAGTTTGAAATTGATGGAGAAAGAATTATTGATGTCGATGTAAAGCTTGGTCATATCCATCGAGCTATTGAATGGGCGTCTAGAAAAAGAAATCCTATTCAGATACTTTACATGGCTGAGAGAGTCTGCGGTATATGTTCATATTGTCATCCTGCTGCATTTGCCCTTGCTGTTGAAGATGCAGCGGATATTCTAGCCCCTGAAAGAGCAGAGTATTTAAGGGTAATTCAAGGAGAGCTTGAGCGAATATGTTCACATCTATTATGGGCAGGTGTTGCTGCTCATGAAATTGGTTTTGATACAGTATTATATCTAACATGGCAGGTTCGTGAAAGAGCACTAGACTTAACCGAATATTTAACAGGAAATCGTGTTACAAAAGCTATGATGATGATCGGTGGTATACGTAGAGATATCACAAAAGATATGCTTCCTATAATCCAGAAAGACCTTCAATATTTCAAAGATTGTTATGACAAACTTGGTAAAGTATTTTTAAATGATAAAACGGTTAGAATGCGTAGTCAAGGTGCAGGAATTTTAACCGAGGAAGATGCATTGAAGCTTTGTGCAGTTGGTCCAACTACAAGAGCATCTGGTATTAAAAAAGATGTTCGTGTTGATACATCTTATTTTGCATATGGTGATCTTGATATAGAGCATATTACTCCTGATAAACTTACAGGTGAAGTAAATGGAGATGTTTATGATAGGATAATTCAGCGTTTACTTGAGATAAAGCAATCAATTGAATTAATTGAACAATGTATTGATGAGATGCCTTCGGGTGATATTGTTTCTGAACCAAAAATCGCCAAATTGCTTGCACAGTTAAAGAAAGTAACAGGTGAAGGTGTTGGAAGACATGAGGCACCACGTGGTGAAGTAATTCATTATGTAAAATTTGATGGAAATGATGCGCCATACACTTGGAAAATCAGAGCTCCAACCTATAACAATATTTTACCTTGGATTCCAATGCTTAAGGGAGAACAAATAGCTGATATTCCAATAGTTGCAGCATCAACGGATCCTTGCATGTCGTGTACCAATAGAGTTGGAATTGTTAAAGATGGCAACAAATATGAACTCACAAAAGAACAACTTCATAAAATGAGTGTTGAAAAAACAAGGAGGTTAATGAAATGAGATTTTCAATGCTCCCTTCAGTTTTTGCCCAGATGTTTAAAAAACCATGGACAAATAGATTTCCAGCAAAATATGCTCCATCAAACACTACTCAGTTTTTAGCTGATGTTGGAGCAGGAAAAGCAAAACTTATTCCACCTGTTGAAACTCCGCCTAATTTCCGTGGAAAAATTCAATATGATAAAGAAAAATGCATTGGCTGTCAGCTATGTATAAAAGTCTGCCCATGTGAGGCGATTGAATTCAAACCTAAAGAAAAGAAAATTAAGATTTACTTAGCTCGATGTTGTTTTTGTTCGCAATGTAATGATATCTGCCCCACTGGTTGCCTAAGTATGAGTAATGAGTTTTTACTTGCTGGCATTGACCCATATTCTAAGGATTTAATAGTTGAATAGGTAAGATTTGATGAAACTTATCTTTAAAGGCGTAGTACAAGGTGTAGGTTTTAGACCAACTATTTATCGTATTGCAAAAAAGTTGGGTCTAAAAGGCTATGTTTTGAATAAAGGTTCTGAGGTAGAAGTAATTATAGATAAAAGTAAAGATGAATTTATCAAACAGTTAAAGGAACATTTGCCATCTATTGCAATAATAACTAAAATAGTGGAAAAAAAAGATGACAGAACCTTTGATGATTTTAAAATTCTACATAGCGAGAAAGGTGAGAGACTTTCATTAATACCACCAGATGTTGGTATTTGCAATGATTGTCTAAATGAATTATTAAATGAAAATGATAAACGTTTTCATTTTCCTTTCACAAATTGCACAGTATGTGGTGCACGCTATAGTGTTGTAAAAGATGTTCCATATGACAGAGAAAGAACTGCGATGGATGAGTTTAAACTATGTGAATCCTGTGAAAAAGAATATAGTTCTCCATTAAATCGTCGTTATCATGCACAGACAATTTCTTGTCCAACTTGTGGCCCGATTTTTAAATTGTATGATAAAGAGAAGAAGGATCTTGGAGAAAAACATGCAATTAAGCGTTTTGCTAATCAAATTGATACTGGTAAAATTGGTGTGATAAAATCATGGGGCGGTATGCATCTTTGTTGCAACCTTGATCAGATCAGTCGTTTTAGAGAGTGGTATGGTCGTCCGCAGAAAGCATTTGCAGTTATGGTAAAAGATATTGAAACTGCAAAAAAATATGGTGATATAACTGAAAATGAAAGAAAATTGCTACTTTCAAACAGTAGACCTATTGTACTTGTAAATAAGATTGGTGCAGAAGAGGCTTCTCCTGGATTAAATACAATTGGATTGTTTTTACCTTATACCGGCTTACATCATCTTCTTTTTTCATATTTAAAATCAGATTCATTGGTCATGACTTCTTCAAATGTTCCAGGGGAGGCGATGATTACTACAGATGAAGAAGCGTTTTCTATTGACGCAGATATTTACCTTTTACATAATAGAGATATTCCAAATAGAGTTGATGATTCGGTTGTAAGATTGTGGAATGGTAATACTTTTTTTATTAGAAAATCACGAGGTTATGTGCCAGAACCTATTGCTGTTAATTATGCTAAGAAAATTTTGAGTGTTGGCGCTGGTGAAAATATAACTGGTGCCATTTCTCATGATAAATTTGTTTATGCAACTCAGTATATTGGTAATTCAAAGTATTATTCGACCCTTGAGTTTTTAGAGGAGAGCTTACGTCATTTAATGAAGCTCACTATGAAGAAGAATGAAGTTGATGCTGTTGTTCAAGATCTTCATCCGGGTTATGATTCAAGAAAGGTAGCAAAAAAGTTATCCGATGAATTTTCAGTGCCACTTTATGAGGTGCAACATCACTGGGCCCATGCAGTATCACTTTTAGTTGATAATAACCTTGATGAAAGCGTTGTATTAACACTCGATGGGCTGGGTTATGGTAGTGATGGTACTTTTTGGGGTGGCGAGATTCTTGTTTCTAATTTTGAAGATTTTGAGCGCGTTGGGCATCTTGAATATATACCATTATTAGGTGGTGATCAGGCTACACGTGATCCACGAAGACTTGTTTTTGCGATTTTTAAGAAATTCGGTGAAGAGAGATTTTTCACAGGAAACGAAGCAGCTATCCTTTCTAAAATGATGGATAAAGCACCACGAATAAGTAGTCTTGGGAGAGTTCTTGATGCTATTTCTTGTTATCTTAATATTTGTACGAAGAGAACCTATGATGGTGAACCCGCTATGAAGCTGGAAAAATATCTTGCAAATGGTGCACCAATTTATTCTTTTGATATTGAAGTGAAGAATGGTATTGTTGGCACTATTGATCTTTTTAGGCAGCTTGATGAGAAGATAGATAAACCTCTTACGGAAAAGGAAAAGGCAGATTATGTTCATTCTATGGTAAAAACAATCGTTGATAAACTTTCAGATATCGCAATTGAAAACGCAGAAAGTAAAGGCGTTAAATCCATCGGTTTAACAGGTGGAGTTACTTATAATATCCCAATTACAGAGATGGTTGAAAAACAGGTTAATAAAGCTGGATTAGAACTAATTGTTCACAATAGAATTCCAAATGGCGACGGTGGAATTTCTATAGGGCAAAATGCTATTATTGGCCATAAATTATCCACTTAAGATTTTTGCAAATGGTATGATCCATTAATTAAAAATCGTTCCATAAAGTTTATATACAATTATATACATTATATTATATAAAAATGATGTGATAAAGATGAAAGGAAAAATAGTAGTAGCTATTTTAATAATGATGCTGATGATTGCCAGTGCTTTTGCAAGTGCAGCGAATATTAATCTTAAAGAAACATCAAAATCAAGTGATGATCCACCTGTTAATTATCTAGCAGACGATCCAATACCACTGAATGTAGCTGATATGGTTATTGTAAGTACTGAGAGTGATGCAACAATTATCCTCAAAGATCTAGTTTTAGATATAGAAATACCAGACCAACAAACTATAGTAAAAGTGAACTTTTATGCAAATTGTATTATTGAGGATGAACGACTCAACCCTTTTAAACCAGAAACATGGATATTTACGATGAAACTTAAAGAGTACGCCGGGAGCACCATTTACATCGATGAAACAATTGTTAAAGAGGATGAATGGATTGAAACATTTCCTTATGAAACAACAATCAGCGGTATCCTTGAATACACTAGAGACCCTGACAGCTGGATGGGAGGTCCATGGGAGGAACCATATTTTAGATACTCATTAACTCTCGAATGTGCATATTATTATGGTGATCATCTAGAGGATGATGATATAGAATATGCTAATCCTGTCGTAGATTTAGTAAATAAAGATCCTTGTAAGCCAAAGTTATCTGGTCCAACTAGTGGAAAAGTTGGTACACCATATACTTTTACTATTTCATCAGATGGTGATCCAGAGGGTGATGAAATAAGATATTACATTGGTTGGGATGATGGAACATCTGGTTATGTGAGCGGATGGATGGATGGTAGCTCTCCTTCTAGTGCTGAAGCATCTCATACTTGGGAATCTCAAGGAACGTTTACTATTAATTTTTGGACTGAAGATTGTTTTTGGGAACAAAATTGGGGAGATTCCATAACCGTTACTATGCCACGATCTGGGGCAATATTTCGTTTGATGTCCCTTGATTTCTTATACGGATTTCCATTACTAGAAAAATTGTTAAATCTCCTAATACAATAATCCCCCTTTTTTCAATATTTTTTCTTTATTTTTTTAATTTTACTTGTAAATTGAGAAACATCTTTAAAAGCAGATGATTTTATGGTTTTTAATTATGGGAAAAACTAGAGATTTGATTCAGATCCTAATAATTGTCATAATTGGCATGTTCATACCATTCCTTGTTTCAATAACAATAACATTTGGTTTGGATATTAAGAATATGAATAATTTATTCAAAATTGGTTCTACGTTTGGTTGGTTTTTATTAATATTTGCTATCGAGCTTGTAGTTGTTTATTTGTATTATAAAATAACAAATAAAATCGCAAGTAAAAAATTGGATAAATACAAGCCAAAATAAAATAAATTATTTGCTAATCTTTCTGACTTTTTCTTGAATTTTTTCACTTGCAAGTTCTCTAATTGCATCACTGGCAATCCATCTAGCAGTTTTAGAATCAATTTTTTGAATTTCTTTGGAAATTTCAATTGCCTTTTTATTCATTGTAATATTTCTTTTTCCAATATTTCTCAATGCCCAATTGACTGCTTTTCTTACATAGTTTCGCTCATCAGTTGATTCTTTTTTTATTATTGTTAAAAATCCCTCAAATTCTGGATCATCCGTCTTTTTATCATGAACTGCAAGCCAAGCCATTAATGAAAAACCCGCTCTTTTTTGAAACTCTTCTTTTCTTTGAGTCCATTCTTTTGCTTTTTTATACGCAAAAGGTGTTTTATCAATTAAATGTCCACAGCAGTGATCACATATGTCCCATGAATCAAAATCCTTAACCCAGTTGTCTACCTGATCCTCTGATACAGTTGTTGGATCTTCAATACATGCAGCAACCATCCTAGCATCACGAATACCAGAATCCCATAATTTTACTGCAAGATCATGATTTTTCCCAATTTTTTTTGCAAAGTTTCTAAGAGTTGTAACAGAGTTACCAAGATTATTTTCTGTTTTTATTCCAAAACGACCCATTCCTTCAATATTTTTTGGATCACCCATTGATCTTAATTGCTTTATAACCTCATCATAATTCATGTTATAACACCAAATTATTTCTCAGAATACCTGTATTCAATATTACAGCAGCCCTCTATACTTACCATGCAGGGGCCAACGGGTGTCTCTGGTGTACAGGCCTGTCCAAATAATGGGCATTCAAATGGCGATGCCAATCCTCTAAGTAACTCCCCACATCTACACCCTGCGGGCTCTATGAGCTCTTTATTTTTGAGTTCGTCTAATTCATCCTCATATTTCTTACGGGCATCATATTCCTCAAAATTCTTATGTAATGCAAGGCCTGATTTAGGAATAACAGGAAAACCTCGCCATTTTATATCTACTGGTTCAAAGACTTTTTTTATTACCTTTTGAGCTTTGACGTTTCCCTCCTTATGAACTACACGAGTGTACTCATTTTGAACAAAAGCTTTGCCTTTTTCAATCTGCTGAACCAGCATCCATGATCCCATTAAAACATCAATAGGTTCAAAACCTGCTATAACCTGTGGAACATGATAATCCTTAGAAATAAATTCATATGGTTTTGTTCCAATAATCGTAGAAACGTGACCCGGCTCTATTAGGCCATCTATCTTTATTTCACCCATCTCAATAATGGCTTTTAATGCCTCAGGTATGGTACGATGACAGCTTAAAATTGAAAAATTATCTGGGAGATCATCCAGCATTATAGAAGCAGTTGTAGGAGCCGTGGTTTCAAATCCAACAGCCATGAAAACAACATCTTTATCTTCATTTTTCTTAGCAATTTCTACAGCATCTTCTATACCATATACTGTTCGGACATCACAACCTTCTGCCTTCATGCTACGCAAAGACTGTGTTTCACCAGGAACATTAATCATATCCCCAAAAGACGTGACAGTTTTACCTTTTCTTGCAAGTAGCAGCATCTCTTCAATTTCCATCGGAGTTGTAACACAAACCGGACAACCAGGTCCTTGCCCTATCTCTATGCCACAACCCCTGAGCAACACGTCAAGGCCATGTTTTACCAGAGTATCTTGATGTGTACCACATACATGCATAAATTTAAGTTTTACATTTGATTTTTTTATCTTTGAGACGATTTCTTTGGCCAATTGTTTGTCCTGCAGTGAAAACACTATGCTCCCTCCCCACTTGAAAGCATTTCTCTAAAAAGATTAAGTGTTTCTTGTGCTTCTTTTTCGTTAAGCACTTCTATTGCAAAACCAGCATGGACTAATATATAATCACCGATCTTCACGTTAACAAGAGTGATATTAGCTTTACGCTTAGTTCCATCTCCATAATCAACAGTTGCATGTTCTTTTTTCTTATCAATTTCTACTATTTTACCAGGGATTGCAAGACACACAATTCTGCGGTTATCTCCTAATACATTATAAAATTTCGCTCAAATTAAACAGTTAAAGCTATATATAGTGATATATTTAGACCACCGAATCCACTTGAAGGTCGAATGAGAGATGAAAGAATTAGAAAAAACATCATCCGTCTGTCCTGCATGCTATCAGGAAGGAAAGATCCGTAAGATAGATGCAAAAATTATAGAGGAAGATGGAAAAGTATACATCACCAAAGAATGCAAAAAACACGGTTCTTTCAAGGATATCTATTTTTCAGATGCTAGAGTCTATAAAAAGTGGATGAAATATACGGTTACAGGAAAATCTGCTCCTGATGTTAAGACAAAAGTATTTGATGAACCTGCTCTTTATGATGAACATAAATCACAGAGTGTTCTTACGAATCTTTTAGCTACAAATAGATGCGATCTGAGATGTAACTACTGTTTTATGAATGCCGGGGCATCTGGAAGGGTCTATGAGCCAACATTGGATCAAATTAGAGATTTAATGATTCAAGCAAGAAACGAACGACCCATGGGTTCCAAAGCACTACAGATAACTGGCGGAGAACCCACGATAAGGAACGATCTTATTGATATTGTAAGAATGGCTAAGGACATCGGTTTTACCCACGTTCAAGTTAATACCAATGGTTTGAAACTTGCTGATAGTGTTGAATATTGTAAACAACTCAAGGAAGAACAAGTCAATACTATCTACATGAGCTTTGATGGAGTTACGAAAGAAGCTAATCCTTGGATAGATTATAACAAAAAAGCCATAGAGAATCTTAGAAAGGCAAACCTAAAAATAGTCCTCGTACCTGTTCTAATTGGAGATAAAAATCTTCACGAAGCAGGTAAAATTGTTAGATTCGCTCTTGACAATATGGACATTATCCGTGGTGTTAACTTCCAGCCTGTCTCGTTTTGTGGTAGAATTTCAAAAATAAAAGACGAAAAGCGAGAAAAACAACGGGTAGACTATGTTCAAATGATGGAGGCCATAGAAAAAGAGTTTGATGGCCAAATATCAAGAGATGATTTCTACCCTGTACCTTTTGTATTTCCAATTTCAAAACTAATTGAACTGTTAAAGGGAGAAACCCAAGTGGAATTCACAGCACACCCTGGTTGCGGTGGTGCAACTTATATCTTTGTGGAAGATGGAAAACCCATACCTGTAACTAGATTCGTTGATGCAGAAGGATTGCTCGATTTAGTTGATAAAGAAAGCAAAATCCGAGGTCCTCTAAAAAAATTGAGAATTGCTTCAGCTTTCTTAAAAAATATTGATAGCTTTGTACGTTATGAAAATGCACCACACGGTTTCAACTTAAAAAAACTCCTGAAAGATGCAGCAATCGGCGGTAGTTACGATTCCCTTAGGGGATTTCATTACAAGAGTCTGTTTGTTGGATCTATGTGGTTCCAGGATGCTTTTAATCTTAATGTTGATCGTTTACAACGCTGCGTAATACATTATACAACACTAGAAGGAATTGTACCATTTTGTGCTTATAATGGTCTTGGCATTGGTGATAAAATCCGTGAGAAACATTCTATTCCAATTAAGGAATGGGAGAAAAAAACAGGTAAAAAAATAAGAGATGATCTTAGAAAGGATGTGCCATTGACATAAAATATTTTTTAATGGTGAAACCCTACCTTGATTATCCACATTATTAATATTCCACAGATGAATACTAGCATTGTTGCCATAGATTTTTTGATATCAATTTCTTTCTTGATTTCAGGGACCAAATCTGTAGCCGCTATATAGATAAAACCACCTGCTGCAAAGGGCAATAAGAACACAACGGCTTGTTCAACATTTTTAGATATAAAATATCCAACAATTCCACCAGCAACAATTGTAAGAGCAACTGCAAAGTTTAGAATTATCGCTTTTTTCTTTTTAAAACCACCATAGATTAAAACACCAAAGTCTCCGATCTCTTGTGGAATTTCGTGTGCTGCAATTGCAATAACTGTTGTAAAACCAAGTTCTATTGATGCAACAAAACTTGCTGATATGATAAGTCCATCAATAAAATTATGAATTGAATCACCTATCAGATTCATGTAATGGAATGTATGAACGTCACATTTTCCTTTGTGACAGTGTCTCCAATGTAAAACTTTCTCTATGATAAAAAACAGGATAAAACCAATTAGAACAAAAAGAAAAACATTAAAATTTGTTCCTTCAGCTTCTTCTATTGCTTCAGGCAATAAATGAAGAAATGCGCCACCCATCAATGCACCGGCAGATAGACTTACTAGAATTAGTAATATTTTATTCAAAACTTTATCTTTCAAAGCTAACGTGAAGATACCGATAAAGGCAATAAGTGCAATAGTGAATGTGGAAGCGATGATGTAAATTAATTGATTCATGACTTCTCTCCCCAAATGTAAACATCTTTGATAGCTTTTCTATTTATTTTAAGTTTATTAATTTTTCATTTTGACATTTTGACACGCTATGTTTATATACAACTAATGACAAATATTAACACGGGATAAGTTTGGTGGATGTTTGATAGGAGGAATAAAAGCACATGAATAAGAGGAATATCAAATCAAAATTAGAGCTGTTGAACATTTTTGTAACCGAGAAAAAAGTGGCCCTTAATATGTACCTCACTAACACTTTCTATGTTGGTGAAGCTCTTTTCCTCTTGACATTTAAGATTTGGTAATCACTCTTTTTTATATGGAATCAAACATAAGAATTTCAATGTGTCTTCTCCTGTATTTACTAACTGATGCCATTCCATCGGAGGAATATAAAAGACGTCTCCCTGTTTAAAGGATTCCTCACTTTCTTTCTTTCGTGCAACTCCTTTTCCCTCTAAAATAAAAACTTCATGTTCCCAATCATGTTGATGTAATGGCGAGTGACCTCCTGGTTGTATTTCAAAAAGACGCATGGCAAAATTCTTTGCTCCATCTTTTTTTGAAATTAGCCATCTTACTTTCATATCTTTTATTCCCTTTTCAGATGGTTCCTCTGACTCTACTTCTGTATAATGTACGTGTTTCACAAAATCACCAATATCTCTTTTTGATTTGCAGGTGAATAGCCTTCCAACATAAAAGATTAATCTTATCATTTGGTTTGATATTCATGATTATAAATGAAGATCCTATCATGGAATGTAAATGGAATACGAGCTGCAGATAGAAAAGGATTATTTGAATGGTTTAAAAAAGAGGCACCAGATATTCTCTGTTTGCAAGAAATAAAAGCCCTGCCTAAGCAGGTACCTCCACATCTTAGAAACATACCTGGATATCATATTTTTTTGAATCCAGCAGAACAAAAAGGTTACAGTGGAGTGGCAACATTTTCAAAAGAAAAACCATCAGATGTAAAAAACGGATTTGGAATAGAAAAATTCGATAGAGAAGGAAGAATCCTTATCACTGAATATCCATCTTTTATTTTATTCAACATCTACTTTCCCAATGGCAAGAAAAATCAAGAGAGACTTGATTACAAACTGGATTTTTATGATACCTTCCTTGGCTATGCTGATAATCTAAAAGCCGAAGGTAAAAACATTGTTGTATGTGGAGATTTTAACACCGCCCATAAAGAAATAGATCTTGCACGGCCCAAAGAAAATGAAAAAATATCTGGTTTTTTACCAGTTGAACGAGCATGGATAGACACATTTATTGACCATGGATATGTGGATACATTCAGATATTTCAACAAAGAACCAGAGCAATATAGCTGGTGGGATTTAAAATCCAGGGCTCGTGAGAGGAATGTTGGATGGAGGATAGACTATTTCTTTGTCAATAAAGAATTCATGTCACATGTCAAAAAAGCATTTATTATGCAGGATGTTATGGGTTCTGATCATTGCCCTGTTGGCATAGAAATTAAAGTTTAATTTGAGGAGAACACATGAAAGAATCACTTGATTTTATTTACAAAGAACAAAAGGAACTTTCAACTCTTGGAGGTGTTTCTGCTCTTCTTGGCTGGGATCAAATGACATACATGCCTACAATGGGGGCAGCTGAACGTTCAGATCAAAGCGCACTTATTTCTAAACTTGCGCATGAAAGAGTAGTTTCAGATAAACTTTGGAATCATATTGAAAAATTATCAAATAACATTGAAAATTTGTCAGAAAAAGATAAAGCAATTGTCACAAGATTAAGGAAGGATGTAGAAAAGGCAAGGAAGATTCCCTCTAGTTTTGTAGAAAGAATGGCAAAAACTACAACCTTTGCTTATCCTGCTTGGCAAGAGGCAAGAGAAAAATCTGATTTTTCAATATTTTCTCCTCATCTTGAGAAAATCGTTGAACTTGAAAAAGAGTATTGTAAATATATCAATCTTCCAGGTCCTGGATACAACAGTCTTCTTGATAGCTATGAGGAGGGTATGACTGTTGAACAATTAATTCCAGCGTTCTCCTATTTAAAGACGCATCTAGTCGAGATTTTCAACAAGATCAG
>Ga0209427_10006114_pt1 | contig 13770 bp, 10 predicted proteins | sample DeeMarSWOR136_30_FD_187465 | JGI IMG/M metagenome (GOLD analysis project Ga0209427, IMG submission 187465) | Marine sediment microbial communities from White Oak River estuary, North Carolina - WOR-1-36_30 (SPAdes) (version 2) | ecosystem: Environmental > Aquatic > Marine > Intertidal zone >... | reverse complement strand
CATTTCGATGCCGTAGCGGTGTGCTGCGCTTTTCAGTATGGCATACAGCACCTCATCGTCGTTTCTGAGACCCGCCTGTTTTGCAGACTGGTAAATGGATGCCCCGGGCTCGAGACTGGGAAGAGCATTGACCTCGATGAAGTAGAGACTTCCGTCGGGTGTAATCCTGTAATCGATGCGCCCGAAATCGCGGATTCCGAGGATGCTGACCACCTGCCCCGAAAAACCCAGTATCCTCTTCTTCTGCTCCCCCTCGATAGAGGCCGGTATTCGTACAGATACTGCACTGTCATACAGATTCTTGAGGTCGTAGTCGTAGATGTCGTATCGTCTCTCTGCGGTGACGCTGCTATCGAAGATATATTCGGCAGGTTCGAGCAATCCTCCTGTACCGGGAGAGACAGCCTCGAGAAAGGGCACGGTCACATCCTTGCCCACGATGAACTCTTCGATCAGCAGGCCCTCGGGATAGCGCTCGAGCATGCTGCGTATCTGTTTCTCCAGTCCCGCCTCGTCTTCGACGATGGAATCCTGGGTTATGCCCTTCGAACTCCCTTCGAAGTTGGGCTTAACGATAAGCGGGAATTGCAGATCCAGGGGAAAGAGCTGATGACTGTCGGAGAGAAAACGCCAGCGGGGCGTGGGAATGCCCCGGGCAGCTAACTTCATCTTTGTGAGTGCCTTGTCGAGCGTCAGAGTGCACACATAGGCGTCTGATCCTGTGTAGGCAAGCCCGAGCTGGTCGAAAAGGCCGGGGTAAAAGGCCTCTCTGTATTTCCCAGACCGTCCCTCCGCCGTGTTGAAGACCAGGTGGGGGTTCAACGCCTCGAGCCTGGCTACCACACGCGACGCGGGTCCTGAAACCTCCACCAGCTCTACCACATGACCGAACCTCTTTAACGCCTCTGTAATGGTATTCACGGTCTCGGGGCGGTCGAATTCGGCTTCTTCCTCCCCTGCACTCAACTGCAGGTTGTGGGTGAATGCGATCAACATACTTCCGGTTACCTTTCCTCTCGATGTGTGGGATTCTTACTGCTTATCGGAAGCGACACTCTCAGGCTTTTTGATTCGGGTCCTGGTAATGGTGATTCCCTACGGCTTATGTCGTTGCCCCTTCGCACTGGGGATCAGGGTATCTGAAGAGACGGCCCTCGTAATTACGCAGAACCAAATCGTCTCCTTCGCGGCCGACCACATAATCCGGGCTGATCGGTATCTTGCCTCCTCCACCGGGTGCGTCGATGACGTACTGGGGGACTGCGTATCCTGAGGTATGCCCCCGCAGTGCCCGGATGATCTCCACACCCTTTTCAGCGGGAGTTCTGAAATGAGATGAACCGACGATCGGATCGCACTGATATATGTAGTAGGGGCGAACTCTCATCCTCATAAGTCCGTGGAACAGCCGCCGCATGACTTCCGGGTCGTCGTTGATGCCCCGGAGCAACACCGTCTGGCTACCCAGGGGAAGCCCGGCATCGGCAAGGCGAGTGCACGCCTCAGCAACTTCCGGTGTGAGCTCTTCGGGATGAGTGAAATGGATGCTCATCCAGAGTGGATGGAAGTCGTGGAGCATACGGACCAGGCGGCCCGTGATTCTCTGGGGCATGACCACGGGTACTTTGGTGCCGATCCTGATCACCTCGACGTGAGGTATACTCCTGACCCGCCCGATGAGATACTTCAGGCGTTCATCGCTGAGCGTGAGAGGGTCTCCCCCGGAGAGGAGCACATCCCGTATCTCAGTGTTGCGCTCGATGTAGCGGATTGCGTCTTTCCAGGTTTCGAATCCCCGGTGTCGATCGCTGTCTCCCACGATACGGGACCGGGTGCAGTATCTGCAGTGCACCGAACAGAGCTCGGTCACGAGAAACAGGACCCTGTCCGGGTAGCGGTGCACGATTCCCGGAACAGGACTGTGTGCGTCTTCCCCGAGGGGATCGACTGATTCTCCCGGGACCGATACGAGCTCTGATTTTACGGGAATGACCGTTCTGCGCAGGGCATGGCTCGGATCTTCCCGGTCAAGGAGCGCTGCATAGTACGGGGTTACCCCAAAGGGCATCGAACCAGCGCCAATAGTAAGCGCGTCCCTTTCGTCCGGACTGAGCTGCACGAAACGCTCGATTTCACGCAGGTTGGTGATCCTGTTTGCGAACTGCCAGCGCCAGTTGTCCCATTCCTCCTGCGAAACGCCTGGGAAATGCTGTACCCGAAATGCCACCGAGCGCTGGCTTGCGGGAACACCCTGCCTCTTTTCCTGTTTCAGGAAGCTGAATGAGTACCATTGACGGGTTTGCGTTAGGATTGTTTTACCGTGCCCATTCCTGTTTTCGAGCTTACCGAGCCGGGGAGGCTCGATTGTGGTAAAGGCACTCACGGTGAGGGCTTGGGGGGGAGGTTCTTCATCCTCCTCGAGAGAGGACGTGTCTCTATTCAGCACATCAAAATCTAACATCATTTCTTTGTGATTGTGTGCGTTATTTTTGTTCATGCTTTTTACGCTATCCTTTGCCTCCTTTGATCTCACGTAATTCAAACACGCGGCAGTTCTCCATGGAAGTAGTGAAGCACTCCTCGTGTGTACATTTTCACTCTTAAGATGATATATTTTCGGTTTTTGTCAATACTTTTTAAAGTAAAAAAACGTACATTACACGAAAAAGCCGAGTTTTTAAAAAACTGATGCACATAATTGCTCTTCTGTAGTACCCTGTAGGTCGTATATGATCGGTGTGAGAGAAGACACATGCAGGATCAAAAAGAGATCACCCTGAAAACACTTCATCTTGAGAGTGCGGAGAGAATGCCCTGCGCACCTCACTGGTGGGGCGTGTACAAGTATGAGCTTCCCGGACACGATTACTTCAGGGATGCGTGGACCGAAGGCGGAAGGTTGTGTGCCGTGTACATGGATTTTTACGAGACCTTCAGGCCAGACTGGTTTCACCTCCACATCGGCACACCCGCCTGGTTCAGAGACTCTAAGATCGTTGAGAGGAATGGAAAGTCATACCTGATCGTGGACGAAGCTCAGCGGACCCTGAAAGCTGGGGACCGCTATTTCTCTGTCAACAGTTCCGATGACGAAGAGATTGTCGATTTTCCTGACTATCTTCTTGGATCGCGTTCCTTCAAGCCACGGGTCGATATCGGAAACCGGCACAGCATCGACGAGTACCTCAAACGATACATACATATGGAAGCAGATGACATCATTGGCCAGGGGTACACTGACCACATTCCACCCATTGTGGAAACCTACGGTGACCGGGTCTTCATCGCCGTGCACATTCCGTCGGCGATCTGCGAGATTTTCGATCCCATTACCGGATATCTGGGTTTCGAAGAGGGGCTCATGGCTTTTCATGATCAGCCGGAGGGTATGCGTTACCTCATCAACCGCTGTTACGAAGAGCAGCTCCAGTGGGCCAGGGCCTATGCAGAGGCGGGCGCCCACGGGTTCTGCATCTCCGAGAGCTACATTTCGCCGGACATAGCGGGCCCCAGGGTATACCGGGAATATCTAAAACCGGTGCACCGGGAGTACTTTGCAGAAGTAGCCCGACTGGGTCTGGCGCCTCTTTGCCATTTCTGGGGCGACGTGAATTCCGTGTTCGATGACCTGATGGAAATCGGCATCACGGGGCTCATGATCGAGGAGAGCAAAAAGGGCTTCGAGCTCGAAGTGTGTGACCTTCTCGAACGGGCAGATGGCAGGCTCTGCCTGTTTGGAAACCTGGATTCCCTTTCTCTGCTCCATGACGGGGGACCCGGTGAGATCCGGGCCGAAGTGCTGCGGCAGGCAGCCTGCTCGAGAGGTGGCTTTATCGCTGCCAACGGAAGCCCTATCACGCCCGGCACACCCTCGGAGAACGTACACGCACTGATAGACGCGGTGAGGGGTGGTATGCATTGAGTAGCGATGGAGCGAGTGTAGCTCTCATACGACATGAAGGAGGGACTAGGATGACTTCTAAAGAGCGGATGCAGACTGCCATGGAGCACGAGGAGCCCGACCGGGTACCCTACATGGCAACCTTTGTACCAGAGATGGAGCTGCTCCTCAAGAAGAAATATGCGCAAGAGCTCAAGGCATGTGTAGGAGGGAAGATACAGATGAAGTATCAGGGTATGAACGAGCTCGACATTCTCTTCGGCCATGACATGCTGCTTCTGACGTACGGTCTTTCCACCGGCTACTACCGCGATACGGAATCCGATACCTACGTGGATGAGTGGGGCATCACCTGGAGGAAGGTACCCTATGAGACCATACAGGGAACAGGATACTACACGGAGATCGTGGAATTCCCCCTCGCCGACTTGAGCAGGATCGACTCTTATACCCCACCCGATCCCGAAGACGAGGACATGACGTATGCCGAGGGAATTATCGGACGATTCGGGCGCGAGAAGTACATCTGTGGCATCATCGACTGCTCCATTTTCGAAGCGCTGAAATATCTGCGGGGAATCGAACAGAGCCTGATCGATCTGGTGCAGGAGAAGGATATTGCCCACAGGGTCATGGACATGTCCGTTGCATACCACCTCGAGCTCGGGTACCGGCTTATCGAGCGTGGTGTGGACATGCTCTGGCTGGCCGACGATATCGGCGGCGAGCACGCCATGCTCATGTCGCCCCGTACCTTTCGTGAGATGATCAAGCCCAAGATGGGGTACATGATCGGCGAGTTGAAGCGGCGCGACCCATCCGTTAAAGTGGCCTTTCACAGCGACGGGTACATCGAACCCGTGATCGACGACCTGATAGAGGTCGGTGTAGACCTGCTCAACCCCATTCAGCCAGAATCCATGGACCCGGATTCGATCAAGCGGCGCTACGGTGACCGCATCGGACTCTGGGGCACGGTGAGCGTGCAGGATACTCTTCCCTTCAAGGGGCCCGACGAAGTCGCCGCCGAGGTTCGCGAGCGTATCCGTACCTGCGGTCCAGGCGGCGGCTTTCTCATTGCACCCACACACAACATCCAGCTCGACGTGCCCCTTGAGAACGTAGACGCCTTTTACCGGGCGGTGAAGGAGTATGGAAGATATCCTCTTGCAGTGCAATGAAATTAATTTGGTTCAAAAATACATGTTGAATATGGCAATATAGGCAGTTGAGTGGGGGAATACAGCAGGCATGACGCCTAAGGAAAAAGTGATCAGGGCGCTGCACGGCGAGCGCACCGAAACAGTACCCGTGGGACTGCATGGCTGGGGCATGTACAAGTTCGCCCATGCAGGCATGCTGTCCGACTACAGCCTCGAGAAGGAGATGTGGAAGGTACACGGCGACGATCTTCTGGGCATCGAGTCCGATTTCCAGGACACCTTCGAGCCCGACTTCATGCAGCTCGCGGAGGCCTTCTTCGAATCCAAGAAGGAGATCTTGCGTGATCCCCGGCACAGCGGGTTGCTTGCCGCAATCAGGAGGCTTGAGTCGAAGGGACTCGTCGACGAGTTCCTCGACCTGGTCTACGGGGAGCCTGACCGGCTCTTTGAACGCAAGTTCGGTCACATGCGCGGGCTGTCGTCCCGGTACGGCGATGACGTCTTTATCGTGTTTACCACCGAGGGTCCAGTGCACGACCTTCTCGACAGCGACGGCATACTGGGCTTCGAGCAGGGTATGGTGACGCTCGTCCAGCATCCGGAACTGTTCGTCCATATCCTCGAGGGAATGTACAGGCGCCAGCTCAGATACGTAGAGAAGGTCAAGGAGTACGGGGTGCATGCCTACTCGCAGTCCTTTTCCTACCTCTCCTCCGACCTGGTCTCGCCCGAGATGTACAGACAAACCGTGTTCCCCCTGCAGCGAGAATTCTACTGTGAGGTGGAGCGCTTGGGACTGGTCCCCATCATGTGCTCATGGGGATACGTCACCCCCATCGTACGGTACTTCAGAGAGACGGGCATACGGGGACTCATGGTCGAGGAATCGAGAAAGAGCTTCACCAATGACATCGGAGAGATAAGACGAGAGCTGGGGAACGAGGTCGGGCTTTTCGGGAACGTGAGCGGCGAGCACACCCTGCTTCACGGCACTGCGGCTGATGTGCGGCACGAGGTGGAGGAGCAGATCAGAAAGGCGGGCATGAGCGGTGGATTCATCGTCTCAACCGGCACGCCCATCGCTTTCGGGACGCCGCCTGAAAACGTGCACGCCCTGATCGATACGGCTAAAGGGTATGTGCCCTGATAATGTAAAGAAACAGTTCAATGGAACCTTGTCAGGAGAAAACATCTTGACAAACAGCGGCTTTTGTTTAGAATACTCATTAAGCTTAGTTTGAGCTAATTAGTCGCTGTAGGGTTTACAGCACCGTAAATTCAGTAACTATGCACAAGCGACTAATTACAGATAGAATTTTTTTTAAAACTGAACTTTATTATAAACCTTATGAATAAAAAACAAATTTGCTCTTTATATTTTGTCTTTTAAGAGAGCTGTTCCAAATTTATACGTCATAAGTTTAGCCACTTCATAAATTATCAATAGTTCTTAGCTATTCATATTGTCTAAGTCATATTTCAAATATTGTTCTATCTCTTATCAATGTGGGAACCAGCCGCCACCTAAAGGGGCGGAGTTGTTATTAAGAACTAATTAAAGGGAGGTCCAGTATGAAAAAAAGAATTGTAAGAAATCTGGTTGGTGTTTCCCTGTTTGTGGTCTTTTCTGTTATGTGTGTGTATGGAAGTGGAGAAAAACCTGGAGAGGAAGCGGTGATCCGGGTCTGGAAAGGACCCCATACCCCAGATGACCGGGCTGTTTTTGCAGAAGTCATCGGTGCATTTGAAGCTGAAAATCCCGGCGTGACGATTGAATACACACCGACGCCCTGGGACACCATCATAGAGAAATACACAACAGCCTTCGCCTCTGGAAATCCGCCGGACATCATCTACGCGTTCACAGGAGGTTATGTCGACGGTGTCGTTGGTGAATGTTACGACATACGGGAGATATTTGATGAAGACGAGCTGGCCTTTCTGAAAAAGGGCGTCGCGGACAGCCTTCTCGAAGAAACGACCGTTGAAGGCAAACTCATTTCAATTCCCTATTTCACTGCAGGGGCGGCATTTGTGTACAACATCGATTTGCTCAAAGCAGCCGGTTTGAACAGGCCTCCTGAGAATCTGAAGGAATTGGCGGATTATGCGAAGAAGCTGACAAAAGATTTGAACGGTGATGGTGCAATTGACCAGTATGGGTATGGGCAGCTCTCCTATGATACGGCAGAGGCAAAACCCGAGTTTTTCCTCTTTGCCTTTGGCTGCAATTTGTTCAACGGAGATATGTCGGATATCGATTATGCCAGGCCTGAGGGTCTCGAAGCCTTCAAATACATAGATCAGCTGTGGAACAGAGACAAATCTGCAGTTCCCATCGGCCTCTATCCTGGTACAACGATGACCGATGCCTTCTTCGATGACAAGTTTGCCATGTGGGTAACCCACAATCAAATCATTGCCCATCTCAAGGATTACCCGGACTTCAAGATGGGTGTCAGTCAAATGCCCCAGGGGCCCGGTACCAGTCTTGCTGATGGAAGGGGGACCTATGCAGGGTCGGGATTCTGGTGCATTGCAAAAAAGACAAAGCATCTGGAACAGGCGAAGGCATTCATGCTGAAATTGTATGACCCTCAGTATCAGAAGGAAATCGCAAAAGCCTTTGGTTTCATACCTTCGAACACGGACATCAAGCTCGAGCTAGACCCCATAACAAGGGCATTTGCCGATGTGAGCCTGAATTATGGTGTTCCCTACCGTTTCGGTCCGCATGTGAATGAGGTGAAGGAAGCGGTATGGCGGGCGATGCAGGCGCTGCAATCCGGTGCTTTGGGACCAAAGCAGGCCTGGGAGCAGGCTGTACAGGAGGGAGAAGCGGCACTGAAGTAAAACTATTCATCATGTTCCGGGATAGTCAGGGTACCCGAAGCATCCTGGCTATCCCTTTTTTAATACAATGAACACAGGCAAATCAATGTCTCAAACCACAAAAAGGGGATGGCGCTCAATCGTGAAGCACAGAAACGCCTATTTACTCATAGCACCGAATATCTTTTTCCTCCTGTTATTTCTCATAGCCCCCTTCATATGGGTGCTCATTCTCTCATTCCAAAAGGGGAGCGTCCTGGGTCCGAAAACCTTCATCGGATTCACGAATTATATCGATCTGATTAGGAACAGGTTGCTCCTCAAATCCATTCTCAACACCTTGAAGTATACCGTGACCGTAATACCGGCTGTTTTCATCATCGGCATGGTCATTGCCATTTTGTTGAATGGGATAAGGCGAATGAGAAATTTTTTCAGGACAATGCTCTTCATTCCACTCCTCAGCTCGATCGTCGTTGCAGCCATCGTGTGGCGGTACCTTGTGTATCCCGAATACGGACCGCTCAGCAAGATACTGGATTTTTTGCATATACCAAGCCCCAACTGGTTTGGAGATGCAAAAATTGTCATCTTTACCATCGTAGCTGTGGAGCTCTGGAGGGGACTGCCCTTTTATATCGTCACGTTCCTGGCCGGTCTCCAGTCCGTGCCCAAAGATATGGTCGAGGCGAGCTACATCGACGGCGCCAATTATTTTCAGTCGCTTTTCCATGTGGTTCTTCCCAGCATGAAACCTGTTCTCACCTTCTGCCTGGTCATGGCCACTATTTGGGCACTCCAGCTCTTCGATTCGGTGTACGTTCTCACAAGAGGAGGACCGTCCAATGCCAGCTCCACCATCGTGTGGTCCATCTATGAAAACATCTTCTTTTTCAACAGAGTGGGGCGCGGTGCGACCATGAGCGTGCTTCTCATACTCCTGATCGCGGTTATGACGTTTTTAAATCTGAAATTGACAAGATTCAGGGAGGAACAGGTTACCTAGAATGCGAAGGAGCAAGGTTGCCAAGGCGTGCATATATGTCTGTCTCATCATATTCGTAGCTGCATCAGTGGGTCCCTTTATCCTGATATTGAGAACGTCTTTACAGGAGACGCTCACCCTGACCGGGAAGAAAAATCCTGATTATACGCTCCGCAATTACATCAATCTGTTAACGAAGACAAAGTTTCCCCGGTGGATGCTGAATTCGATTGTCTTTGCAGGAGGTGTAACGCTGATAAAAGTTGTGTTGGATACCTTCGCGGGGTACGCCTTTGCCCGCTACACGTTTCCAGGACATCGGCTATTGTTCTCATTCGTACTGGTCACCATGATGATGCCCTTTGCAGTCGCCATGTTCCCCGTATTCCTCATCGTCAACAAGATGAGGCTCACCAATACGTATTTCGGTTTGATACTTCCGATGCTTGCCAATCCCTTTGGGATATTCCTCATGCGCCAGTTCATTCTTACCATACCCCGTGAGATCGATGAATCGGCGAGGATCGATGGGTGCACGGAGATCAATATCCTGTTCAGGATTATCATGCCTTTGAGCAGGCCGGGACAGGCAGTGCTTGCAATCATTACATTCATGTGGCAGTGGACAAATCTCATATGGCCATTGATTGCTACAAATACAGAGGAGATGTTTACGCTCACGGTGGGCCTTGCAGGAATACCTTCACAGCACACCATCGACTGGGGTCTTCTCACGTCGGGCGCATTGTTGAGTGTTATGCCCATCATCATATTTTTCCTGTTTTATCAGAAAGGATTTATTGAAGGGCTCACCTGGGGCGCGGTGAAGGAATAGGGTCCAAGTCTATTTAGCTGGAGGAAGAGCATGAATATTGCATGCGTGACTGCTCATCCCGATGATGTGGAGATTTTATGTGCCGGTACGATGATCAAGTACATTCAGAAGGGTCATAAAGTAACCTATATTATCGCAACAAACGGTGAGGTGGGCTCTCCAACCTTATCCAATGAGGAAATTGCAAAGGTACGATATGGAGAGGCCCAGGAAGCGGCACGCATAGTGGGGGCAGACCTTATCTGGCTCGGATATCCCGACGAGTTTCTCTTTGAAAACAGGGAGACCCGTCTCGCTTTCTTGAATGCGTTACGGAAAGCGAAGGCTGATGTGGTATTCACACACTATGAGGATTACTATAACTGTGACCACAATGCGGTGAGCAATATAACCAACAATGTGGGCATTCACCTCACGATAAAAAACATTCCCACTGAGTATCCGCCTCTTGAGCATAATCCCTATCTCTATTTTATGGATACCATAACAGGACTGGGTTTCGATCCTGATGAATATGTTGATATAACGGATGTCATTGATATAAAAAAAGAGGCGCTCATGGCTCACAAGTCTCAATACACATGGTTGAAGGATCAGAACGACATCGATTACGTGGATATGATGCTTGCTCAGGCGCATCTCAGGGGATACCAGTGCGGCGTTCAGTACGCCGAAGCCTTTATTGGCGTAAAAGCCTATCCACGAGGAATTACAAAATCTCTTTTACCGCAGTATGTGTAGGTCACATACCTCATGTACTATAAACCCTTTCTTGATCAATCCATAGAGCGATTTGGTATGCTCTGGGCACGGGAGGCACAGGACCGAATCCTCGTCAAAATCGACATACAGGACCCCGAAATGCCAACGGTTATGAGGGCAATGGCTGAAGTACCCGATTATAGGAAGATGGTTGATGAATGGGAGAAAGGATTTGCGCTCAACCGAGATATTGCGGATGACAACCTGCCCGTGGTATACGGAGAGCTCGGGGGTTACATACTGGGAGGGTTCTTCGGCGCACAGGTTACATGGGGAGCAGGGGGAGCCTATTCTCTTAAGCTCATAGATGACATGACCCGATGGAGAGACTACCTGATTTTTAGCGAACAGAACAGGTACTTTCAGATGCACATGGATTACCTGAACTATCTGGCAGAGAGGGCTGAGGGTAAGTTCGGTTTCACCGAGATGATAACGATTGACGGGCTCAACTTTCTCGACTGTGTCCGCGGTGGGGACGCATATACCGACATCTTCGATTATCCAGAAGAAGCGGTGCACATCATGGATTTCGCATCCGACCTGAATATTTGGCTTGTGAGAGAACAGAGGAAGCGCATTCCGCGATACCGTGACGGGCGATACAATTTTTATCAGATATGGACACCCGGAGAGACGATATTCATCAGTGTCGATGCATACGGCCAGTGCGGACCTGAGGTATTCGAGAAGTTCGGGAGAAAGTACGTCCAGAGACTCATCGACGAGTTTCACGGCGGCTGGCTCCATGTGCACTCGGATGCGATGAGGCTTATTCCGCATTACGTAACGCTGAAAGGACTCACTGCAATAGGACTCGAGGACTGGATAAAACCTCCACGAGCAATCGAACATATAGATGAGATAAGGGACATGGCAGGTGACATACCCATGATGATCAACATCACGAAGATGGAGTTGCTTCAGATGATGGAGGCGAAGTCACTTCCCGGTAATGTACTGTACTGGGTGAGCGATGTATGTGACGTGGAAGAGGCAAACAGGATTGCGCAGCAGGCATATGCGTATAGAGCACGATACCACAGGCGATTGCAGTGGATCGGTGACTGCACGGAGAGTCACCAAAAAGGCTCCTGTAAAGGGGAGTGAAAATATCAGGGCGGATACTGGCTATGTCTGAAAAAGTTGTGACGGTTCTCGGAGAAATCAGTTCCGAGGAACTGGGAGTGGTTCTTCCGCACGAGCATCTTCTGTGGGATTTGCGGTGCTGGGCACATGAGGAGCCGCGCGAACTCTTCGAACGAGAGAAGGTGCGCCGGCCGGTGACCTTGGAGAATAGAGGACACGTCGTGTATCATCCTTTTCATTACCGAGATAATTTGCAGCAGACCGATATACAGGTGGCGGTAGAAGAAGCGGTGAAGTTCGGTGCAGCCGGTGGAAATACGATCTGCGATGTGACGCCGCCTCAATTGGGAAGGGATCCAAGTGCGCTCAGGCACATAGCACGTGAAACAGGCCTGAACATCATTATGGCCTGCGCCTTTTATGTGGGATCTTCGTGGAGCGAAGAGGAGAAAGCGAAAAGTGTGGAAGAGTTGCGGGATGAGCTGATCAATGAGTTCAGGAACGGGGTCGGGTTTTTCAAAACACGTCCGGGTGTGCTCGGTGAGGTCGGCATTTCAAACATCAACAATCCCCTTGAGATAAAAAACCTCCAAGCAAGCGGCAGCGCCCAGCATGTACTTGGCTGTCCCGTGACCGTTCATACGCCGATATGGGAAAAAGATGGACACAGGATACTCGATATACTCGAGGAAAGCGGAGCGGATGTGCACAAGGTATCACTCGCGCATCTCGACCCCACCATGAAAGATTACGACTATGCCGGTTCCCTTGCAAAAAGGGGAGCCTACATTGAATACGACCTCTTCGACACCCATATCATGAGTTTCGAGGGATGGTTCTTGCCTAGTGACAACGACAGGATCGAAGCGATACAGGAGCAGATAGGGAGGGGCAATCTGGAACATATACTCATTTCCCATGATATATGCATGAAGATCAAGCTCACCAGATGGGGAGGGCAAGGGTACGCCCATATACTTGAAAACATCGTGCCCAGATTACTGCAGGCAGGTCTCACAGAAGAGCAGATACGGACAATTCTGGTTGATAATCCAAGACGCTTTTTAAGCTGGTAAGAGAAACGGGGAAAAACAATGGAAGGACGGAAACCAAAACTGGGTATTGTTTTCTTTGCGGCGCGCTGGTTCGAGGAGGTTGTGCTCGGTAATGAAAAAACCGCTGGTCTGTTCGAGCGCTTTCTAAAGGAGGACATGGCCCGGATCGTTGACCTGCTGTCGGACACATGCCAGCTGGTTATCTGCCCCCTCGTCACGTCCATGACAAAGGCGAGGGAGGCGGTACGGCAGCTTCTGTCCGATGACGTAGATGCGGTTCTGCTCTGTTTTGTGGTCTGGTCCGAGGACGAGTACCTTCTCGCCTTCCAGGATGTCATGCGCATTCGGCCGACCATACTCTGGGCCTACACACCCTATCAGCGGGCCCCGGAGAAAACGGATATCATGACCCTGTTCAGAAACTCCGGTATCGTGGCGACCTTTGAAGTCTTCGGCCTGCTGAGGAGGATGGGAATCAAACTCTTTCAGGTCACGGGAAGCGTGCTCGATGAAAAGCCCGTAAATGCGATCAGGAAGATCGCGAGGGCCGCCATGGTCCGCTCCAGGCTTCGAGAAACCAGGCTCGGCGTGCTCCCCTACAGGAACGACCAGATGATCGTCACCTATGTCGATGAGTTCGAGCTCTATGCAAAGATCGGTCCCTCGGTCGACTACGTATCGGTCCTTCAATTGCAAAAGGCCTCGGAGGGGATAGAGCCGCAGGCCGTGGAACAGCTTGTTTCATGGGTAAAGAGCAACTGCAGTATCGACACCAGGGTGAGTGGAGATGACCTGCAGCGTTCAGCTCGGGTTTCTTTGGGGATGGAGAGCATCATGGAGGACCGGGGAATCGACGGGCTCGCATTGAGCGATCTGAATCCCGAGCTGCACAAGGTACTCGGCCTGAGGCCATGCCTCTATCCCGAAAGTCTTGCCCGATCGAACCGGGTTGTGGGGAACGAGGGAGACCTGGGCGGCACCACGGCGATGGTCATGCTCCAGCGTCTGACCGGCCTGCCCGTCATGTTCACAGAGATCTTCAATTATGATCGTGAGACAAACGTGGTGGTTGCGGGACATGCAGGCCCTGCAAACTATCTGCTTGCCGATGAATCCTGCGGGATCACCATTACGCCCGATTACGAGCT
>Ga0209427_10006112_pt1 | contig 13772 bp, 13 predicted proteins | sample DeeMarSWOR136_30_FD_187465 | JGI IMG/M metagenome (GOLD analysis project Ga0209427, IMG submission 187465) | Marine sediment microbial communities from White Oak River estuary, North Carolina - WOR-1-36_30 (SPAdes) (version 2) | ecosystem: Environmental > Aquatic > Marine > Intertidal zone >... | reverse complement strand
CACTGCTGAACGATTCCCATGTCGCTGGGTTACTGGAGTATCCCCAGTACACCCGTCCTGCGGTATATAGAGAATGGTCAGTGCCCGAGGTTTTACTCTCGGGAAACCATGCTCAAATCACTAAGTGGTGCCGTGAGCAGGCTATCCGGCGCACCCTAGAGCGCCGTCCCGAGCTATTAGACAAAGCTAACCTGTGTGTTGAGGAAAGGCAATTAGTAGACACACTTAAAAAATCTAATTTACCTAGAGAGTTTTAGAAGATGAGTATTGCATCATTAACTGAGGTCAAACCAAATCCTAATATTCCGGTTCTTGCCCCCGGTGACACCGTAAAGGTCAGTGCCAAGGTTGTGGAAGGAGAAAGGGAGCGCACTCAGCTCTTCCGAGGGGTGATAATTAAGGTTCGGCATGGCGGGGCTGGTGCTAACTTTACCGTGCGGCGGGTTGCCTATGGCGTAGGCGTAGAGCGTACCTTTCCCCTATACTCACCACTGGTGGAGAAGGTAGAGGTGGTGCGGCATGGAAAGGTGCGGAGAGCTAAGCTCTATTACCTGCGTGGGCTCAGCAGCAAGGCGTCTCGCCTTAAGGAGAAGCGGGTAGACAAGGAAAAGAAGCAGAAGGAAGATTAGGATAGAGCTACCTCACTGGAGTATTGGATGAGGTATGCTGAGGTTAGTGTTAATTCGCCAGTAGCCCAGCGCCGTGCGTTCAGCTATACTATACCCTCTGGTTTAAGTATTGACGTCGGGCAGGCGGTGTGGGTTCCCTTTGGCGATAAACTCCTCCAGGGTATTGTTTTAGAGCTAAGCCGTTATCCCTCGGTAGAAGAAACCAGAGAAATAGCTGGCATTATTGAGCCTCGTCCTCTACTATCCCCTTTACAGGTGTTGTTGGCTCGCTGGATAAGCGAATATTATCTATCGCCCCTGTTTGATGCTGTAGCCTTAATGCTACCACCGGGCTTTGAGCGGAAGACACTCACCTTTATCTGTTGCTCCCCGACCTTACCCGAGCGAGACGTGTCTTCTCTTAGCCAGAGACAGAGGGATGTTCTTGAGTTAGTTCAGAGGCAAGGCAAGGTTAGCCTCAAAGAACTGGAGAAGGCACTAGGCAAGAAAAGGGCACAGACCATCGTCTCACAACTGGTAGGACAAGGTCTGGTGGTTAGGAGCTACGAGCTGGAGAGGGTTAAGGTGAAACCGAAGAAGGTGCCTTACCTCTATCTAGCGGTGGAGGCTAGTGAAGCGCGGCGTGAGGCAACCGGACTGCGTAAAAAGGGGGCTATCCGGCAAGCGGCTCTCCTCGAATTCCTGACTCAGCAGTCCCAACCGGTACCCTTGGCTGAAGCTAGGCAGAGGGTTAGCTGTGATAAAGCGGTGGCTGATGCCTTGGTTGGTAAGGGCTTGGTCGAGCTGCGACAGATTGAAGTAAAACGTGAACCAATTTCCGATCTGGATGTTGCTATGTCAGGTCCGCTAATCCTGACCGCTGCCCAGAAATCGGCCTTCGAGTCTATCAAGTCCAGCCTGCTTCAGGTGGCAAAGGATTCTGCTTCACCAGCTATTTTCCTGCTCCACGGGGTTACCGGGAGCGGCAAGACAGAAATCTACCTCCAAGCCTTGGCTGAGGCAGTGAGACTGGGTAAGCGAGGTATTGTTTTGGTTCCAGAAATTGCCCTTACCCCTCAGACTATAGAGCGGTTTGCCTCACGCTTTCCCGGTAAGGTGGCTGTCCTCCATAGTAAGCTCTCGCTGGGTGAACAATTCGATGAGTGGCAGCGAATAAGAAGCGGGGAATTTGATGTTGTTATCGGTTCCAGGAGTGCTATTTTTGCCCCTCAACCTGACCTGGGTCTTATTGTTATTGATGAGGAGCATGAATGGACCTATAAGCAGGATAATTCACCACGCTACCACGCTCGTGATGTAGCCATGAAGCTGGCTGAGCTAACCGGGGCGGTAGTTATTCTAGGCAGTGCCACTCCCGATGTAGAGACTTTTTATCAGGCTCAACAGGGTAATTATCGCTTGCTTCAGCTTCCTGAGCGGGTTACCCCAAGTGAAGGCTCAGCCCTGCCTCAGGTTAAAGTAGTAGATTTAAGGCAAGAGCTTAAGGCAGGGAATAGGAGCATTTTTAGTCGCTCTTTGTCACAGGCTACAGCTAAAGCTGTGGCAAACAGGGAGCAGGTAATCCTATTTCTTAATCGGAGGGGAGCAGCTACCTTTATTCAATGTCGGAGTTGTGGTTTTGTCCTCCGTTGCAAGCGCTGTAATGTTCCCCTTAGTTATCATTTTACCGGGGATATGTTAGTCTGCCATCAGTGTAACCATAGAATGGCAGTTCCTCAGATTTGCCCTCGGTGCTTGAGTCGCCGGATAAAGTTTTTAGGCGTTGGTACCCAGAAATTAGAGCAAGAGGCTAGCTCTACCTTCTCTCAAGCCAGGCTGCTACGTTGGGATAGCGATGCTACCAGAGGGAAACATTCTCACCAGGAGATATTAGCCAAGTTCCGTGCCCAGGAGGCTGACATTCTTATTGGCACACAGATGATTGCCAAGGGACTGGATTTACCTCTGGTTACCCTGGTGGGGGTTATCAACGCTGATACCGGTTTAAATCTACCTGACTTCCGGGCGGGAGAAAGAGCCTTTCAGCTGCTGAGTCAGGTGGCGGGGAGGGCAGGGCGCGGCGTTTTAGGGGGAAGGGTTATCATTCAGACCTATTCCCCCGAGCACTATGCCATTCAGGCAGCAACTAAACAGGATTATGCTCTTTTCTATGATAAGGAAATAGCCTATCGACGCCAGCTTCATAATCCTCCTTTCGCCCGACTAGCCAGCCTTGTCTATAGCCATACTAACGATGTTCTTTGCCAGAGAGAGGCAGAAAGAATGAGGCGTCTCCTTATTACGGAAAGAGACTCAAAGGGAATAGCTGACCTCAGTCTGATTGGTCCGGCCCCGGCGTTTATTCATCGGCTGCGGGGCAGATTTCGATGGCAGCTCATACTTCGTGGCTTTGAGCTTTCTGCCTTTCTATCACAGATACCTATCCCCCCGGGCTGGACGGTAGATATTGACCCGGTTGGTCTGGCGTGAAGTTTACAATTTAACCCCATATTAGCTATAATTCTGTTGGTGATAAGATGGCGATTCTCCCTGTTTATCAATTTCCTCACCCCATACTGAAGCAGAAAGCAAAACGAGTCAGAACTATTGATGGCTCGATTCAGAAGCTGATAGGCGATATGATTGAAACAATGCACTCTGTATCAGGGGTAGGTTTGGCTGCGCCACAGGTGGGCATTTCCCTGCGAGTAATTGTTATTGGCATGCCCGAAGAGGAAGAGATAGTCTTAATTAACCCCCAACTAGTGCGAAGAACCGGGGAGCGTTTGGTTGCCGAAGGCTGTCTCAGCGTCCCTGGTTATATTGGGCAGATTAAGCGCGCCACATCAGTTAAAGTTAAGGGGCTTGACCCGAAGGGGAAGGAGATACGAATTAAGGCAGACGAGCTTCTGGCTCAAGCCCTGGAGCATGAAATAGACCACCTAAATGGCGTGCTTTATATTGATTATCTGGAGAGCATGGATAAGCTACGCAAGATTGAGCCTGCGGAAACTCAGCTTTAAGGTAAATTAACCAAACCTCCAATTGGGTAACTCAAAACCATATTTGCTTTTCCTGTATCCCCTTTTGGCTCTTCGAAGTGCTTGGCCATACCCCTTTGTAAATAAGGTGAGTTTTTCTCACGCTTGCTGAGTGCCAGGTGTTGTTTATGCCCATTTCGCTGGCTGCCTATTTTTGGGGTATTTAGTGCCAGTTGGCAAGTCAGGGGCAAAATAGAAGAGGTCGCCAATTTTGTATTGGGGAAAGGCTTTTATTGCTCCGACAAGGAATTTTTGATTGATGCTACGCTTACCCTGACGCACTCGGTAAATCTGACTCACCGATATTCCCATAACCTGGGCTAACTCGGATAAGTTATCATACCTCCCGTTACGCAACTCAAAAATTCTCGTCCTCAGTATCATAACTGCCCTCTTAATGTGCCAAGTGACTATATTATAACCGTAAATTTGCCAATTGTCAAGTATTAATCAACTAATCTATTTCGAAAAGGGACTAAATGCCTATTGACATTTGCCATTTGGCGAATTATAGTATAATTATGCGAGACAGTAGTGCTAATAATTTAGGCGAAATAGTTAGGCAGCAACGAGTTGTCATGGCACTGACCTTACAGGAGCTAGCTGCTTCATCTGGTGTATCTTCGTCACACCTGGGTCGCATAGAGAGAGGCGAGCGCTTCCCCTCAGCGTCGATTCTGCGTAAAATAGCCGGGCCTTTAGGCTTTGAAGAGGATGAGCTATTTACTTTAGCTGGTTACCTATCCCCCCAGCCGCCAAGGATAGCTGAGAGTGGTATAAACTATAGTGGTGGGCGATTAGCTCCCTATGTGGCTAAGATGCTGGCTCAGGAACCTGTTGAAATACAGCACAGTGTTATTGGAATCCTCACCCTTTTAAAGGGCATTGCCAAGAGTATGGCTAAGGGAAACCGCTGACAGCGAGTTGGAGCAGTGTTCACCGTAGGCAAAGATGGAGGGGGACTTTTGTACTATTTTTCAAGCTCATTCTTCTTCGCCCAATAAATGACCTTATTGTACCAGATTAATACACAATCCCAGTTAAGTACCCCCTTGATAAATTGGTGCGTTAAGAGTATAGTTTAACGTTAGATGAGGTTATTTATTGAGCCCGGAGCCCGATTACTATTGACCCAGGTAAACAATTTTCTCACTGACCAAGGTGTTAAGTCATATCTTGTTGGTGGGTTTGTCCGTGATTTGCTACTGGGAAGAAATACGGCTGATATTGATATTGCTGTGGCAGTAGATGCACTGGAGATTGCGCCCAAGTTAGCTGCTGCTGTTGGCGGAAAGTATGTTCCACTGGATGAGGTAAATAGGGTGGGCAGGGTAGTTCTAACCAGTGAGGGAACAGAATCGACTAGAGGGCGATGGGAGCTTGACCTGTCTACACTTAAGGGCGACATTGAGCCGGACTTGGCACGGCGTGATTTCACAGTAGACGCAATGGCGGTTGACCTGGCAAAGATTGTTAGTCAACCTCATTTGCTTTTTAATTCGGGCGGAGAGCAAATAGATGTTCAGCTTATAGACCCCTTTGGTGGCCGGAGTGACCTTGACCAGGGTGTTATTCGGACTGTTAGTAATGCAGCTTTTGAATTGGATGCGGCTCGTCTATTACGGGCAGTGCGTTTAGCTGCAGAGCTCGGTTTTAGTATTGACCCGGAGACCGAGGCGCTAATTCGGCGTTACTGTCACCTCGTGGCTAATGTGGCTGGTGAGCGGGTAAGAGAGGAGCTGCTTCGACTTCTGGCTATTCCTCGAGCCGGGCAATTATTGCCCTACCTTGATGAGTTGGGTTTGGTCACGGCTACAATTCCCGAGCTTAATCAGGCAAAAGGTATCAAGCAGCCTAAGGAACACTTCTGGAATGTTTTTGACCATTCAATACAAACAGTGGTTGCCGTTGATTTTTTACTCAGGCAGGGAGCCTGGGAGTATGCTGATAAGGAAGTTTTGGCGGTTACCCCGTGGTCGGTAGTGCTGGCTCAACACTTTGACCAAGAGGTTAGCTGTGGTAGCACCAGAAGGTTGTTACTCAAACTGGCGGCGTTACTTCATGATACTGCCAAACCCCAAACTAAAGCCGTTGACGAAGGTGGTCGGGTGCGTTTCTTAGGGCATGCCAGGGAGGGGGCAGCTATAGCAGCTAATATCTTGGAAAGGTTGAGGTTTAGCGCCAAGGAAATAAAGTTGGTGGAAATTATGGTGAGGCATCACCTCAGACCGGGGCAGATGAGTAATGACGGACTCCCTTCCCACCGGGCTATTTACCGTTACTTTCGTGATACCGGAGAGACTGGCATTGACATACTATTTTTGAGCCTAGCTGACCATTTAGCCACTAGAGGACCATACCTAAATCTAGCTCGATGGCAGGAGCATGCTCAAATTGTGGAGTACGTGTTGGCTCAGCGTTTTCAAGAGGAAACTTTGGTTATTCCACCTAAGCTAATTGATGGGCATGATTTAATTAGTAGCTTTGGTATGAGTCCCGGACCTAAAATTGGGGAATTCCTGGAGGCAGTGCGTGAGGCGCAAGCCGCTGGGGAGCTGGCTACTAGAGAGGAGGCTCTATCTTATATTCGCCAACACTTATTAACTAAGGCAGAGCGATAATAGACATGCTTCGAAGAAATACACTGGTTTTTATAATAGTAGTGATAATTTTTGCCATTGCTTTATGTGTAGTCGTTCCTGTTGAGAAAGGAATACTGGGCGGGAAGGACATAAGGCTGGGGCTTGACCTTGTTGGTGGTAGCCATTTAGTTTATCAGGCTCAGTTCCCTGAGGGTGCTACTGGAGAGGATAAGGCGAGGGCTATGGATAGGACGCTCGAGACCATCCGAACCCGTATTGATAAATATGGCGTCACCGAGCCTATCATTCAGAGCCAGGAGGGTGACCGTGTATTGGTGCAGCTTCCTGGATTTACCGATATTGAAGAGGCAAAGAAACTGGTGGAGCAGACCGGTTTCCTTGAGTTTCGAGAGGTAGAACTGAATCAGGATGGCAACCCGGTTTATCTTGGTGATTATCTGGAGAATTCCAACCCTGAGTTTTTCAACGACGGTGTGGAAGGTAGCCGCATATTTGTAGGTGAAGGAGTGGATGGGAAATATTATCCGGTAGCTTTTCTGGTCAAGGATGAAGAGGGTAATCTCAGCTATAGGGATGAGGCAGATAACCCTGTTGATGTTGAGGAACTGAAGCAAATAGAGGCAGAGATAAAGGCACAACTTGTGTCAGGTTCGGCGGCACTTCTATCCTGGATTCCAGCTAGAGGTGACGAAGGCACGCAGCTTACTGGTAACTTCTTAGATGAGGCTACTCCTATGGTTGCTACCAAGCCCACTGGTGCCGAATTCCAGGTTGGTATTAAATGGAATGAGGAAGGGGGGGTAATTTTCGACCAGATTGCCAAGCGCCTGTATAATTCAGGACAATATGGCACCCCGCAACGGGCTTTGGGCATCTTCTTAGATAATGTCCTCCTCTCATTCCCCCAGATTTTGGAGCCAGCATATCATGGTGAAGGGGTCATTACCGGTAATTTCACTATGGCTGAGACTGAACGCTTGGCTAACTTGCTTGAATCTGGTGCTTTGCCCATGCCTCTGGAAAAGCCGCCCCTTTATGAGGAGGTGATCTCAGCCACACTGGGGGCTGGCTTCATTGATAAGAGTGTTAAGGCGGGGCTGATCGGCATAATTTTGATTATGCTATTTATGATTATTTACTATCGCTTACCTGGGGTTCTGGCCAGCCTGGCTTTGATTTTTTATGGAGCAGTGGTGTTAGCCATATTTAAGCTGGTACCGGTGACCCTTACTCTGGCTGGGATAGGTGGTTTTGTCCTATCTATAGGGATGGCAGTGGACGCTAATGTGCTTATCTTTGAGCGAATGAAGGAGGAATTAAGGGCAGGACGGACCTTAGGGGCAGCCATTGAGGCCGGCTTTAATCGGGCTTGGGCGGCTATCAGGGACAGCAATATAACTACCTTTATCATCTGCGGTATTCTCTATTGGTTAGGTAGCAATATTGTAGCCAGTGCCCCGGTAATGGGCTTTGCCCTGACCCTGTTTTTTGGCGTGGCGATAAGCATGTTTACGGCTATTGTGGTTACTCGGACATTACTGCGTCTATTCGTCGGCAGCCGTTTAGCCCGGAAAACTTCGCTATTCAGCGTATACTCAGGGAGAGACAATGTTTGATATTACAGGCAAAAGGTTCTGGTTTTTCCTTATTTCAGCTGTGGTAATACTTATCGGTATTATCTCTCTGGCATCCTTTGGTCGTCTTAAATTGGGGGTTGAGTTCAGTAGTGGCTCTATGATGAGGGTGAGCTTTGAACAGTCGGTGGCTCAGGAAGAGTTGCGAGATGAACTGGTTAGTTTAGGTTATACCGATGTCATTATTCAGAGTACTAAAGAAGGGGATTTCTATATTCGCACCCACAAATTGAGTGAAGATGAAAAAGCAGGGTTACAGCATGCTTTAACTGACAGGTTTGGTGAGGTTCAAGAGACGGAGTTTTATTCTGTGTCGCCTTGGGTAGCTACAGAGACAGCGAATAATGCGGCTATTGCCGTAGCTGTGGCTGCTGTTGGTATACTCCTTTATATTACCTGGGCATTCCGCCGGATGCCAAAGCCTTTCCGTTATGGAATCTGCGCCATAGTTGCCCTGGTGCACGATGTGCTGGTGGCATTAGGTATTTTCTCCATTCTCGGTAGCATATTAGGCTGGGAAATCAACTTAATGTTTATTACTGGCATCTTGGCTGTTATTGGCTATAGTGTGAATAATACTGTCGTCATTTTTGATAGAATAAGAGAGAATCTGGCAAGGGGTATAAGCTCCAATTTTGAGGTTGTAGTTAATAATAGTCTGGTTGAGACCTTGAGCCGTTCCTTGAATACCAGTCTAACCACACTAGTCGTGGTTGTGGCTCTGCTTTTGTTTGTCGGGGCATCAATTCAGAATTTCGCTGTAGTTTTACTGATTGGTATCATTGCTGGCACTTACAGCTCCCTCTATATCGCCCCTCTATTGCTGGTGGTCTGGGAAAAGCGAGAGTGGGGTAGGTTTGTCAAGTGGCTGGCTCCTTCCCGTAGTCAAGGCTAAGGACGGGTTATAGGCAATGTTTTCCACCAAAACTGGCGCGGCTAAACTTGCTATCGGTTCGGTCAGCCTGCTGGTGATTATGCAAGTGGTTGCCAGTATCATTACCGGGAGCGTTAGTATCAGGGCTGATGCAATCCACAGTGTGCTTGACCTGATAGGGGCAGTTATTGCTTTCATAGGCGTCAGGGTTTCAGGTAAACCCGCTGATGAGCGACACCCCTTTGGTCATGGTAAGGCTGAGAATATTAGTAGTATTGTGGTGGCAGGGTTAATATTTACTGCCGCTGGCATAATTATTTATACGGCGGTAAATAGGCTGGTTGTAGGAGCAACTTTAAAATACACGGAAATAGGTATTTATATAACGGCAGCGGCGATAGTCATAAATGTGCTTATTTCCGTGTATTTGTTAAGAGTGTCACGGGCCACTGACTCACTGGCTCTAAAAGCGCAATCCGGGCACCTGTTTTCAGATGTTTTAAGCTCGTGCGCTGTTTTAGTTGGGCTGATTGTGGTACGGGTAACGGGACTCACTATTTTTGATCCCATTGTTGCCTTGGTAGTAGCTCTGATTATCCTGAAGGTGGGTTATGATACATTAAGAGTATCATTTGGGGGGCTGGTTGATGTTAAGTTACCCGATGCTGAAGAGAGTGTCATAAGGTCCTGTATTATGGAGCATGGTGGTAAGCTGGTAGGCTTCCACGAACTGCGGACTCGTAAGGCGGGAAGCCAGCGCTTCATTGACCTTCATCTGGTTGTGCCTAAGAATGCTAGCGTGGAAGAAGCACACCAGATATGTGACCACTTAGAAGAGGATATAGAAGGTAGGCTGCATTATACCAGCGTAACTATTCATGTTGAACCTTGTAGCACAGAGTGCGACCAGTGCTTCGTTTTCTGCAGTCTGCGCAAGGTGAGGCTTTAAAGCAGGTCGTGTATTTCCTTAGCCTAGAGCACTAGCTGGAGACCTGATGTCAGAAACCAACCCCCAAATCCGATAATTAGCAGGCTGCAGGCAATAAGCAGCCTTTCCTGAAGCTTCCTTCCCCAGAAAGATTGGGTTCGGTAGACCAGAATTGAAACCAGTGAAAACCAGACCAGGTCGCATAGCCAGTGAACAGGAACGAACAAAGCAAACCCCAGCATACCGAAACTTAGGGACTTCATGATAAGCATGCTGCCTATGGTTACCCACCACAGAAGGAAGAACGGGTTGAAGGCACTGGTAACCACTCCGGCAATAACTGAGTTATAGGCTAAACCCTGGCTTGTTTCTATCATCTTGGCCCTGGCTTTAAACATGGTAATACCCATCCAGAATAGTGCAGCGGCACCAACTAAATACAGGATGATTTGTGTCAGTTCTTCCTGAAAGAAGCGGGCAAGACCAAAGTATATGAGTAATATCAGGGGAATTTCTACTATAGCATGTCCCAAGGCTATCTGCATGCCGGCAAATTGGGATTTATAGCTTTTGGCTACAGTAACGGCGAACATAGGACCAGGCATCATTACCCCGGATAGTGAAATTACGACTACACTGAGTAAAAATGGGAGCATAAAAACCACCGTGTGTATTCTAGCATGCTGTTTCGCTTAGTGTCTCCAAATTGATATGGCGTTACTTGAGTTCGTCACGTTAATGAATTATACTGTGGAGATAGAGTCATTTATCTGGACGGGTGCTCGCATATTTGTTTAGAAATTGTTTATCAACCACACGGCGTTCAATCTTCCCGTGATAAATGGTCGCAACTTATTAAGGTATGGTTTGGGGGTAATATAATGCTGGAAGTGGAACACCTCCAGTTAGCGTTAAACGGTAAATCAATAATTGATGGCTTAACCGTGCACGTTAGTAAGGGTGAGATACACGGTATTTTGGGTGAAAACGGAACGGGTAAGACCACTATTGCCTATCTCATAATGGGGGTGAATAACTATAAGCCCACTGGGGGAAGGATAATTTTTGAAGGTCAGGATATTGCTGACCTTTCTGTTTCTCAGCGGGCAAAGAAGGGGATAAGTCTGGCTTGGCAAGAGCCAGCCAGGATTGAAGGGTTGAGGGTGGAGGATTACCTCAGGCTTAGTGGCAAAAATTCGGGAATTGAGCCGGTTAGGCGTTATTTGCAGATGGTCGGATTAGAACCGGCACAGTATCTGGATAGGGATATTGATAGCACCTTGAGTGGCGGCGAAAGAAAGAGGATAGAGCTAGCTTCTGTCTTAGCCATGCGACCCAAATTAGCTATACTGGATGAGCCTGACTCTGGCATAGATATTGTATCGTTGCCGTTCATAATGAATGGTATATTAGAGATGAATAAGCACGGCTCATCTGTTTTGTTAATTACCCATAATGAGAGGGTGGTGGATATAGCCCATAGGGTGTCTGTGTTATGCGCTGGTAAGATAATTAGAACTGGTGAACCAACGGAAACTAGCCTATGGTTCAAGGATAACTGCCGGGCTTGTGTCCATATCAATGAGCCGTTGGAAGAGGATTAGAAGTTATGATTAGTTATTCCGTTGAAAAAGAATACCAGGAAATGGTTGATGCCTACGAGAAGGCTGGTGGTGATAAGAGCGCCTTATTAGGTAAAGATATAGCCAGGCTGGTTATTCATGAGAACAAGGTTCTGGGTGCTGATGGGGCTGATGGGATAAAAATAGAAACAGAGGAGACCGAAACCGGTGTTAACATCTATCTCTTGGTGGAAGAAGGGGTGAAGATAAAGCGCCCTGTCCATCTCTGTTTTGGTGTTCTCCCTCAGGAGGGGTTGCAGGAAATCATTTTAAAAGTGAATGCTCAGGATAATAGTGAGGTAAATGTAATTGCTCACTGCATCTTCCCCAATGCCATTAAAGTAATTCACAAAATGGATGCGGATATAGAGATTGGGAATAACGCTAGGTTCGATTATACGGAGACCCATTATCATGGGGAGTTTGGTGGTATTGAGGTAATCCCAAAGGCGAGGATTAAGGTGGGGAAGGGTGGCGTATGGCAGAGCGCATTTACCTTAAAGCAGGGGCTTGTCGGGAAACTGGACTACGATTTCGAAGTATTCTGTCAAGACAAGGGAGTTGCTGAACTCGTAGTGAAGGTGTATGGGAAAGGGCATGATGATATAAAAGTATGGGAAAAAATCCATCTGAACGGAGTCGGAGCCAGGGGTCTAGCCAAAAGTCGTCTGGTGCTAAGTGATAAGGCTACCGCTGAGGTCAAAGGAGAGACCTATGGCAATGCTCCTCATGCCAGAGGACATGTTGACTGTATTGAGCTGGTTAATGGGGAAGAGGCATTAGCTAAGGCGATACCAATTGTCTCGGTAACTAATGGAAAGGCAAAGGTAACCCATGAGGCAGCGATAGGCAGTATAGATAGGCGGCAGGTGGAGACCTTAATGGCAAGAGGGCTAGATGAGGATGAGGCGGTGGATGTTATTGTCAGGGGCATCCTGAGATAGCTTTATTGAGAGAGTTGAAGGGGTGTCATTAGATTTGACTAAAGTTGCTTCCCAGGTGGGAGGCATGGTAGCTAAGCTTAAGGCTGGTGGCGAGGAAAGACGGAGGCGTCTAAACTGTGCTTTGGATACTCTCCACCACCAGGTTACTAATCTGGCTGGTTTAACCAGGAAGATTGTATCCAGTAAGACTACCTGGCTAGTGGCTGGTTTAGTCGATGGGCTTGACCAGCACTATGAAGCCCCACCCCTCCCCATCGAATTCACCGTTATTGCTACTGATGGCTCTCATATCGATGTTGACCGGCATAAGTCAACCAGGTGTTATCTGATAAATATAGGTTGTGCCATTCTTCATTACGGTGACGCCCCTAGTGCTACCCTTGATAGTTTTCCCTGTCTCTATTCCGGAGATGAAGACCTGGTTATTGCCCCGACTGGGGTTAAAGGTCGTGAGCAGCCAATAGAGGGCGCGCTTTTAGGTATCAAGCGTGGTGTAGACGAGTGCCATCAGTTAGCCAGGCTGGCGGCAGAGTCGCCAGCGGGGAGTTCAAGTTTAGCCTTGCTTGACGGTTCACTTATCCTGTGGGGGCTGGAGGCTTACCCCGAATTTGTCACTGAGGCACTGCTGGTTAAAGGCTTCCTGAGCTATCTTGATGACATAAGAAAGATTAATAACGGGAAGAGGCTTGCCCTTGCCAGCTATATCAGCTTTCCTCGTAGCGCTGATGTGGTTAATTCGTTGCGAGTGGCTCTCTGCCCTCAAGAGATTCTTGACACTGACCGCCACTGTAAAGACTGTAAAACAAGGGAATGTGATATGATAGCCGGTGTTCGGGACAGGGAGCTATTCTCAAATGTACTGAGTCAGGGAGAAAGGTCAGCCGTCTTTATCAGTCAGTCATCTATTGTTCTGAAGCATTACGGAGTGCACCAGGTCTACTTTTTCTACCTCAAGGCGGATGACGAGATAGCCAGAGTCGAGATTCCGCAATGGGTGGCAATAGACAAGGGGCTGCTTAATCTGGTTCATGCCCTGGTTTTAGACCAGTGCCAGCGCGGGCAGGGATATCCGGTAGCCTTAAGCGAAGCCCACGAGCAGGCAGTGGTAACCACGGCTGATAGAGAAATTTTCTGGCAATTGGTGGAGTCATCCCTGGTAGAAGAACATTTACCCAGCCTTAGCTCAGCCAAGAGCCGGAGCAAAAGAACACGGTGGGTTTGATGATTTATGACCTCATCCATTGATTTTGCGTAAAAGGAGGATGACGTGGCACAGGAAGAAAGACACAGGCATTATAAGGGGGGAGGGGCTGGCCTGGCAGGAGCGTTCTGGTTCGCCGGCTGGCTCTTCACTATCGCTTTCGCTCAGCTAGTATGGTGGAAGATTATACTGGCTATCGTGGTATGGCCATACTTCCTGGGCACAGCGATAGGGTAAGAACTTTGATTTTGACCTCAGCTCAGCCAAAAGCCGGAGCAAAAGAACGAGGTGGGTTTAGATGGCTATTTGTTGACCTG
>Ga0209427_10006111_pt1 | contig 13772 bp, 10 predicted proteins | sample DeeMarSWOR136_30_FD_187465 | JGI IMG/M metagenome (GOLD analysis project Ga0209427, IMG submission 187465) | Marine sediment microbial communities from White Oak River estuary, North Carolina - WOR-1-36_30 (SPAdes) (version 2) | ecosystem: Environmental > Aquatic > Marine > Intertidal zone >... | reverse complement strand
TCAATCTTCGTGATTCCTGGTCTCATTACATCAGCACCATTAGCTACATAACGCACTGCTCCAAAATCTACTACAATCGTTTTTAAATCTATTTTATTGCTCAAAAGAAGGGTTAATACGGGAATATATCCATCTTTAGATTTCCAAAGCTTTAGTTCATTATTAACAGCAAATAATGTATCTCCAGATTCAGTTTGTATAAGCTCTACATTGCTTTTTTTAGGAAAAACTTGATCAACAAATACTTGGTCATATGATTTTAAGATTTCATCTTTAAGAGCATTTAATTCGGATTTTCTAATAAAATGTCTTTGTTTTATTTTCATTTTTCAAATTACAATTAGGCTTTTCTTAAATAAAAATCTTTTAATTAATTTTCATTAGAATTTAAAGAAGACTTAAAAAAAAATAAGGTTAATATAATGAGTAAAGTCTATAATTCTGCTGTTGTGATAATACCCCCAAAAGAAAAGTGGGATTCTATACAAGAAATTCGAAAAATATATGATCGAAATATTGATAGATGGATGCCCCATATAACTTTGCTCTATCCATTTAGACCTAAAAAAGACTATGTTTCTCTTGAACAGGTGTTTGTTGAAAAATGTAAAAATTTTGAACCTTTCGAAATATCTCTATTAAATATTGAATATTTTGCTCATGATCATCAAAATTATACTCTGTGGCTTGATCCTGAACCAATAAATTTAATTATTAACTTGCAAGCCGAAATTCTGAAAATTGTACCTGATTGTAATGATGTAAATAAATATGAAAAGGGGTTTAAACCCCATTTAAGCGTTGGCCAAATCAAAGGAAAAAAAAAAATGCATGAGACAATTAATACCTTACGGGAGACTTGGAGAGAAATTAAATTCATACTCGACAAAATTTATTTCATATCTCGTGAAAATATTAAAACTTCAAAATTTGAAATCTCGAAACAATTTCAATTTAAAAATTAATAATTAACATTTTTATATCCGAGTTTCATTAATATATTAAATTAAAAACCGAAAATAATCAATTGGAAAATTTAACATTATGAACGATAAGAATAAAACTGACGAGGATTTAGTGTTTCATGAACGCTCTGAGATGATTTATAAGATAATTGTAATCGGGGACCCTGCCGTCGGTAAAACTAGCCTTTTAACTAATTTTTGTGGTGATAAATTTCAGTATGAATATGTACCAACGGTCGGAGTAAATATCACCAAAGAAAAAGTCACAGTGAAGAACGACATGGGAAAGGATACAAATGTGAGTTTAATGATATGGGATGTAGCTGGACAACCACAATTCTACATGCTGCATCGTCCATATTTTAATGGAGCAGATGGAATGATGCTTGTCTATGATGTCACCCGTTCAAGTTCCTTTTCAAATGTAAACAATTGGTATTCAACAGCCGTAAAATATGGACTTTCAGGAATACCTCGAATCTTAATAGGCAATAAAATAGATTTGAAGGATGAGAAAAAAATTATATTACCTATGGCAGAACATTTATCACAGAAACTAAATGCTCCTTTTTTCGAAACATCTGCATTAACAGGTGAGAAGGTTTCTGAAATTTTCCATAAAATAGGCGAACTTACACTTCTTTCGAAACTACAGGAATAAAAAATATTCTTAAAGCTTCATTTTATCCCTTTACGTTCAATTTATTTATCCAAAAAGTAATTTTTTCTTTTAAATCTTCTTTAATTTTTTCAGAAAGATGGGTTAGCCCATTTAATTTATTATTAAACTGTCCTATCTCATAGAGAATCCTATGACCCCCAGTAAACACATAAATTTCTTCTTTTATCTTTTCTAAAAAATTCATTACTGTTTGTACATCATCATTTTTATGCAAATACTGTACTAAGTTATTAAATTCGTAGATAATTGATTGCTTTCTGTCTGTTGCAGATACATCTCGTTCAACACTCTCAGTTGCAGTATCTTGGTTATGAAATGCAATATCTGATTTTTGAATTAGCGTTCTAATTAAGTCGAGTTCCGCTTCCAAAATTTTTTGATTTTCAATAACATTTGTTAGTTGTGGTAATAATGCCTTTACATCGATTGTTGCCTTGCTTAATTGATTGATTTTATCAGTTAGAGTATTTATCTTTAAATTTGTTTGCCCTAATTTGGTGATGATATCAAGTCCAAATTTCTCGAGGATTGATGCGAATTTTTTAATATCATCTCGGTTTTCTGAAGGATCCATCAATCATTCACTCTAGATTTCCAATAAAGAATATTATCTATAGATTAAAATGAGTACTATTACAAAAATTATTTTTTATTGAATTTTTTTATTTAATTAATAATTATAATGATAATTCTTTTATAAAAAACTTCTCACGTGGAAAAATTGATTCAGTACGTAAATATTCTTACTAAAGACGGCAAATCATTATTATTCAGAAATTATGGAACGACAGAAGTAGATAGAGATTTATTAGCAGGATTTTTAAGTGCTTTTTCAGGATTTATGAAAGAAATTAGTCAAAGTGATATCAAAAGCACACAAACAGAAGATTTCAAATATTTTTATACGATTATTGACCCAATTATTATCGTTTTAGCTAGTGATTTGGAAGATGAAGATGTGACAGTGAATTCAAAGATTTTGAGCATTAGGACAAAATTCATGGAGAAATATAGTAAAATACTAGAAAGCGGGAGTTGGGCTGGAAATCGAACTATTTTTTACGAGTTTGAAAAAGAATTAGATAATCTTATTTTAGGAGCAATAAAGATTTCTATTCTTGGTTTAGGGGGCGTAGGGAAAACAACATTAACAAAATTAATATGTGGGCAAGATGTAGATCTTGAATATGTACCTACAATCACAGCTGACATAGCCTCTTACGAAGGAGATGAATTCGAGAGATCTATTACTCTGTGGGACTTTGCTGGTCAAGATCAATTTCGTGATCTATGGAAAAGTTTACTCGCAGGTACTGACATGGTTCTACTTGTTACTGATTCCACTTTTGAGAATATAAATCCAACGAAAGATATTATTCATAAATTACTTGATACGCATTATCCAGACAAACTAGTAATAGGTATTGCTAATAAACAAGACTTGCCAAATAGGCTTACACCTGAGTTTTGTGAAAGGATTCTTTCAAGTGAAAAACGAACTATAAAGACTCATGGAATGATTGCTATTGAGCCCATGTATCGTGAAAAAATATTAGCCATATTAAAAGAAGCTATAAAAGATATTTCACAAACTAGTGATTAATTTTATTTTCCTGTTCTTTTTAGAAATAATAATTATTTTAAGATTTTCTATACTATTTACAATCATCTTAGCAAATATTGGTGACTCACCTGATTGAGCTTGATATAGAAGATATTAAATTAGAGGATTCAGAACAAGGGATTAAAATTCTCAAATTACCAGAATTAACAGAAGAAGAAAAAAATATCATTAATCCCATCGTTGCACCTACATCTGGATTAAGAATTCAAATCTGTGATATAATTGAAGAAAATAAAAAGTATTATCTCCCAAGTCGTAATCTCTGCTTATTTTTAAGAGTATTTAAAGCAATCAGTCAACAGTATATAGAATTAAAAGGTAATCAAAAACTAAATGTATTGATTGTAACTGATAATAGATTGAGTAGAAGTATACTCTTGAAATATTGTTCAGAAGTTTTTGCTTTCGATGGATTTAAGATTTTTTATCAGCAAGATTCTCCTAATGAATCTAAAGTATCTTCTCCTTATGGAGCAGCTTCAGTAGCTTTATATGAGGATATTGATCTTATAATTGTACTAACAGCAAGTCATAACGATATATCATGGAATGGGATTAAGTTCTATATCGAGTATCCGATGCCGATGTCAGGAAGAATCTTTAAAGAGATATCTGAAAAAGCGTTAAGTTACAAAGAGATTAATCTGAAAACAGAATATAATATTTTCTCGATTGATGCCATCAAAAAGAACAATGATTATGTGAAAAAATTATTATCTGAAGTATTGGAAATTACCAACCTTAAGGGGAAAAACATAGTTATTTGGCCATATTTAGGTGAAGCTCGTGGTATTGTTGATTTATTTAAAGATTATGGGGCTAATGTTATATTAATTGAAGAAGAAATTAATCCTCCTAATCCGATAAAGGTAATTCATGAAGATAAACTAAAAAATGTAATGGAACAAAACAACTCGGTAATAGCATTATTATTAGACGCTGACAGAGATAGGATTGCTTTATACGTGAATCAAAACGGAGAATATTTTACTTATATTCCAAATGAAATATATTCAGCAATGCACAATATACTAGCTAAACATTTCGGGAAAAGAATTATAAATGTGAGGACGATTCCAAGCGATTTACGAGGCGATCATACAAGTTTTTTAAATATTTTAACAGGAGTGGGCTATAAACATCTAGGAGTAATTATGTATTTTCTGTTCGGTATAGATGTTGAACAATCTAAAGTTGATACAGCAATTCTTTATTTTGAAGATCAGAATAATAAATTAAATAAATTAAATAACCCGACTCCTCTAAAGCAACATATTTTAAAATTAATGCAATTAGAAAAGATCAATTCCGAGTCGTTTTTAGTGGTATATTGGGAAGAGTCTGGAGGTCATACTTTAAATATACTAAATGTCTCCAAGAATCCAGATACAGGAGAAGCAAGGTTCTTTACAGATTTACCTATAATTGCAGATAAATATCCCGTACCCGCATTGGTCTTAATTACTGAACTTATCTGTCGTGGATTTAATATTTCAGAATCAATTGATTGGTCAATTAAAGGTATAAATCAAACAATTCCAGCAATTGACGAGGAAAAAGTGAGAATTATGAAAAATTTTCAGGAATTCGATGGAAAGACAGTGGTTATTGGCGAGAAGGAATATGAAATACATGCACTATCTGATAACAACAATATGATCGATATATACCAGTTAAAAAGTAAAAACTCAACACTATATTTTAGACCTAGTGGTACTGGCCCAGATGTAAGATTTTATATTTTTGGTAAAAGAGAAACTCATCTAGAAGAAATACATAAAGTAATGGAATATATTAAAGATAATTACAAATAATTTCTTTAGACACTATACTTTAATATACTTAAAATAGATTTTTACGTATGCTTTTGGCTTCTCCAACAAATTTAAATATGTTGAAATATATATCTTAATTGGACATGTAAATATATGACATATTCAAAATTATAAAAATTGTTTGTTATGAGTATTGAAAAAAAAGATGAGTTGAAATACATTGAGACAATTGAACAGTCAATGAAAAGTGGGTATATTAGTATGCTTATTTTGTTGGCTCTCGAGAAAGAACCAGCCAATGGATATAAACTAATGAAAATGATTTCTGAAGATACATTTGGCGAATGGAAGCCAACAAATTCAACAATGTATCCATATCTTTCCAACCTTACTGATAGAGGATTAATTAAATTTAAAACTAAAAAACAAGGTCAAAGAGAAAGCAAAGAATATTCCCTGACAATGAAAGGTAGAAAAATATTAAAAACATTAGTAGAAAAACAACAAGAAATGAGTGTATCCTTGTTAAATATGATATCAACAGTCTTAGATATTCAAACTCTTCCTAACTATCTAATTGCCTTTTTTAGTCAATCTTTCCATGAAAATGTGCTAATGGGTAAATCAATCGAAGAAAAAATTGATATTCTCGGTAAACGTGTTGATATACTTAATTTATTTTTAGAAATATTAGGAAAAAATAAAGTTGAGATGGAAAAGGAATTAGGAATACTCATGAAAAGCAAAGCTCAGGGTTAAATCATAATATTATCTGTAATGTTTAAAATTTCTAATTAGAGTAAATTTTATATCTAATTCTGACATGTCGAAATCCGACATATTTAAATATCATAATAAATGATATTATATTATCGAATTTTTTGATTTAAATTAAACTAATATTTAAATACAATTTATTTGATGACATTTGTATAAATTGCAGGTTGAGGATTAATCCCTCAAAATTGCAGAAAAAATCTAAAACAAAAAAACAAAAAAGAGTAAATAAGAACATGGGCGTAATACTAAAAATCGCGTTACGTAATATGAAACGACGTAAGGCTCGTTATATTCTGACAACAATTACCCTTATAATTAGTGTAGCTTTGTTTGGAGGCGTAATGATTGTTTCTGACTCATTTAATAAGATGTTCCTAGATACAATAGATAAACAAATGGGTACCGCCGATATTCTTGTTAGATCTGCAAACACCACTAACGGTTGGTTTGATCCTAATGAGATTAACAGCGAGATCGAAAGTATAAAACATGTTGATCACGTAGCTTATAGAATTTCTGGATTTGAAGTTCATGTTAGTGCTACTGATAGTGGAAACCAAGTAGATAACAGTACTAGAACAGGAGTAAATGGTATTGATATTCTCGATCCAGATGAAAGAAAATTAGGTGGAGAACCATATATATTAGATTCAATAGATGGTGTTGATGGAGACACAGTTGAAGAACTTCTTGAATATGTTGATCCTATTAATAATGACAAAGTTTTGGTTATTTCAGAATCATTAAAAATCGAATTAGGAAAAAATTTTAGGGCAGGTGATAGCGTCTGGGTTTTTCCAGTTAATGGCACAGCACTAGGATACAATCCGCTAAATACCGGAACATGGCTCGAGTATACCGTTGTTGCAATTATACGGGATATTGGTGAAGCGCGTGATTTCGATCCAGAAAATCCATCAGCTTCTTCAATGTTTGAAGAAGGTCCGGGGATATTCGCTAATATTAATAACACGCACGACCTTGTAGATGGCACAGAAGATCATACAGGGGAGTATAATCTGTGCGTTGTTGGCGTTGATGATATATACAGTGTTTCTTATGTTGCTGGAAAAATTGAGAGTAAATTAGAAGCTCTTAATGATGGTAAAGATTGGAGGGTTAATGATTTAAAATCAGACAGTTTAGAGATGATTGAAACTACAATGGCTTCGATGCGTACTATGTTTATGATGTTTGGGATCATTGCATTAGTCCTTTCAATTATATTAATGATGAATGTCTTTAATATTATTAAAAAAGAACAAGAGTATGAAACCGGTATGTTCCAAGCAATAGGAGCATCTAAATCTGAAACATTTAGGATGTTCTTAACACAAGGTATAGTAATGGGTGTAATTGGAGCAACGATAGGGACAATATGCTCCTACTTTATATCATATGTAATCTTTTCAGTAACATTACAGACGATCCAAAGCATTGCTGCTCAAATGGGAGGATTCTCGATTTCAGGGTTTTCAATAGTCTTACTTCCAACAACTTTAATCATTACATTTGTAATAGGATTAATATCTTGTATTATCGCATCGCTTTACCCTAGCTGGAAAGCAAGTCGTAAGCCTATTATTGAAAATCTAAGTCCTCTCGAAGAAAAATCCAAAAGATTGAAAATACATTTCTGGAGAAGACTTATCTTCTTTTTTATAGGAGGATTCCTTATTGTATTTGGGCTATGGCTCACATTTTCCGGTTCTGAAAGTGCAACCGAAGTTCAAGCTACTCCGGGGCCCCCTCAAGGAATGATCTTGTCAATGTTTGCACCTCTATTAATCTTATTTGGGATTATTTGGATATTGGCACTAAGTATTAAACCTATTAATAAGGCGTTTGTATTCTTATTTTATCCATACCTTAGAAAAACGAAGTTATTAACTGAAAAGAATATATTACGACATCGAAGAAGGACGACACTTACTTTCGCTATGATTGCAATAACAACAAGTTTTCTTATAGGGATGAGTGTGATGATGGATTCTATTAGAGCTGGTGTAAATACAACTGTTAACGACTTTATGGGGGCGGATATTAGAGTAATTACATTTAATACTCCTCGATCTTTCGAAGATGGGCTTATCAACCTAACAGGAGTAGAGGATGTAATGGGTGTAAGTCATCAAAATGCACAATTTCAAATAGGGAGTGATTGGGTTGGTCATAGTTTGCTTGATAATCAATTCAACGAGACTATAATCATGAATATACTAGATACCGAAAAAGTTAGAGATCATATGACTAAAACCGTAATAATCTCACCTTCATCTATGAGTCTTGGTGAAATGATGGATGAAATAGAAATGGGAAATAATATCATAATAGGTGAAGATATTGCTGATGAATATAATGTTAAAGTTGGTGAAAATATTTCCGTTAAATTTTCCCTCGGTATAACTTATGCAAATCTAACAGCATTACTTGATGGAAATGATTATAATGCACAAGAAGATATAATTATAGAAAATATGACTGTAATCGCTATTGTTAGATCTATTCAAGGATTTTCATCTCTAGATATCATGGATTTTCTAGGTGAAGGGGTAACCTATAATACGTTTATTTCTTGGGAAACATACGAACAAATTGCAAATAAAAACTTGCCTGGTGGAGGGACTGATATGGTTTTCAGACAACTAACTCAAACTGGTAACCCTATGTTAGATATAGTTCAGCCGAATTGGTTTAATTTTTCTACCGTTGAATCAATTCTGAATGGCATCAGCGGAATTGAATATTATACAACAAGAATGGACTATTATACACTCGTAAATGGAACAGGATTCCCTTTCCAAACTGCTGTTGTTGGTATTCATACAAATTCTAGTGGAAAATTAAAATCTGACTCATATTTCGGAAATAATAGTCTCATAAGCCAAAAATATCCTGCTGATTCAATGGAAGAACTTCTAAACAGATTGGGTAATTTTTGTGTCGTTGATGAAATGTTCATTATGCAGACCTCATTAGGAATTGGTGATAATATAACAATTTTTCCACATCAATCAACATTAAACACATTTTATGCTGGAATTTTGCCATACAATACAACAGCTCTACCTGATGTGGCTACTTCAATATCAGGTAGTACGGTGAATTTAAGTTCTTCAGATGATGTATATCTCTCATTTGTAAGTGATCAGGAGTTGCTTTCAATCAATATTACAACTAGTTTACTGACACCTCACGCCTATAAAGCTATCAATGTTACAATTGAAACTTCGTTAAATTCTACGGTGGATAACCTTGAATTGGAAGCATTCAATATTTATACTAATTCCTATGAAAACCTCGGTTCTATTAATAATACTGTAGAGGAAAATAACACTTTTAGCTTTGATTTAAACCACTATTATATTGATTCAATGACTAATTTGCTTAAATTAAGAATAACAGGTAATAATTCTACGTTTAATAGCAATTACAATTTAACTATAGATAGTCTAAGATTTGATGTAGCTCAATCAGTTTATCAAACCATTCCTGCAACATGGCCCAAATTTGAAATTATTGGAATTATCAAAGCACCTACCTTGTATAATACAGAAAGATATAATTGGTATGCAGGTTTTGAAACTGGTGCTGATATTAGTGGTAATTCAGTTTATATAAGTTATGAAAATGCGAGAAACGTTATATATCCTGACTACAGAGGTTTTAACTACACTAATGATATGGTTACTTCAGTGTTGGTTCATAGTGATCACCCGGAAAATATTGAAACACTTAAAAACCTAATATTACAAGATCTTATCATTGCTGGGAATTATTGGTCAATAATAGATCTCAAGACTTTTACTCTTGATATTAGAACTAATGTGTACGATTGGTTTACCTGGGTTGAAAAGGGATGGCATGATGAAGATGTCTTAGAAGAAATAATCTCCTATATAGAAGATAGAGGGTATCTTATAATATTTGCTTTTACAAAATCATTTGCAAGCTCTATTTTCAGAACGATGATAAATTTAATTACTTTCATTACAAATGGATTGCTCATCTTATCTATTGTAATAGCTATGATTGGGTTGACTTTGCACAGTCTACTTACAACTATGGCACGTAGAAGAGAAATAGGAATGCTTAGATCAATAGGATTAAGCAAAAAGGGAGTAATACGTTCAATATCAGGAGAAACATTGATTCTAGCTCTTTTAGGTGTCATTACGGGGATATTAGCAGGGATAGTTCAAGGCACTTTAATGGTGGAAACAATGCCTGCAGGGGGATTCCTCACAGTTACTTGGACGATTCCATGGTTAACTATTATTCTTTTGATATCAACCGTATTAATAACAGTAATTTTGAGCTCACGATATCCAGCAAAATGGGCAGCTAACCTAAATATAATAGATGCGGTGAGAACTAGATAAATCTTTTAATATTATAAATTAAAAAGGTGTAAAAAAAATGTCAACTAAAAAGAAAAAAGTGTGGATGAATAAACAACGAAAAGCAACAGCAACGGCAATAAGAATAGATCCTAACATAGTTCTTACCGTAAAAGATCTTGTCAAAACTTACACTGTTGGAAATACTACAATTACAGCTCTAAACAAAGTTAATCTTACCATTAGAAAAGGTGAATTCATTGCAATTGTGGGTCCTTCTGGTTCAGGAAAAACAACTTTGATAAATTGTTTAGGCGCTCTCGATTTTCCAGATTCAGGGAACATCATATATAATGTTGATGCCAAGGGAATGGGCCTCGATATAATGAAAATGACCAATAAACAACACAAAAAAATGCGATTAAGAAAAATTGGTTTAATTTTCCAATTCTATAATCTCTTTCCCATTCTAACAGCTTATGAGAATGTCGAGTTACCAATGGTAATTGATAAAAAAGATCTGAAAGTGAGAGAAGATAGAGTAAAAAGCCTTTTAAAAAGAATTGGATTGGATGAACGAATGGAACATCTACCCACACAGATGAGTGGAGGAGAACAACAAAGAGTCACAATAGCTAGAGCTCTAGTTAATGAGCCTCTTATAATTCTTGCTGATGAACCAACAGGGGAACTTGATACAGAAACGACTACAAATATTATGAAGATTTTTCTTGATTTAAAGAACTCTGGAGAGTCAATCTTAATGGTTACTCATAATATAAGAATAGCAGAAATAGCAGATAGGATTATCACTCTTACTGATGGAGAATTTACAGGAGAAAAAAAAGGTGGAAAATCAATTGACGACATCTATGAATAATGTAATGGAGGTATAAGAGATGAGAATATCAAAGAAAAGAAAGGAACAGGATATAGCATATCATGAAGTGAAGGATTATGAACTAGATCCTGGTGCTATGATAGAAACATTTGATCTGACAAAAATCTATAATATTACTGAGGGTATTGAAATCAGGGCTTTAAATGGTGTTACTATAGATATTAAGACAGGGGAATTCGTATCTGTTATGGGTCCATCAGGTTCAGGAAAAACCACACTTCTTAACATGATTGGAGCACTTGATAATCCCACAGATGGTGCAGTTTATATTAACCGAACAAATATTGCACATATGGATGACAAACAACGAACAAATTTAAGGCTTAAAGAAATCGGATTCATCTTTCAGTTTTATAATTTAGTACCAGTTCTAACAGCTTTTGAAAACGTGGAACTTCCAATGATATTTGCAGGGAGAACTAAGCAAGTAATAGAAAAAAATGTTAATAAATTTCTTGATCTTGTAGGATTAAGCGACAAGAAAGATCATTTACCTTCTGAACTTTCAGGTGGAGAACAACAAAGAGTTGCTATTGCCCGTGCATTATCTAATGAACCTTCTATCTTAATTGCTGATGAGCCTACAGGTGAACTCGATACAAAAATGGGTACGGAAATAGTAAATTTATTAAGAGAACTCAATTTAGAACTTAATCAAACGATCTTAATGGTTACACATGACCCACAGGTTGGCAATCTCGCCGAACGAATGCTTAAAATGCGAGATGGTAAAATCATCGAAACTGTAATCACAAATAAATAAATTCTATTTTTTATCTTTATCTTATTACTATAATTTAAGAATTTTCAAATTTATAGATCAAAGAATTCTTGCGGCTATTTAATAGGAATAAATTCTTAGGCTAATATTTTAATATTATCTAATTCAAATGTAGGAACATGTTCCCATTTATACAATTTCCATGTTAAAACTTTAATTTAGATAAAAAATATAACCTAATTAATGTTATATGTTTCAAATTTAATAATCAGATAAGAATATTTGGCAAGAAAATGTTTCAAGAGAAAATTATTAATGATGAAATTCTTGAAAAAATGTCATTAGAAAATGTATTTAAAATTTTCAATGACAATGTTTATCCTATGCTAACCATGGAAGAACGAGAATATTGCGATAAACTTCAAGAATTTTGTATTGATTTAAATCCCAGAATCGATCGTTCTAAAGACGTATACGGTTTACTTCCAGAACTGGGAAAATACGGGTACATACAACGTATTAATCCTTGGAAAGACTTTAAACCTGTTGGAATGAAAAAAGAAATACTATTAGGTGCCCATATTTCGATGCTAGATCCACAATTAGAATTGGCACGCGTAGCAAGTGGGATATTATGTGCTAATCCTACTTTTCATTATTATGAACATGGGGGAGAATCTGATGTTCCACGTAAAGTCCAGGATGACATATTGTCGGGGAACAAAATAGGTTGTATTGGAATTACTGAACCAGAGAGAGGTTCTGATGCTGTTAATTTGACAACAAAATGCACTAAAATTGATGATGGCGTTATTTATAATGGTGAAAAAGTCTATACTACCAATGGTCCAAAAGCAGACTATTTCTGTTGTTATGGAGTCTATGATGAGGGGAATCCAAGAGACACAATGGTACAAGCAATAATTGCCCGAGAATTTGGTATAAGAACAGAGCGATTAAAAATTAATTCTGTACCACGAGTTCACATAGCACATACTATTTTAGATAATGTTAAAGTCCCTAAGGACTATATACTTGCTGATGATGGATTGGGATATAGAAGGCTTTTTGAAGGATTAGTACCGGAGAGACTTTCAATCATGGGAAGTGGTATTGGGATCTGTTGGGCTGGAATAATTTATGGTATTATTTATACCAATTTAAGAAAACAATTTGGTAAACCTGTGGTTAGATATCAAGGGGTTGGCTATGGACTGGCAGATCTATTAACGAAATCTAATGCGGCAACCGCATTAGCACTACAAGCGGCAACTGTGTATGATGATAAAATTTTATTTGCTGATGAACCTTCTAAAGAAGCTGGTAAGTGGGTTGCGGCAATCTCATCTCAAGGAAAGTATTATGTAGCAAAATTAACTCATGAAATATGCTACGAAGTTCAGCAGCATATGGGAGGAGTTTCAGTAACTGATAATACTCCTGTGGATGAGTTATGTGATGTAAGTAAAATAGAAGAAGTTATTGGAGGTGCAAGAAATATTCAGCTCCTTTTAATACAAGGACAAATTCAGCGATATATTGGATTATTATAATCTTTTTTTTTTTTAGGTAAGAATTAGACTAATAAATGATGTAATAATTGATTTTAAACTAACTCCTAGAAGAAAACAAAATATTAAAATTTGAAATTTCTTTAAGGGTATTCGAGGGGTTATCTGATGGCCAATTTTTGTCCCAAGGAATATAATAGGGAAAGCTAAAAAGAACAGAAATAATAAATCATAAGGGAATACACCATCTTTAATAAAATAAAAAGGGATTCTTGAAATAGATAGCAAAGTTCCGATTGCAGCAAAATTTTCAATAAAATACTCCCTATAATGACCCGTTTTTTCTAACAATGCAACATTAATAGGACCGGCAGCGGAAATTAACCCTGTTAATAACCCGTATGAAAAACCTCCAAAGATAATAATTGGTGATGATGAGCTTAGTTTCTTTTCTTTTTCAACTTCAATAATAT
>Ga0209427_10006110_pt1 | contig 13773 bp, 15 predicted proteins | sample DeeMarSWOR136_30_FD_187465 | JGI IMG/M metagenome (GOLD analysis project Ga0209427, IMG submission 187465) | Marine sediment microbial communities from White Oak River estuary, North Carolina - WOR-1-36_30 (SPAdes) (version 2) | ecosystem: Environmental > Aquatic > Marine > Intertidal zone >... | reverse complement strand
CTTATCGCTATGGGGAAGTCAGGCTAACCGAAAGCTCTGAATTCGGTCCAGGCGGAAGGTTCGCTCGGCCCGGGCCTTCTCACAGAAAGAGGTGACATAGAAGACGGTCCTGAGGTTGTGGATTCGTTTGGGCCATATTATTCGAGACTGGGGCGGCTGGCCGTTGGCGACGTAGACTATCTCCAGGGCCCGGCCCTCCTCGACCGCGCGAGCGACGTCACGATATTCCTCAGGCAGCGGCCGCTCATCGCCCCGCCACTGCGCCATGGTGTAGAAAGTGAAAGCCCGCTTGAATTCGCCCCGACGGGAAAACACGGGAAAGTCGTCGGCCACCATCGTGAACAGCCGCCAGACCAGCCCGGCGTCGTCGGCCGCCCGGTGACTCTGTTCGGCTCCGAGGCCGAATTTTCTCATGAGCGACTGGAGCGCGTAGGAGTCCAGGCCAGGCCGGTACTGCTTATAGAGATCGACCGTGTCAAGAATCGGGTTTTCCATCAAGGGCAGCCCGGTCCGGTCCGCCTCACAGCCGACAAACGAGATATCAAAAGTAGCGTTGTGGGCGATGAGGACCGCCTCCGGACCGCAGAAATCGTAGAATTCCCTCAGGACCGGTTCGATGGTTTCGCTGCTCTGGACCATCCCGTTGGTAATGCCGTGGATTTCGATGACTTCGGTCGGAATCTCCCGTTCAGGATTGACCAGGGCCTGAAACCGGTCGACCGAGGTCTCACCCAGGCGAAATTTGACCGCACCGACTTCCACAATCCGGTGCGCCGGGGCCCAGATACCGGTAGTCTCGGTGTCGAAGGCGACAAAGTCGACCTGCTTCAAGTACTCGCTGTCGGTCTTGCGCCATCTCATAGCGACAGTATCGCCAAATCCAAACCGATTGACAATTGCCAAATAGTCCGTAAATTGACATTGGAGCCCGGTAATGAGTATGCAGATTCACAAGGAGGAGCCGCGGGTGGCGCCAATAACAACCCCGGTGGGGTCGTTCGCGTCGCGTTATAACGCCCTGCGTGCTTCCGGACTGCAAGATACTTAGATTCCTGCGCTCCATTCCACGGCCGTCTTCCGGCCGTACTCTCGGAAAACGATTTCAGCCTCCGGTGAGGCATTACCCATAGGTGATGAAAATGGCTATTAGATTAGATGGTTCCGGACTTACGATTGACAAGCTGGTCGCGATTGCCCGCCACAACGAGAAAGTGGAAGTGCCGCCCGACGCCCTGGAGCGGATGAAGAAATGCCGCGCCATGGTGGAGGCCAAGATCGAGGCGCGCGAAATCATGTACGGGATTAACACCGGTATCGGTGAGTTCTCGGAAGTCGTTCTGTCCGACGATCAGATTCGGCAATTCCAGAAATACCTGATCTACAACCACTCGGCCGGTATCGGCGATCCGGCCCCGATTGAATACGTCCGGGGGGCGATGGCGGCCCGGATCAATGTCCACGCTCACGGTAACTCCGGCGTGCGGCCGGAAGTCACTCAGACCCTGATTGAGATGCTCAACAAGGGGGTGACGCCGTTTGTCTGCCAGAAAGGTTCGGTGGGGGCCTGTGGTGACCTGGCGCCGATGTCTCAAATCGCGCTGTTGATGCTGGGTGAAGGCCAGGCATACTACCAGGGGGAACTGCTCGACGGCAAGACGGCTCTGAATCGGGCCGGCATTGCGGTTCCCGGCCTCAAAGCGCGCGACGGCCTGGCGGTCATCAACGGCTCCAACCTGCTGACCGCGATGAGCGCGATCTTCCTGTATGACTCCAACCGCTGGTTCAAGCAGGCCGAGATTGCGGCGGCGATGTCGCTCGAGGCACTCAAGGCCAACATGCTGCCGTATTCGGCCAAATTGCACGAAGCACGCGGCTTCAAGGGTGCCGTCCGTTCGGCTGAGGCGATTAGAAAAGTCACGGCCGGGGGAGACCTGGCCGAAGGGCGAATTCCGTGCAAGGTACAGGATGCCTATTCCATGCGCTCCACGCCGCAGGTAATCGGCGCGGCTCACGATGCCTGGGAGTATGCCCGCTCGCAGGTCGAGATCGAACTCAATGGCGTGGGCGACAATCCGGTATTCTTCCCGGACGAGAATCTGCAACTGTCCGGCGCCAATTTCCAGGGGACACCGGTGTCGTTGCCGATGGACATGATGGGGGCGGCGGTTACCATGGTCTCGGTCATGTCGGAGCGCCGCATGAACCGGCTTAACAACCCGGCGTTGTCGGTCGGCCTGCCGCCGTTTCTTACCAAAGGTGCGGGGATGTTCTCCGGCCTGATGTTAGCTCAGTACACCGCCGACAGCCTGATCGTCGAGCAGCGCATACTCTCCAACCCGGCGTCGATCCAGTCAATCCCGGCCGCGGCCGACCAGGAAGATTTCGTATCGATGGGGATGAACACCGCGATCAAGAACTTCCAGATTCTCGACAATGCTTACGGGATTCTCGGCATCGAGTTCATGGCCGCGGCGCAGGCGCTGGACTTCCGTGACTACAAGTTCGGAATCGGAACGACCAGAGCGCACGAGGTGATCCGACGGCATGTCGCATTTCTGGACGAGGACCGGCCGCTGTATCCGGACCATACCGCGATGCATGCGCTGGTCAAATCGTGCGAGACATTGGATGAGGTGGAGAAGGCGGTCGGGAACCTGGGGTAATTGTCATTCCCCACCACGCGACTCGGTGAATCCCCGGTACGTCACTCCGACATTCCCCGGCATACCCCTCTGTCATTCCCCGGCATACCGCTCTGTCATTCCCCGGCACGCACTCCTGTCATTCCCCGGCACGCACTCCTGTCATTCCCCGGCACCCCCCTTTGTCATTCTCCGGCTTGACCGGGGAATTCATTGAATACGTGCCCGGCAGATGCTTGCCCTCGGCCTGATCGGGGGTCCACATCTGCCGGATCATGGCGGGTCCGAGGCGGACCCGCCCTACGGGACTAGTAAAATTCGGCAGTTTAATGTCCGTCAAAAACAACTTGCTTATGACGCTGACCTTAAGTATAGGTCAAGCGGAGAATCACAGGAGCATTTCCAGGCACGCTTGCTAAAACCCGTTCCGAGCAACCTGCTTGACGAGCGAGTCTTATTATCAGGGGTCAAGGGGCGTGTCGTCGACCAGACGTTGACCTGCCGGCTGACGCAGGAGGCTCGGGACACTATCCAGGGAGGTTTTGTTATGCCATGGTACGAGAGGGTAGCCATCGGCCTGGCCGGTGGCGTGTGCCTGGCCTGCGTCAGGCTGGTGCGAAACGCGTTCGAACTCGATATCAACTTTGATTTGCTGCTTACCGCACTGCTGGCGGCGGTGCCACTGAGTATCATCTCCGTGGCCACGGTCTGCTGTTTCCGCAGCCTCAAGAGTACGAAGGATGTTTTCATCAGAGCTCTTCTGGCTCCCAGCATGGTTGTCTCGTTCGCCGCCGGGGGAGGAGGCGAAGGTGACGCGCTGGGGATCGGAGACCGGGGTCTGGAAGACGGTTCGGCCGTTTACGGCTGGCACCCCGGTACCGTCGTGCGTGACTTGGTGGGGATATTTGTCCCCGGTACGGTCCAGGCTCAGCCGCCGCCTGATAGCGCTGAGGTTGTGCCTGCTCCGGCGCCCGAAATCCCGGCGGCGGCCATCAAGCAGATCGCGCGCAAGGAGCTGGAATCGTCGGCATGGAATAAAACCTTGCGATTCCTCGGCGTCGGCAAGGAGCCGACTAACTGGATCTGCGTGGTGCGCCAGGTTTCTGATTCTACCGTAACCGGCCGGGTATTGCACGAGATTGCCTCGGTGGTCGATACCTCCCGGCTGGGCCTTCACTGGATTTTGCCGGAAGGAAAGTCGGACTACCTTCTGGTCGCGGGCGGTTTTGGGTCTCGGATTCAGACTGAGGAAAGGAGGAGGAGACTGGAGCAGGTTGTTGACAGTCTGCCCTCGATGCCCACCGATTCTGCGGGTATGGCAGCAGTACGGTCACTCTGTGAGGCGAGGTTGATGAGCGGCCAGGAGATATTCTCGAGGTAGTTGTCGATCAGCCTGCAAGTTGCAATGAAGATCGCTGGTCGTACCCGGACCGTACGGCAATCTACAAGTCTTCTTAGTTGTGCGAGGCTCTTGACGAAGTGGAAGAAGCGGGCGGGAACCTGGGGTAATTGTCATTCCCCACCACGCGACTCTGCGAATCCCCGGTACGTCACTCCGACATTCCCTGGCATACCCCTCTGTCATTCCCCGTCACGCACTCCTGTCATTCCCCGGCTTGACCGGGGAACCTATTGAATACGTGCCTGGCAGATGCTTGCCCTCGACCTGATCGGGGATCCACATCTGTCGGATCATGGCGGGTTCGAAGCGGACCCGCCATGCGGGACTGCGGTAGCGAGGCGCAGGAGGTGGCAGAATCGAAGCCCTTGAACACCTCCGGTGTCCATTTTATAGCTTGCTTTTTCTGAGGCAGGAGAGGTAATTGGTTCTGGGTATGGATTGGATACCTTCGAGCCTGTTGGGAAAGGTCGCTGTCAGGGGTCTTCTGACGGGGCTTCTGTGGCTTTACGCGTTGTGCGCCGCTTTGGCCGGATTGATGTGCGCAAAGGTTGTTGATGTAAATGGGCCATATCAAACCTTTGCGTTGCGGTATCTGCGGTTCTTCATATTCTTCTCGTATTCGTGCGCTGCGGTCATATTAGTGCTATTGCTAGTCTGCGGCCTTATACGCCTGCACTTGGCTAATAAGTTAAAAGATACGGTGCTAACTCCTTCACAGTTGGTGGAGTTCCACAAAGCACTGAAGGACTCGGATGAGCTAAAATGAGTAAGGAAACAACGACACAGGTACTAAGTCTGGTCAGCGGAAAGGGCGGTTCCGGAAAGACAGCACTCGCTATAGGCGCAGCACGGATGCTCGCGCTCCTCGGATACAAGACTCTCCTGGTCGACTTTGATTTCAAGACACATGGGCTCTCATATTTCTTTGAGGGTTTTGCCAAAAAGCAGTCGGGGCGCGGTTTTCTGGACATGGCTTCCAGTTTGACAGAACCATCTTTTCTTGGCCTCCTGAGCCCTGTTGCACAGCAGGCACGTGAGGACTTCAAGGCGAAAGTACAACGGCACGACTTGCGTGTCCACATTGATGAGTGGCTTGACGTTCTTCTGAGTAGGGTGAAGTTCAAAGTGCCCGGTCGAACCGAACGCCCGTCTGATAATGAGTTTCTCGTATCCACGTTTGCTGCCACCATTGAGCAGCATCGAGGCGTGTACAGCTACATAATCATTGATAATGAAGCTGGCCCTAGCGGCTCTGTTAGCTGTGCGCTCAGAATGTCTGATCGCTCGGTGGTGGTGGCGGAGCCCGACTCTATCTCTATCGCGGCTGCGAGAAACTTCGAATATGCTCTCAGCGAAGACCTAACTGAACACAAGAGCTTCCTTCTTAACAAAGTCTTTCCAGAGGAGTCCAGCAATGTAGAGGCTATTTCCGACTACTTGCGTCTCTTTGATCACCTTACGCCAGTCCCATTCGACTTTGAGGTCCGCAGGCTTTTCAGTCTGAAGCAGTTGCCATTTGATTCAAAGATCCCGACCGTTTATGGTGTTTCTATAATCCGGTTTCTTCAAGAAACATTCCCTGAATTAGCGCATGAGCTCAAGGCGCGGGCTGAACAAGAGTACGCTGAGCATTACGGCAAGCTCGAGGCACAACGACGGCGCGCTTTGAGAGATATGCGATTCGGCAAAGGCATCAGAGTAGGGTTTATGGCAGCGTTTGCGGTCGTGGTCGGGTCAACATTCTACTTTGTGTCACAGAGTTTCAAGAGTGGTTTCTCGGCGGGTCTGAAAGCGGATCAGATGTTGGCCATGATGTTTACACTCATAGTCGCTGCATTGTTTGGATTTCTTTGGCAGATGCCGGGTTTCGGCCGGTCAGTCAGAGAACTGCGCGCCGAGATAAAGAAGATCGAATCGTTGCTTCAACTTCGTGAGCGCCCACATTGACGTGCGGTCGCCTCTCATAGGGGCAATCTGAGAATCACTGCTGCAGTATCCTCTCGATTAACTCTGCATCATCCGGCAACAGTTCCGGCTTGACCAGGCGGGGGACCAGGTCGCGCCAGATCGGGTCTTTCGCGAACACCTCCTTGAAAATCGGGAGTGAGCGCTCCACCTGGCCGACATACGCCAGTGTCACCGCGTGCCAGAACAGGATTTCGACATTGTCCGGATCGAGCCGGGCGGCGTCGGCGTACGCGCGCGAGGCTTCGTCGAATTTCTCCGCCGCCACGAAATCGTCGCCCTCGTTCATTTTCTGGTAGGCGCGGGTGACATCGAGCAGCCGCCGCAACTCGACGAGCGGCTCATCGGAGTCATCGACCCTGATATCAACGATTTTGTCCAGCCAGGGGCGGCCGGTCGGTTCGGCCGTCACGACCAGCATGGCCGCCGACTGCTTGCCCCGGATATCACCCCCCTCGGCCTGGGCGGCCTCGAGCGCGGCCATCATCCGGTCGGCCAGGTCGCCGTCGGTGGCCTCGAACGCCTCGGCCATGGCGTTCCAGACGGTGTTCTTGAGCATCAGGTTGGCCTGGACCGAGTAGTTCGGCCCGGTGCGGTGTCCCGCCTCGGCGATGCACTTGCTGCCGGTGTGGGCCGCGACCACGCCGTGGACGTCGATCATCCCCACCTGCCGGACCGCCTCGCCGGGGTCGCTGGCAATCAACCCCCGGAGGGCTTCCTCGGCCGTTTTGCCCGTCTTCATCATTTCGATACCCAGCAGGCCGTAGCGATAATCCGAAAACGACTGCGTGGCCACCGCGCCGATACCCGGCTCGGCCCAGATGACGTTGGCCACTTTGAACCAGTGCGATTGCACCGCCGCCCCGAACTGCCCGGTGGCCGAATCATAGCAGACGATCGAGTAGGTATGCGCGGGGCGCCGGGGCTGGGGGTTGGTTTCCTGTTCGGCCGCCGCACTGCCGACGGCCATCGAACTTGCGATTAGCATGGCGAGTGTCCTTCTCACTCCAGGCTCCTCCGTGTGGTGCTGCGGAGTCCGTAATGTCCACGGCGCTGCTGACTCATGACGTAGTCTACGAGGGCGTGACAGATGCAGCAGCCGGCCCAGGACAGCACCTTTTTTGTTTGACCTAACACCAAACAATGTAATTACTTAACCGGCAGCAACGAAAATCGGACCGGGCCAGAATAGTCTCGAATAATCCACGGAAGCGCCGGTATGACCAGTGAGAAGGAATTTGAATCGATGAACTCCGATTCCGCTCTGGTTATGAGTATCGGAACTGGTGACAAAACGGCCTTCCGGAAGCTGGTGGAACGGCACAAGAAGACCGCCTATGGCATGGCGCTCGGTTTGGTGGGCAACCGGGACGACGCCTTTGATATCAGCCAGGAGGCGTTTCTGCGGGTGTATCGCTCGGCGCGATCTTTCGACCAAAGCCAGCCGTTTCTGCCGTGGTTCTACACGATTATCGCCAACCTCTGCCGCACCTGGCTCAGGCGGCGGACGGCGCGCGACCATCGGACGGTCGATCTCGACGAGGCGTCCTACCTGCTGGTAAGCGCCGACGACCCGGAAGAGGCCCTGGTTCGCAAAGAGCAGGCAGCCCGGCTGCGAGCGGCGCTGATGCAGCTCTCGTTCGCCGACCGGGAGATTATCGTTCTGCAGCATTTCCGCAACCTGTCGTACGATGAGATCGCCCGGACGCTCGGTATTCCCCGCGGCACAGTCATGTCGCGGCTTTATTACGCGCGGAAACGGTTAGCCCGGCTGATGGGGACAAATTGATGGAAGAGAAATATCGTGAACTGCTGGCAGGGTATGTCGACGGCGAGCTGACCGACCCGGAAAAGCTCGACTTCGAGCGCGAACTGTCCCACTCCGCCGAGCTCCGCGCCGAACTGCACGAGTTCATGCAACTGAAAGAGGTGACCAACGCCATGCGCTACGCGGATATCCCGGACGCGGTCTGGGAATCGTACTGGGAGTCGCTCTACCGCAAGACCGAACGGGGTCTGGGCTGGATTCTGTTCTCGGTCGGGGCGATTCTGGTGATAGGGTTTGGTTTGTACCACGCCTTCTACGAGCTGTTCACCGATCCTGACGCCCCCCTGTGGCTGCAAATCGGCCTCCCGATGGCAACATTGGGTGCGGGCATTCTTCTGGTTTCGTATATTCGGGAGCGGCTGTTTGCGCGCAAAAGAGAACGGTATACGGAGGTTGAGAAGTGATCATCGCGACTACAGAGACGATCGCCGGAAAAAAAATTGTCCGGACACTGGGGCTGGTGAAAGGAAATACGATTCGGGCCCGTCACCTCGGGCGGGACATAGCGGCATTCTTTCGCGGGGTGGTCGGTGGAGAGATCGGCGACTACACCAAGATGATGGCCGAGTCGCGCGAGCAGTCGCTCGACCGGATGGTTGAGGAGGCTAAGGACCTCGGAGCGAACGCTATTGTCGCCATGCGTTTCTCGACGTCGTCGATGATGCAGGGGGCCGCCGAGCTGGTCGCCTACGGCACGGCGGTGATAGTGGAGGATGAGTAAGGGGGCAGCGGAGTATTCCGACTGGGTTTTGGGCTCGTCCGCTCATTTACAGTTGGAGCGGCTCTCACTTTGTCATGCCCCGCTTTAAGCGGGGCATCCATGAGGAGCGGCTCGTGCCTGCTTCTAACGTTGGGGATGTGGTAACTGTGGATTCCCCGGTTGAACCGGGGAATGACAGAAAAAGCTGTAGGGAATGACAGGAAAGGCTGCAGGGAATGACAGGAAAGGCTGCAGGGAATGACAGGAAAGGCTGTAGGGAATGACAGGAAAGGCTGTAGGGAATGACAGGAAAGGCTGTAGGGAATGACAGGAAAGGCTGCAGGGAATGACAGAAAAAGCTGTGGGGGATGACAGAAAAAGCTGTGGGGGATGACAGAAAAAGCTGTGGGGGATGACAGAAAAAGCTGCCTGGAATGACAGAAGAGGCAGCGGGGATGACAGTATTAGTGCGATCAGCAGCATCAAAGGTGATAACCGGCTCAATTCCGTCATGCCCCGCTTTAAGCGGGGCATCCACGCTCGCCGGTGACCTCGGGGTACAGATCCTTCCATTCAGGATTGTCAGCTTCTATGAGAACAATCTTCCAAGCGCGCGGCCACTTCTTCAAACGTTTTTCGCGTCGGATCGCTTCATAGATACTGTCGAAAATCTCATAGTGAACAAGCCAATGAATCTGGTATCTGGACGTGAAGCCGCCGACGATGTCGTTTCTGTGCTCATAGATTCGTTTCACCAGATTGCTGGTGACACCAGTATAAATTGTCCCGCGTTTGCGATTGGCAAGGATATAAACGTAAGCCGCCATCGGTCCCAAGGTAGGGAGGAGGACTGACAGGGAATGTCAGGGTTTTCACAAATGAGGTTACTGGAATGAAACGGCGGTGGATGTGGATTCCCCGGTTGAACCGGGGAATGACGGAATAGGGTCCGGGGAATGACGGGATAGGGTGGCGGAAATGACAGCAAAGAGCGCGCGGAAGAACAGACAAAATCTGTGGAGGTCGAACCCCCCCGCTGAAGGGGGGTTGGATTCGAGTCACAGGCGCTTGATTCTGGAACTTTTGGTTGATCCCACCGGTCTGATGAGAGCAGAATAGAACTATGAACAAACGACTATACAGATCAAGAACCGAGCGGATGATCGCCGGCGTGTGCGGCGGGCTGGGGAAGTACTTCGATGTCGACCCGGTGATTGTCCGTCTGGCCGCGGTTTTCTTCGCCATCTGGGGCGCCGGGGTGATCGCCTATATCGTCGCCTGGATTATCGTCCCGGAAGAGCCCTGGGAATCGGCCGGGCAGTAGGGCGATAGCCGCATACCGGGGGCGAGCCGGTCCAACCCACCATTTGACTGTCTCAAAACCGATTGCCATTCGGCATCCTGCGCTTTAGTTTCCGCTCAGGTACGTGTACTGGATACAAGGAGGGTTGAAGCATGCGCGCTCGCTATGTCAAAGTCGTTCTAATTGTCCTGGCGTTCTCAATCAGTTGCGCGGCGGCAGGAGACCGCGCCACGCTGGTTTCATTCGATCTGCATGACATCAGGCTGGTCCTGGATGTCCCGTCGCAGCAGGCGACCGTGACCGACCAGGGCCAGGTGCAGGTCGGAAGTGGCTGGAACCTGTTTCTCGTCAACGGCAGCGCCAAAATCGGTTCGCTGAATGTCGATGGAAATTCCGTTGACTACCATGTGGTCGGCATCGCCGACACCGCGCAGTTTCCGCCGGAAGTGAAGGCTGAGCTACCTATGATCGAAGCGGAGGGCGAGCCGTTGCTGGTTTTCTTCGAGGCCGAGCAGACCGGCGCGGTGCCTTTCGAGATAGACTTCGCTGGAACGTTCGACGACCCGGTGGAGGAGGTCCGTTTCTCGCGCGAGCACGTCGGCGGTGAGGTGCGCGGGACGATTTTCGAGCAGGGGGCCTATCTAAGCCCCTCGGCGTATTTCTACCCGGTCGGTGACGAAAAGCTGGCCAGTTTCAGGGTGACGATCGACCTGCCCCCGGAATGGCTTTCGGTGAGCGACGGGAACCCGATTTCATCCGTGTTGGAAAATGACCGTAGAGTTGAGACCTTCGAGAATCCGTACGCTAATGACGGTCTCACGGTCATGGCGGCGTCGTATGTGGCGCGGGTTGAATCACAGGACGGAGTCGAGGTCGCCTGCTATTTCTTCGAGGCCGATACGTCGCTGGCGCAGGGCTATCTGGATGCTACGTTCGGATACCTCAGCATGTACAGTGACTTGATCGGGCCATACCCGTTTAATCGCTTTACTATCGCGGAGAATTTCTTCCCGACCGGCTACGGTTTCCCCGGCTGGACGCTTCTGGGTCAGCAGGTGTTGCGGCTGCCGTTTATCAAGAGTACGTCGCTGGGCCACGAGGTACTCCACAACTGGTGGGGCAACAGTGTCTATGTCGACTACGAGCGAGGCAACTGGTGCGAAGGTTTGACGGTGTACGGGGCTGATTACCGCTATAAGCTGATGGAGTCACCCGAGGCGGCGCGCGATTATCGCAAGGATATTCTCAAGGACTACGCCAGCTACGTGGACGAGGGGAACGATTTCCCCTTGCGTGAGTTCAAGTCGCGCACGAGTGCCGAGACACGCACGATCGGATATAACAAGGCGATGATGGTCTTTCATATGATCGAGGAGCAGATCGGGACGCAGGCGTTTTTCAACGCCTGGAAACTGGTGTACGAGCGATACAAGGCGAAACAGGTGTCGTGGGAGGACTGGATCGCCGCCTACGAGGAGACAAGCGGGCAGGATTTGTCATGGGTGATCCCGGAGTGGATCGATCGCGCTGGCGCGCCGGTGATCAGTCTGGATTCGGCTCTTGTTCTGTGCCCTTATTGTACTCGGAAGCAGGATGTCTGGCTCACACTCTCGCAGGATACAACAGAGGAGTATCGTTTGCGGCTACCATTGAGGATTGAGTTGAGCCCGGATACCTCCGGACCCTATAAGAACGAGTATATGGTTCCGATCGCAATTGATACAACCTTCATCTTGGATAAGAAGAGGTCAGTTTTCACCTTCACAACACCGATGGCTCACGGATTGGTGGAAGTCGATCCCGACTACCACATCTTCCGCAGACTCTATCCCGAGGAAATCGAGCCGATTGTCTCGGCGATCATGGGGACACCAAAGAAACGGTTTGTCGCGTACGATGTCGATGAGGCCACCGGAGGTCTGTTTCAGGCGTTCGCGGCCGCCATTGCCGAGGATTCGGCCGTAGTTGAGACGCCGGATGTGTTGAGTTCGGAACCGAAGGACTATGCGCCGGTGCTTTTGAATCCGGCCGAAGTGCCCGAGAGCCTGGCTCGGATGTTCACAGCTACGGACAGTTCGATTGTTATAAACGGCACTGAGTACCTGCGGGCCGGTCACACGTTTGCGCTTTCCGGAAAGAACTGGGAAGGGTTTGCGGCCTACTTGGTGGTGCTGACGGAGGACCCGCAATCTCTGCCGCGCCTGGGTCAGTTAATCCCGCACTATGGTAAATACTCGTACCTCGTCTTTGAAGGTGCCCGCAACGTGGGCAAGGGGCAGTGGGCGACAAGTTCCTCCCCGCTAAAGCGAGAGCTCACGCTGATAGGTAAACGTTAGCTGACTTGCAGGGTAGAACACCAGTCGCCGCAGGCGGCACCGGTGGTTCTCGTGTACATCGGGTCATCGGGTGAAGCAAAGGACTGGCAGAACCACTCGCCGAAGCGGCGAGGGTTCTGCCCTACGACACTACTGCCGCACGTCAACTAATCCTCCGGTTCTCTCCAGACCTTGTCGGGGCTGAGCGGCTGGGGTTGATCCGGCCCCAGATTCGCGGGGTTGATATCAGCCATGATGAAATTCTCCGGTGGCACGGCATGTCCGTGAAGCCGCCTCAATAGGGCCAGTTGTCCGGCATGAGTCATGGCATCGGAAAACGGTCCCTGGAGCATTCGCTCGGGAGTCGTGTCTCTGAAGGGAATGCCCTTGTCCAGGTGCTCGCCTAGACTCTGAAGGATGTCGTGAAAGCGCTCGATCTCCTGTCGGAAGGCAGGTTTCCTGGCCGGGTGCCATTCGCCTCCCTCGAAGAACGTTCGGGCATAGCCGAGCACGCCGGTCATGTGGTGCACTAACTCGCGGGGTGTTCTAACCCCTTTTTCGGTGCGGTAATCAGCGAAATCGTCCGGGGCGTCTCTCAACGCCTTCTGGGTCCGATAGGCCAGCGCCGCCAGGTAATGTTTGAGTATTTGCCGCTTGATGTCTGACATGGCAGTAGTCGTTGCGCTGTCCTATTCAGCTACTTCACCTTCCTGCCAGGGTTTGATTGGCGCCTTGTCCGGGCTGACCGGATCCGGCTGATCCGGCCCGAGATTCCGGGAGTCTATCGCGGCACTCATGAATCCCTCGCCGGGTACCGGGCTGCCGTACAGGCGGCGCAGAAAGGCTAATTGACCCGCATGGGTCATGGCGTCGGATAACGGTCCCTGCAGGAGCTGCTCCGGTGTTACATCGGGCGGAAAAGGTTGGCTGTCGATCTGACGGCCCAGCCGTTCCAACGTTTCGTGAAAGCGGGTGATTTCCTCTTCGAAACTCGGCCTTTTCTGAGGCCATCGCTCTTCACCGTCGAACAGGGAAGCGGCGGCACCAATCACGCCGGTCATGTGCAAGAGCAGTTCATGCGGCGTGCGTGAGAATGAGCCGACGCGATAGTCAGCGAAATCGCCGGGCGCGCCGCGCAGCGCCTTCTGCGTGCGATACGCAAGAGTAGCTAGAAAATGGCGAAGCAGCTGTCGTTTGGCATCCATTGGTTATCTCCCTATCCGCACAGCACCGCGCCGCCGTTCACGTTCAGGATTTCCCCGGTGATGAAGGTCGCCAGATCGGAGGCCAGGAACAGGATCGGCCCGGCCAGTTCTTCAGCGGTGCCCGCGCGTCCCATCGGAATCTTGCTCAGAATCTCGTCCCGCTCCGATCCTACCAGCGACTCATGCGACATGTCCGTATCGACCCAGCCCGGCGCGACACAGTTCACCCGGATGTTGTACTCGATCAGTTCAGGGGCAAGGGATTTGGTCAGACTTATGATCGCCCCTTTGGTGGCGGCATAGGGCGAATGAAAAGCCTCACCACGCTGGCCGGCGGTCGACGAAATGAGGACGATATTGCCTGACCGCTGTTTCTTCATGGGCGGCACCACGGCCGTAATCGGGTAGAAAGT
>Ga0209427_10006109_pt1 | contig 13774 bp, 10 predicted proteins | sample DeeMarSWOR136_30_FD_187465 | JGI IMG/M metagenome (GOLD analysis project Ga0209427, IMG submission 187465) | Marine sediment microbial communities from White Oak River estuary, North Carolina - WOR-1-36_30 (SPAdes) (version 2) | ecosystem: Environmental > Aquatic > Marine > Intertidal zone >... | reverse complement strand
GACCTGTCGCTCTCCACCCGGGCCAATGACTGCGGTCCGGTATCTTTCCCCACCTATGTCCTACTGAAACCATTCCATGGCCTCCCTGACCTCATGTCCCCAGACTTTGCTGGCGTCTCTCAGTTCCACGACATCATTATGAATCCGCAGATAAACGGGATTTTTCGCGGCTCCTTCGATGATGATTCCATCATAACCGGCTTTTCTCAGCTCTGAACCCAAATAACCGCCACCCTCAGACTCTCCACAAGTGCCAGTTAACGGGGACTTGGCCCCGATGCTGCACCTTCCCGTCCCGATCAGCTTGTGTCCGGTCAAGAGCCCCATGGCAAATATCAGTTTATTTTCGGGTCCTAAGGGATCTGTATGAGGAGGTAATTCTGTAAGGAGGGTGTGCATGATGATCCCTCGACCTCCAAGGTAATGTTTGTAATAGGACTCATCGGGTTTCTCAATGGCAATCTTTCCGCTCTCCAAATTGATTCTCACTAGTTTTCCGGTGTATCCAAAACGATCCCCTTCCATATCAATCTCCTTTCCCCTGTGTGGTGAATAATACAACGGATGTTATCCGATTTTGAATTGAACATGTGTCACTATAGAGGTTGCCCTTCCTTTGCGTATGAAAGACGCTTGCCGGCATCCTCTTAGGGTCTGACGATTTTCCTCCACTATGAGAATTCAGAAGGCCTTTTACCAAGAAAATTATCAATATGCCTTTCGATAGAGTTCCAGGATTTCTTCTGACGTCGCTTTTCTCGGATTAAATCCCGCGCTCCCACCGACCAGCGCGTCGTTTGACATTTGTTCCACGACCTTATCGAACTTATCCTGAGAAATACCGAGTCCCCTCAGGGGAGGAATCTTAAGACCATCCGTCAATCTCTTGACTGCCCCAACAGCCACATAAGCGGAATCCATCACGGACAGTCCTTCGGTATTCTCTCCCATGGCTTCGGCAATTTCCGCATATTTCCTCGGATTTCCCCAAATGGTGAACTCCATAACCGTGGGGAGCAGGGACGCGTTGGCAATTCCGTGCGGAATGTGAAAATAGGCCCCCAATGGCCTTGCCATCCCGTGGACTAGTGCCACCGAAGAATTGCAAAAGCCCATCCCGGCCTCTAGGGCACCAATCATCATATTGGTTCTGGCTTGAATGTTCGTACCATCCGCCCATGCTTGGGGAAGATTTTCAGAAATCAATTGGATGGCATGGAGATTTAACGTGTCTGTAATTGTGTGAGCTTTTACCGAAATGTAACCCTCAATGGCATGGGTCAAGGCGTCCATACCTGTGGAGGCGGTAATACTCTGTGGCATTGGCACCGTCAAAAACGGATCAACTAATGCGATCTTGGTTCCAAGATGGGGACTCATTATGAGCATTTTTACATTACGTTCAGAATCTGCGATAACAGCGCTTGGTGTAACCTCACTTCCCGTTCCCGCTGTTGTAGGAATTGCCACATGGGGTATCCCAGGGTTCTTGACCCTATTCATTCCTTCAAAATCTGGCAATCTTCCTGGATTACTAGCCAAAATGGAGATGCCTTTTGCCGTATCCATGCAACTTCCACCCCCAACCGAAATAAGGAGATCACAACTATTTTTCTTTAATACTCTTAACCCCTCTTCCACATATTCCATAAGGGGCTCTGTCGTTACTTTATCGAATATGACAAAGTCTATTCGGGCATCCGTTAGTGATCTCTTTATCCCATCCAAAAGACCAATTTTATCCAAATTATTGTCTGTCACCATGAGAGCTTTCTTACCAAAATTTACACTATATTCCCCCGTTCTTCGTGAAGCATCGAGCCCATAAACAACAACTGGTGACCGAAACGTTGCTGTCATCATTCTTTTCGTTATCCTTTCAAGAATATGTTATTTCTCCTTATGGAGAGGAGGAGAACTGAACGCGGTTCACGATGGTATTGATGTAGCCAATTTCTCCAGTATTTTCAAGTTGGAGCGATCGGGCTTTAATATTCCCTGCTCGATCTGCTTATCCAGGGAAGCAATTGCCTCGTTTAAAGGCGTCGGAACCTTAGCCTCTTTTCCCTTCCGCACGACAAGACCGTTCAGGAGTTCCACCTCGCTCCTGCGGCCCTTCATGTGGTCCTGGAGGATGCAATTCAACGATTCTTTCCCGATGTGGGAGATGAGGGCCATGAGATTCTTCTTTAGAACCTCGTCCGTGGAGCCGAGGAAGTCCTCCGCACTCAGACCAAAGATGGGTTCCAATTGGTATCCCAGGGTTGTACCCACGTGCATACTTTCTCTACCCAGCTTGATGCAAAGTTCCAAGATTTGAGGGTTTTGCGTCACCTCCCAGTCCAGGATCCCAAGGATTCCGCAAATCGCCATAAACATGCAGTTGACCACCAATTTGGTCCATTTGGCCCCCCATATGTTCGTAGTCACTTCTGTTCTGCCTGCCGCACTGAGGATCTCCGCAAGTTCCTGAAGGCGGGGGGTGATCCTGCCGTGAAGCTCACCGAGGGCAAACCATGTGCGGGAATGGTCGGTGTTGCGTTTCACCAGGCCTGGTTCGAACATCTTTGCGGACAACTCAACGACGCTGCCTATATCTCGCTCGTAGCCAATGATGGGGGCGATCCACTCGTCATTGAGGCTATTCTGTAACGAGACCAGCAATCCATCCGGCTCCAGATAGGGCTTGATAAACTCCACCATCCACCGGGTGTCGTACGACTTTGCCGTAAGAAAGACTATGTCAAACTGCTGCTGTAACGTGCATACCTCACAGAGATGAAGGGCCCGTACCCGTGCATGCAGTTCGTCTCCCGAGCTTGTCATGACAATGCGAAGTCCGTCGGCCTTCATGGCCTCTATGTGAGCGGGCCACTGGTCGATGAGCAGTATATTGTGCCCCGCCTTGGTGAGATCAACCCCAACACTGCTCCCGATGGAACCCGTACCCAAGATAGCCATATTCCCGTTCATGCTTCCCCCTTATACCGATGATTGATGTTCCAAGAATCAAGATTGTTCTCCTGGGGATTTACTTATGAATAGAGCGCCCTAAATAGTCGTTCAAGCCTCAAATCGGATTAAATCCTAAATCCGAATATCTAAATCCTAAACGTCTTGGTCATTTGATCATTAGTACTTTGTGCTTAGTATTTCCCCTTAGGAGTTCGGTCATTTGAGCTTGTTTAGAGTTTGGAATTTAGTATTTGGAATTTGAGCGTATTCTCTCCTATCCGAAAATGTTTATGTCACCCCACGTAGATGTCTGAAGGTACAGATATCGAAGAGTTCTTGGAGATCCGGCTCATTTTCCATATTCATGATGATATCTTTCGTGTGTTCAATCTGATCATCAGGAAGGATACCCCTGCAATACCTGCGATAAATATCTACCACTTGATCCATGGTGAGGGGATACTTGGGCCCTCCATAGGGTTGATCCATGAAACCCGTGAGGGTTTTTCCGTTTTTGAGCTTCAAGTCGAGACGACCCTCTCCCGCGTAGTACCGTTTCGGATACTCCGGATGGTATACGATCTTGACCTTCTTTCTCGCCTCGGCTATGCGGGGGTCACGTACTGCTTTCTCCGTATTGGTCTCCAGCCCACACTCCCCGTGGATCATTTGGTAAGCCAAAATATGGTGAATACTGAAACGGCTGTCCTCAGCATTCTTTGGCTCCGGTCGGTCGAGAATAAATCGTAACTCATCAAAATGCACCACGACCTCCTCGATATCCTCATGCTTGACCTTTTTCTCTCTCATGAGATCGGATAGGTTGTCGACGAAATTGTGGTTTTGAAAACAAAATCCCCACTTTTTGATCCAGGTGTAATTGGTGTAGAATGGCGGCTTTCCCAACCCCTCGGTCATCTTGTCAAACTGAATTTCCCCGTGACCACCCCCGAGCATGTCCAGGCATTTCTCTATGGCGGGATTACTCGTTGCGCCATTTTTTGCCATAATGGAATTCAGCACGGCATTTCGACAAACAGTAGCTGATTCCCAGAAATGTGCATCCGTACCCCAGGTATGGATATAACCCAGTCCCTGGACCATCGCAAGGCCGAATGATGCCTTGGTCTCTTTCTCGGTTAACTCAAACGCCCGAGCACAACACGCCGTGGCCCCATAGATTCCGATAAAAGGGAGGTTAGCGATTCCGAGAGGCTCAGTCACTACCCCTGCCCACATCGCGATCCTGTTCTGCATCTCCTGGCCGACATATAAGGCCACTATTGTCTCTTGCCCGGAAAGCTTACACTTCTCCGCTGCGGTCAACAGGGCTGGCCAGGTCGTACAGTCACTGATACCGCCGCCGGGAAACTGGTCGTCTTCCATCTCCGATGCGTGCGCAAAAAATCCGTTGAGGAGGGCTGCCTGGGCCACGTCCGTCCTGAAACCGCAACCATAAACGCCGCACTCCGACCTTCCGAGGTTATCCCTCGCGTATCGTATGAGCTTCTTGGAAGTGGGGGCAGCCGAGCCGAGGACCATTCCCATCACCTGTTTGAGCGTCAACTTCTTAACATATTCGATGACACTTTCATCCACATCATTGAACTCCGTGTGAACAACAAATTTCGCAAAGGTGTCTGCAAGATCCATCCGCCTTCCTCTCCTCCCCATGCGGACATTATTTGAGGCTTTGATCAGCTAATGAATAATATTGGTGCAGAATCATTGTCAAGAAATTTTTGGAAGAAGTTTCTTTCCTGTTATTATTTATATCGACCGAAAGATTTCCCCATGTAATCTCAATGACAAGGGTGAAAGACGGGATGGACGTGGAAAAAGACTGTGGTATGGGGGAATGCTCTTGCGGCTACCGATGATCTTTGACGAGGAAATGATGTCTCATATCACTTCGACCAATAGTCCATTCTCCCAGTTCCGGGTTCTCCTCGTAACCCTATTGGGCGGTATATCCCCCGTCAACCATGAGAGAAGACCCCGTGATCCAGCTCGATTCGTCCGAAGCGAGGAAAAGAGCTGCATACGCCACATCCTCTGGGGTTCCTACCCTGCCCAATGGAATTTTGGCCAAAATCTCACCCCAGAGCTTTTCATCGTTTCGCGCCATTTTCAAGAATTCACTCGCCATTTCGGTCTCCACCACAGCTGGGCAGACGCAATTGACACGGATATTATAAGGAGCATAATCAAGGGCCATGGCTTTAGTGAGAAGCGTCACCCCGCCCTTGGAGGTCACATAGACGGAGCGATTCTTCATGGCAATATGCCCAACATTAGACGAGGTATTTATGATGGATCCCCCTCCAGTCTTGATCATCTCCGGAATCACATGTTTGGAGGTGAGAAAAACTCCCTTCACGTTTACTGCCATTACCTGATCCCACACCTCCTCGGACAAGTCTTTCAACTCCTTCTTCGACGCCTCGGGAAGGATCCCTGCATTGTTGAAAAGGATGTCAATCTTCCCGTAAGTCTGGACCGCTTTGGAAACCATTCTCTTGATCTCGTTTGCCTTTGAGACATCGGCTCTTACAAAAATGGCCTCCCCTCCCATACCCTTGATTTTTCTAACCGCCTCTTCGCCTGCTGCCTTTCTCCTGCCCACAGTCACCACCTTTGCACCTTCCCTGGCAAAGAGGATGGCTCCTGCACGTCCAATCCCTGACGTCGCTCCCGTTATAATCGCTACCTTATCCTTGAGTCTCATCTCCAATCTTCCAACCTGTGGATTTCTCCAACATCCCCCTTTATCCCTTTAAGAGACCGCTGAACCCCTGACTATTTGAAAAGGGCTAAACTGTTACATTTTTTCCTGTTTATGTAAATGTTAATCTTTAACGGCAGGGGTTGATTAGGCTGTTGTCCGTCGTCTAAAAATCCCATCATAAAAGGTGAAAAGAACGACCAGGATGAGGGCCGTCCCGATAGGCCGCGACAAAACGAACCAGATCGACTTACCTTCAAAAACCAACAATGCCCGGCGAAGGTTTTCATCCGCCAACGGGCCCAGTATCACGGCCAGCACCAATGGGGCAAGCGGAAAGCCATACCGATCAAGGATGTAGCCGATGAGTCCTGCGCCCAACATCACATAAACATCAAAAAAGTTTAAGTTGACGGCAAAGGCGCCGATGACGCAAAGCGGAATGATCAGGGGCATCAGCAGGCTGCGCGGCAGGCTAAAAAGTTTGACGCTGGGCTTCACCAGCGCGATAGCCATCCCATACATAAGGAAATTTGCGATTATGAGAGCGAAGTAGATGAAGTAGATGAGATCTGGGTGTTCTATCTGAATGGCGGGTCCCACGACCACGTTTTTCAACTCCAAGCACGCCAGGATGGCTGCGGCCGGCGCATTGCCGGGAATTCCTAGTGTAAGCGTAGGGAGAATGGAACCCCCAATATTGGCATTATTCGCCACTTCAGCGCAGACGATCGCCTCATAGCTTCCTTTGCCCCACTTGGCCCGTTCTTCTGGCTTGGCCCGGCGTTTGCCAACGTCGTAGGAGAGAAATGAGGCCACATTAGCGCCCGCACCTGGAATCGCCCCGATCAGTGTGCCGATCAGTCCGGAACGAAGGGCCGCTCGTGAATACCGAACCAGTGACCGGAAAGGCGGAACCACGCGTCCCACCTTTGTAGGAATAGCGTAAGGGCTTTTCTGGGGAAGCACACGCAAAATTTCCGTCAGCCCAAAAAGTCCGATAAGAATCGGGACATAACTGATGCCGTCCTCAAGTAATAAGCTTCCAAAGGTGTATCGCGGGACCCCGTGGATCGCATCCAGCCCCACAAAGGCGACCATCAGACCGATCCAGCCCGAAATCCACCCTTTCAACGGCAGCTCGCCGGATGTCATGGTCCCACTAATGGCGATACCCCACATCGCGAGCAGAAACATCTCCCAGGAACGGAACTGGAGTGCCAATTTCAGGACGATTGGGATAAAGGCGATAAGCAGCACGATGCCCACCCAGTTACCCATAAAAGAGGCTGCAATGGCTGTTCCCAGTGCGAGCCCGCCTTCGCCTCTTTGGGCGAGGGGATGTCCCTCAATCATTGTGGGAACGGCATCAGGTGTACCTGGAATGTTTATCAGAACGGCTGAAATGGCTCCCCCGAACACACTTCCCGTATACACGCCGAGCATGAACATGAGCGCAACATACTGTTTCATGCCGGCTGAGAGCCCGATCAGCAGGACCATGGCCATGGTCGTGGACAGTCCCGGCATTGCGCCCCAAAGGATTCCCAGCGTCACACCGGTCAAACATATAAGCAGCATGTAGGGTGACAGCGAAGCAAGTATTTGATCCCAAATCATGACCTAACTCCTATCCCAGTCCTGGCAATAAGATATGGAAGCCGTACCGAAATATGGAGGCCAATGCGAGAGTCCAACAGACAGACACAAGGAAACAACGGAGCACAGTTTTGCCCCAGAAGATCCTCAATATCAATGTAAGAGAGATTATCGAGAGGAGTTCGTAACTACTGAAATGAAAGGCAAAAAAGCCTGTTGGGAAACGCAGATCGAAAGCGATCTGGTTGGTCACAATGACGTATAAAATTATGATGCCGATCAGCAGCAGAGTGCGCAGGTTTTCTGTTTCTGCAAAATTCTTGCGCACCTCTTTGCCCTGCCTCGAAAAAAGATCCCTTACCCCGCCCCTGCCGACGGACCTGATGCCGAGACCAATAGCCATTATCAGTAGGGAAAGCCCCGTCAAAAAAGGCAGCAGCCCAGGGGCCGTAAATACGCTGCCTGGACTTGACATGCGAAGCGCAAGGACCATAACGAACAGCGCAAATCCGGCGATAACGGCAGAGGCAGCAAGGTCTTTGCCGGGAGTGGATCGACTGTCATCCTCTTCCTCGCCTAAGGCCCTCCCTTTTTCCTCCGTATCTTCGGTCACTGGGCGCTTTTTATCATGATCCGTCATCTGTTTAATTTTGGTTTAAGGAAACCTGGTGAGCCGCATCAACGATGGGGCCCACCAGGTATGGGGAAAATGCACAGGGTTTTCAGCTCATGCGTGGTTTGTAACCCTTCGGCGGCCACCATCCATCGAAGTCTTCGGGATTGGGCAGTCCGAGTTCTTGAGGGCTCTTGACCTTCTTGCCGATCTGGCCTCTCACATTCCAGAAAGTGGTGGCTGTCACAGTTTCCACTTGGGCTGCTCGACGATCGGCTGCTTCGCCCGTGCGGACATCGATGTCAAAATACTTAGCCTTTGCGATCTTTGCGAAAGCATCTGAATGAGCAGCTGCTATGAAAGCCTTTTTGATAGATTCCAGTATTTCAAGAGGTGTGTCGCGTTTCAGGGCGATGTTGTAAATCCCGCCCACCGGTAGCAAAGGTTTGAGGCTCGGGATCATTTGCCCCACCGAACGCAATGTCCCGACTCCTGGAACGACCAGATCCTTGCGACCTGTTTGCTGTAAATTACGCAACTTACCGGCCTTGAGGAATTCGATATGCTCATGTACACCGCCGCCGGCGATATCCACTTCACCCTGAAGGCCGGCAAGAGTAGCAGCCTTCCCGCCTTTGTAAGGGACATATTTCAGTTTGACACCGGCTGCCTCGGAGACAATGAGTGCGAGTTCCTGCCAGAGCCCACCCGTCCCTGATGTGGATATGGATATTTTGCCGGGATTCTTCTTTGCGGCATCAATCACGTCTTCGAAGGTCTTGTAAGGTGAATCGGGCCGTACCGACCAGCTCGCGATGGAATTCGCCGCTTGGAAATATTGCCAATCCTCCCAGGCCTTGGAATCTGAATGCCCCATCACGCGCACAAACTTGTTGTAGTTTGCCGCGCCCAACCACCAGTAACCGTCATTCGGTTTGTTGAGTACGAATCGCGTTGCGACCCCCCCAACAGCACCAGGTTTATTGATGACGTTGATCGTCCAGCCCGTGGCGTCGGCCATTGCGTTGGTGATGGTTCGAATAACAGTATCGGTCCCACCGCCCGCCCCGTACATAACCACGGCCGTGATCGGGCGACCGGGCCAGGAAGCCGCCTTGGCTCTCCCCGGCAAAATAATGATCGGAGTCATCATTGCCCCTGCTGCCCCCATCGTCGTGAGAAATTCTCGGCGATTCATCTGTGATGATTCAAAGGAAACTTTTGTTTTGTCTTTACTCTTCTTCATAGTACACCTCCTTGTCTTAATTGCAGGTTGATCCCCTCCCGGCCTTAACCTCGAAGGCCTTATTCCTGTTCTCCTTTAACCCACATAGCTGTACACATCATAGCGAGAGTAATAGTGATAATAATTGGTTTTTTGATAGGGCGAGTATAGGACAAATGGGGTTGTGTGTCAAGAAAAATAAGTCACGACATATGGGGGTTTTGGGTATCCGGTTGCGCGGGGGATTGTGAGGGATGCGAGGGCAGGGGAGGCGGGGCTTTAGACTATAGTGTCAAGTCGGTTTGGAACCAACGTTTATTTCGTTTGATGCAGAGTTGTTGTCAAGCGGTTTTTGGCCGGGAGCATGGAGAAACCTTGGGGCTATCGGTAAATTTTCCTTGACAAGGGTGACACATTAATGTATGGGTTGGTCAGTCCATTGGGAGGAAGGAGGTGAGGGACTCGTAAAATTTAAGGTAAATCAACATGTGGTCGTGCAATCAAAATACATGGCAAAGGAGGGTATCAGATGAAAAGGAAATATCAGGTTAAGTACACCATGTGGCTGGTTGTCGGTCTCCTCATCTGCTCTTTCATGGTCGGCACGGCTGAAGCGAGAAGGGAATTCGTAAGGTTCGGCGGCAGTAATCCCGGCGGATCCTGGTTCACCATTGCCGGGGGAATATCAGCGGTTATGAACAAACAGCTCAAGGACCTCAATGTAACGCCCATCGCTACGGGTGGGTCTGTCGATAATAACCGATTGGCGAGAAAGCACGAGCTGGATACATGGCTGACGCATTCGTTGACGGCCTATGATAACTGGCATGGCGTTGGCCTCTTCAAAAACGATGGTGCGTTCAAGGATTTCCGCCTGCTGAGCGGAGTATATGAAAGCTGGCACCACTTCGTTGTCCTCGCCGATAGCGATGTGAAGACGATGTCCGACCTTAAAGGAAAAATAATCTGCATCGGTTCTGCAGGAAGTGGGGCTGCCGTTAATTCGGAGAATATATTCAGAGCTATCGGTATCTGGGACCAAGTTAAGCCGCAATCCTGGACGTTCGACGCATGTGGTCGAGGCCTGCTCGATGGTAAGGTAGGTGCCATCGGCTTCAGCAGTGCGCCCATCCCCGCTGTGGTAACGGTGGAGGCGCAGAAGAAGATTCGCCTCATCGAGCTGAGCGACGCGGAATTCAAGAAAGTCCTTACAAAATTTCCCGCATACAAGAAGAGCATAATGCCGGCAGGGGTGTACAAATCATGGCAGCAGGAATACCCATGCATAGCCTTTCAGGTATATTGGGCCGCGCACAAGAAGGCGAAATCGAAATGGGTCTACAAGCTGATGCAGGTTGCCTTTGATCCCAAGAACGCCAAAACTATCGGCAGGATTCATCGGCATTTGAAGACGTTGGCTCCTTCATTTGACGCCATGAAATCAATGGGAATTCCTCTCCACGCTGGAGCAGTGAAATTCTGGAAGGAGAAAGGTGAGGCTATTCCCGCTGGATTAATCGAGAAGTAAGATTTTCAGCGTTTAATGAGGGCACTAGGGCACCGTCCATTCGTGATCAGAGACGGGAAATGTTGTCTGAGATTTAGGACGGTGCCCTAAATTGCTCTTGTTCTGGTACCATAGTCATCACAAGGAGAGGAGTTCTCCGATGAGGAAGGCTGTTGTTGAGGAACCCGAAGCCAAAACGAGGCGGTTGAAGGGCAAAATGACCTTGATACCCAGTATGGTCGCCGCTGCGTTTTCCGCACTCTTTATTTACACCAGTGGTTTCGGTTTCATTTCCTCAGAGATTCACCGGGGAGGGTACCTCCTCTTTACCATGTTGCTCTGCTTCCTCCTCTATCCCGCCAGGAGGGGTTCGGCGGGAGATAGGGTTCCCCTGCTCGATTGGGTGCTGTGTCTTCTCGCTATTGGTACGATAGGCTATTGGATAATAGAGTACCCCTCTTATGCGTATCGGATAGGCAATCCCAATCGGATTGACATCGTGATGGGCGCCATTTTGATTGTTCTCTCCCTTGAGATGGGACGGCGGGTAGTGGGGTATGTTTTACCGGTTCTGGCAGGCCTCTTTCTGCTCTACGCGTATTTCGGTCCCTATGTGCCCGGGATACTGGGTCACTATGGGTATAAATGGACTAGGATTGCGGAATTTCTCGGGGTCAGTATGGGGGGGATATACGGTATCGTGACCAATACCTATGCCACCTTCATATTTCCCTTCATCGTTTTTGCTTCCTTTCTTCAGGCGGCAGGGGCAGGATACGCTATAGAGCAATTTTCCATCGCAGTAGCTGGCGGTACGAGGGGAGGGCCGGCGAAGATAGCCGTCGTTTCCAGCGGATTTATCGGGTCGATTACCGGGTCTTCGGCTGCCAATGCTGTGGCTACAGGGTCTTATACCATTCCCATGATGAAAAGAACAGGGTATGAATCCCATACTGCAGCAGCCGTTGAGGCTGCAGCATCGACTGGGGGCCAATTCCTCCCACCGATTATGGGCGCATCCGCATTCCTGATTGCCGCGTTTACGGATACCTCTTACCTGGATATCATTAAAATAGCCGCTGTTCCTGCAATTCTCTACTTTTTGGCGGTGGGGATGATGGTTCACTTCATAGCCGCGCGGACGGGGTTGAAAGGATTACCGAAAGAGGAGTTACCGAAATTAGGGACCGTCCTCCGAGAGAGAGGACACCTCTTGCTTCCCATACCCATTTTGTTGGGGGTATTGATCGCCGGTTACTCCCCGGAGAGAGCTGCCTTCGTGGCCATCATTTCCGCGGTGCTTTTGAGTTACGTCCGGAAGGACACTCGCATGGGCCCGCGGAAACTCCTCGATGCCCTCATTTTGGGCGCGAGAAATTCATTGACCGTTGGGGCTACAGCCGGCGTTATTGGAATCATCATCGGCGTTGTTGCGATGACGGGTCTGGGCATCAAGTTTTCCTCCATCGTCCTTTCCCTATCAGGGGGAATTCTCCCTTTCACCATTCTGCTCACCGCTGTGGGAGGCTACATTATCGGCATGGGCGTGACGATAACGGCTACGTATATACTTCTCTCCGTTCTTGCGGTGCCCGCCCTCATGGAGTTAGGAGTACCGTTACTAGCAGCCCACCTGGTTGTCTTTTGGTTTTGCGAAACCGGGGGAGTTACGCCACCGGTAGCTCTTGTGGCCTTTGCCGCTTCGTCGATAGCACGGTGTAACCCGTATAAAGCGGGACTTGCCGCGGTGAGATTGGCTTCGCCACTATTTATCGCTCCCTTTCTCTTTGTGTATACCCCTATATTGTTGAATGGCCCCCTGGCACAGGTGATAGAGACGATTGCGAGTTCTGCGATTGGATTCATCGCCTTTGCAGGGATGATGCAGGGTTACTGGCTGAGGAGAACTGGTATCGCTGAGAGAGTTCTGTTGGGATTTGCCGCTCTCTGCCTGTTTATCCCGAATATTGCTACGGACCTACTCGGGATTGCCGTACTAGCTGGGGTCTCATTCGTAAATCGAAGGAAGGAGGAAGAAGCGATTCAAACCAATGGTATGGTCAAAGTGCCCTTAATGCCTTCGACGGGGACTTGATCTCTTGTTTATTCCCCTCACAAGGCCCTCCCCGCACGAAATCCCTCAGATACAGCGTCCAGAATACGTCGCGGGTCAATGCAGTCGCCAACCTTCACAACCGATAACCCGGATGAGCTAAGCTCGTCGAACAGTCCATCGTTTGGTTCGGCGCCCACAGCAAGGATTACCATTCCAACCGGGAACCTGATCTCCTCGGTGTCCCGCTGAATAACAGCGGTCTTCTCCTCAACCCGTTTGAGCTCCGCGTCTGTATGAATCACGACGCCATTTTTCTGAAATCTCAGGGTAAAATACGCCTTGGTATCGGCATCCCCGTCCATGGCGATCCCCGGCAAGATTTCTACCAGGATCACCTCTTTCCCCTGTTCGCTCAGCTGATCCGCTGCCTCGCATCCGACCAACCCAGCCCCGAGGACAAGAATCGGTTCTTGAAGTTCGGTATCGCCACTAATCACATCCCAGGCTGGTACGGTTGGAGTTGTCTCCAAGCCGGGAATATCCAGGAACAGGGGATGGGCACCCAGGGCACATATGAGGGCATCCGGGTTATATCTCTTCATGAGTGAAGGAGTGGCTCTTTCACCGGTGATAACCTCGACATCCGTCCCTTTGAGCCGATTGAGAAGGAACTGCCTGAACTGCTGAATCTCCTTTCTGCCTGGAGGGATGGATGCCAGGTTCAACTGGCCTCCCACCTCTTTATTCATTTCGATGAGGACAACCTTATGGCCTCTCTCCCAGGCTGCGTGAGCTGCTTCCAATCCCGCCGGGCCGGCCCCCACGACAACAACCCGCTTGGGGGTGGATGCCTTTGGGCAGAAAATTTCTTCCTCCCGCCCAAGGGTTGGATTTATCGAACATTGAATATCCAGCTGCTCGAGGATGCGCTTGTAGCAACCCTCATTGCATGCAATGCAGGTTCGAATCAACTCTTCTTTGCCCTCAAGGGCTTTCACCGGGAGATAAGGATCGGCGAGGAGCGCGCGTCCCATAGCTACCAGATCAGCCTTGCCCTGGGAAATGATTTCATCCGCTAAAGCTGGATTATTAAT
>Ga0209427_10006107_pt1 | contig 13775 bp, 9 predicted proteins | sample DeeMarSWOR136_30_FD_187465 | JGI IMG/M metagenome (GOLD analysis project Ga0209427, IMG submission 187465) | Marine sediment microbial communities from White Oak River estuary, North Carolina - WOR-1-36_30 (SPAdes) (version 2) | ecosystem: Environmental > Aquatic > Marine > Intertidal zone >... | reverse complement strand
AGTCACTTCAACCTTCCTATCTCTTTGAGTTGGGCAGCAATATCTTCCATACCAAGTTCTGCCAAAGATTTATCAGTTTGCCAACTGGTCTCTTTATCCCAACCTTGTAATTCATAGAATCTATCTAACATTTCATCCCACTTTTCTTTATCGCATTTATATCCTGCGTATGGACCAGATTTAACAGGTTCCTCCATGTATCTTCTAGGTGGATAGTCATCCTTTCGACCGAAGCCAGTATGGATGGTGTTAAAAGCCTTCTCAAGATTATATGAGCGTCTTCCTATCAGCATGAATTCTTCCTCTGTCAAATTGATGCCCATCGCCGAACTGGTTAGATCGGCATAATCTGATGGCTCAAGAGCATGAGCTCCACACCATGTGCCCACATAAACACAAATACCTGTCATATCTTCTATTTCTTTAGTTTGTGCCTGCCAGAAGACCACGTCTGGTATCTTCCCATATTCGTAAGTTGACCAATCAAGCCCCCTTGGGCCCATGTGGGCCGGACTGCTGATTGCACCCCGTAGATGCCTGCCAGCAACTGGGGAGGTTGATACTCCAAATCCCCACCCCTTGAAGACTCTATAAGCATCCGCTGAATCCTGTCCCTTCATATGAATGGCAAATTCCTCTGATCCTTTACCCAGTTTCCGTGAAGCTTCCTTTACACCATCGGCCAGCAAATCCCCGATTCCTTCACGACAAGCTAGTTTCTGCGCCATTTTTATCATGGCATCGGCATTGCCCCAGGTAAGCTCCAGACCATCAGTATCTTCTTTAGTCAGCAGACCTTTCTCATAGCATTCAAACGCCCAGGATAAAACGACAGCCGCCATATCACCATCCAGACCTAGCTGGTTTGCCAGAAAGTGAAATTTGAGAGATGCTTCCGTATCATCTACATCCATTCTTACTGCATACCAGGGAGAATTTACCCAGTATCCCATTCCTCTGGTACCCTTGTATTCACCCTCATCTATCTCAAAGAAAGGCATACATCCTGCCGGGCAGCAAAAACAGGCCAATACCTTTTTTCTATATTTGGCAACACCTATTTTTTTATCGGTAAGTTTTCTTCTTTTCTCGATAGGCCAATAATCATCCTGACCATTCCTAGTAAGAGCAAAACCGTCCCATCTGGTCGAGTCAGGTGCGAAAACAGATTCTATAAGCCCTTTTCGGAATGCTTGAAGAGTCGGTGAAGCTTTAACTTTCGCCAGGGCAGTATCCACTGCCTCAAGGAACCTCTCTGGCTGAGCTATTTTGATGGCTTTATGTCCACGTACTGCTAGAGCTTTAAGTCTCTTAAATCCCATGACACAACCTACTCCGGAACCACCGGCAGCCTTGGCACAATCAAAAATTATTGCTGAGCCTCTAACGAGATTCTCACCAGCGGGACCTATTGATGCTACTTCTAATCTACTATCACCTAACTCTTCTTGCAGGATTTTCTCGGTTTCATAAGTTGATATTCCGGCATTACTCCCGGAGGTAAATGTCAGATAAATCACAAATATTAAGGTGATCAATAATAATGCCAGCATTATATAAGAGATAATAGATTTACTGCCATTCATAGCATCCACCTGTGTCTCACCTTCTTTTGACGCGCATTTTAAAGAAATTTATCAAAGGTATACAAAATTACAAGGTGAAGCATATCAAAAAGAAATGCCTCAACTTCGCCGCCAAAAATTGGTATGAGGCCCAGGAGTCAACTGCCAAAGCCCTCAATGCAATTGCACAGAAAAACAGAGATGGTCTATCATTACTCGCCCCTGATATGTTCTTGCGTATCTTAATTGTCTTGTCCTTTTTGAATCAGAAACCCTATACGACCTTTGCCAGATTTGTTACAGAAGCAAAAAGGTTCAGGATCAAGCCTCGAGGTTTTAACAAGTTGGCTGAGATAATGATTCACGGCGAGTACAGTAATCTACCAAAACTGGAAAAGATCGTCAGACGAGTATTCTCAGAATTCGAGAAAATATTTGAGGCGCTCGGGATTGACCCCTACGAAGATAATTTGGATCCAAATATCCCTTATAAAAGAGATTTTTTTGACTAATAAAAGAAAATATGAACAATAAAGGAAATGAACAGTTATATGATGCTAAAAACATGGAAGTGAGCATCAGCACGACTTTCAATTACGACATCCCTCTTAGTAGCATGGCTCCTATGATAAAGAATGCAGGGTTTGATTGGATCTCGCTGTCAGGAAGTGATTATGCACAGTTAGCATACTTGACTGTGGCTGGACGAGACGAAATCATCAGCATCTGCAGCGAGAACAATCTTTTGGTCGATTCGATACACGCACCTTTAGGGGATAATATAGACATCTCTCATACGGATAGCGATGTGCGTGAATACGGTGTCCATCTTTTTAAGCAAGCGATTCATGCTTGCACTGAGATTGGTTGTAGCATGCTCGTAATACATTTATGCAATAGATTCCCTGATGACGAGTTCGGCGGCAGGATGGTAGCGGTACGCGATAGCCTGGAAGAAATCATTCCTTATGCGCGCCACAAGAATATCACAATCGCGATTGAAAACCTCATCAAATCAAGTACGCTTCAACTTTTCGAACGGGTGCTTGCCGAACATAATGTCACTGGTGTAGGTGTATGCTTAGATACATCACATGCCAATATTGTGGGTAATTTGTATAGTCTGCTGGAGAAATATGGCGATAGGATTATTGCAACACATATTTCTGACAACAAGGGACTCCTTGATGACCACATGCTGCCGTTTGAGGGTACACTAGACTGGAATAAATTCACCCAACATTTCGCCAAGATACCTTATAAGGAAAAGTTTCTTTTGGAAGTTGAGATGAGAGAATCTTCATTCAAGGAGCCACAGGTATTTTTGAAAGAAGCATATCGAAGAGCTCAGGCGCTTATTACGCAGTTGGATACACACAGGGGGAAGCGTAGGGCGCGATAGCGCACTAAGAACTAAATACTAAGAAAAGCGCAGGGCGAAGAGCGTAAGGCGTCGGGCGCTTCCGACAGTAAACACTAAATACTAAGAACTAAACACTAAGAAAAGCGCACGGCGTTTTCAATTGCGGATTTCGAATTTCGGATTGCGAATTTTAAACAAACAACAAAATACTAAAAAAAGCGTAAGGCGTCGGGCGAAAAGCGCAATCATACAATAAATACTGGGCACTACGTACTAGATACTAAGAACCAAAGACAGCGTACGGCCTCAGGTGTAAAGTGCAATAATATGCAAAAATCCAGAAATTAATGAAGATCAGATAATTATCGCAGTAATCTTATTTTTGTCACTATGGTTGATGCGGTCGCAGACTGCATCGTCTCAATTTGAGACAGTTTTGCGTCGTGAGACACGATATTACAATTAAACCCTTGAATTCCATACGTTTTCTTCTATAAATATGGCACAGATGTTGCATATTATATTATGTAGTAAAGAGGGATCTATATACCTGGAGGTTTGATGAGTATCAAGAAACGAAATGTATTTATAATCATAGCGTTGATATTACCTATCATTTCATCAGCTCAATGGTTGGAAACGACCATTCCGGTACCGGATTCGCTCTGTGGGTTTATCAAGTATCCTCAAGCTTTTGCATATAATAGTACTAATAACACAGTTTATGTTGCCGGTGATACAGGGTGTTATGTCTTCGCTATTGACGGAGCGACTGACCAGAAGATTGCACGAATACCAACTGACAGTGGTACTATTGCCCTCTGTTGGAACAGCACAAACAACAAGGTTTATGCAGCACATCATTATGAGGATAAGGTGACTGTGATTGATGGCGTAACCAACACTGTAATTACTAATCTCATCGTTGGTGATTATCCTTATGCCTTAACCTACAACACAAGCAGTAACAAAATCTATTGCGCCAATGGGGGCAGCGACTGTGTGACAGTAATTGACGGCATAGGTGACTCTGTTGTTACAGTAATTCCTGTGGGTAACGGTCCCTGGGCTTTAACTTACAATGCAATCAACAATAAAGTTTATTGTGCAAATCACTTCGACAATAGTGTAAGTATCATAGATGGTTCAGGCGATTCAGTAATCACTACAGTTGATGTAGAGGGATGTCCCCAGGCTCTAATCTACAATGAGAGGAACAATAGCGTCTATTGTGCTTGCTCCTGGGTTACTGTAATTGATGGTGCTGGTGATTCAATCACAACCAATATTAATGCAGGACCTGCTCCTTTCGTTTTAGCATATAACCACACAAATAACAAAGTCTACTCTGTTAATCAGATCTTCGATTATGATAGCGTGTCAGTGATTGATTGTGTCAGTAATTCGCTTATAGCTAAGATCCCAATCGGATACACAGGGTACCCCCTTATTCTGGTTTACAATGTTATCAACAACAATATCTATTGCTTTAACGGTTGGAATATAATGACCATCATTAACGGCGCAACCAATGAGTTGGTGGACACAGTACGGATAAGTGAATTACGGGCGATGATCTACAATCCAGCAAATAACAAAATCTATTGTGCTTGGGAAATTTGGTCTATAGAGCCATGTCATGTGAGAGTGATAGATGGTGTTACAAATGAAATAACAGCTTATATTGAGCTAAATTGCGGTAGGCCTCACAATTTATTCCATAATCAGTTCAGCATTAAAGTCTATTGCGCATGCGATTACTATACGCTGATAATTGATGGCGCAACAAATCAGGTTATCACTCCTAAAGTGATTACTTCTTTTAATGTTCTGCTAGATCCGCACAATTTTGCTTACAATCCTAATAATAATAAAATCTACTGTGCCGGCTCCTTTCTTATAGGAATAATAGATGGAACAAATGACACATTGATTGCTACTATTTTTGGCGGTGGCCTTCATTGGTACTCTAGTATAGTTTATAGTCCCATTAACAATCATGCTTATTGTTCGAATTACGGTCATGATAGCGTGATGGTAATTGATGGATTAGGTGATACAGTAATAGCCATGATTCCGGTTGGGGATTATCCTCTTGAATTAATACATAACCCAACTAACAATCTAATCTATTGTCTCAATGAGTGGAGCGAAGATATATCGGTGATCAGTTGTGATGAATATATAGTGATAGTAATAATTGCCGTTGGACAAGAACCTCGTGCACTTGTTTATAATCCAACTAATAATAAAGTTTACTGTGCTAATTCAGTCAGTAATAATGTAACAATAATTGATTGCACAACGAATGTTGTAATTACCCACCTCCCAGCAGGCAATCGACCTGTAGCTTTAGTCTATAATCCATTTGGCAATAAGATTTATTGTGCAGGTAGCGATAGCGTGACAGTAATCGATGGCGCAGGAGATTCAGTGATTACAACAATCACCGTAGGTAATGGACCACATGCTCTTCTCTATAATCCAATCAATAACAAGATCTTTTGCGCTAATTACTATAGCGATGATGTTACAGTAATAGATGGAGCGGGTGATACCGTAATAACCACAATTGCTGTTGGCGAAGAACCTGTTGCTCTGGCTCATAATCCTCTGCAGAACCGAGTGTATGTTTCAAATTATGGTGGTGGCAGCATTTCCGTCATCCGTGACTCGATGACTGGAATTGAAGAGAGGGAATGTCAAATTCCCAATTCGCAGGGACCAACTTTTGAGATTTTCCCGAATCCTACAAGAACGCAAGCGAAGATCAGATACATGATACAGGATGCAGGATACAAGAAACAAGATTTGCTACTACAAATCTACGACGTTACCGGACGGTCAGTGAAGACGATTGAGTTGCGCGATTTTAAAGATGAAACATGTATTGATTTGCAAGAATTAACTACTGGCGTTTATTTCTTCCGAGTCGAAGTAGGAGATGATATAGCAACGAAAAAGGTGCTTTTAGTAAGGTAGAAAGTTGTTTGAGGAAAAAATGAATAGATACAAACAGAATGTATTCATAATTTTAGCGTTGATATTACCTATCATTTCATCAGCACAATGGTTGGAGACGACAATCATTGTGCCCGATTCCCTCAGCGGACTCAAGCATCCGATAGCGCTTACGTATAATGCGACGAATAATACAATATATATCGGAGGTTTAGAGGGTGATTGTATCATTGCAATTGACGGCACATCTAATGAGAAAATCGCCAAGATTCCTACTGGAGAGGTTTACAATCTCTGCTGGAATTCATTTAACAACAAGGTTTACTGCGCAGACCCCATCGGCGATTACATAACAGTGATTGATGGTGCAACTAATGTGGTACTCACAAACATTGCGGTAGGAAACTCTTCTGTCCTAATTTACAATCCAGCAAATAACAAAATCTATTGCTCCAACTCTTATTACAACACTGTTACAGTGATCGATGGTGCAAGTGACTCAGTAATTGCAACCGTTTCCGTCGGGATGAGTCCGCGTGCTATGGCCTTCAACTCGGCTAATAACAAAATCTATTGTTCCAATTTCGGCAGCAACGATATAACCGTTATTGACAGTCAAACTGATTCTGCGGTAGCAACAATTCCTGTAGGAGATGATCCTCGTGATTTATGTTATAACCCTACTAACAATAAAATCTACAGTGCCAACTACAGTGGTAGAGATATGAGCGTAATTGACGGCGTTGGTGATTCCGTCATCACCACTATACAGATAGGACCATATCCTTATGCTCTAACCTATAATTCGGCGAATAACAAAGTCTACTGCAGTAAATTAGTATGGAATGATCCCGACCTAACAGTAATTGATGGTCAAACAGATACGGTTGTCACCATAATCCCTGTTAAAATGAATCCACGAACCTTGGTCTATAACTCCATCAATAACAAGATCTATTGTGCCTGTGAAATAGGCTTTATCGAAATAATCGATGGCCAAGGTGATTCAGTGATTGCTGAAATATCAACAGAAGACATTGGTGATCAGGCTTTAGCCTACAATCTAGTCAGTAATAAGATATACTGCACTAGTCGATGGGATCATAGTGTAACAATCATCAATGGTTCCACGGATGTTGTTATTGCTACCATAACATTAGGAACTCTACCCCAGGCTTTGTTCTACAATTCTACAGGCAATAAGATCTATTGTGCTAACTCGGTGAGTGATGGAATTTCAGTAATTGACGGTGTCAGCAATACAGTATTGACTAATATTGGTGTGGGAAGTAATCCCTGTGCTTTTGCGATGGACAACGATTTGATAAGCAATGAAGTGTACTGTGCCAATAGTGGCAGCGACGATATAACAGTGGTCGACGGTGCAGGCGATTCTGTTGTGGCGACTGTTAATGTAGGATCAAGTCCTTTTGCATTAACTTATAATCAAATCAACAGTAAGATGTACTGTGCTAATCCGGGTGGGTTTACCCCTACACTGTGTGACAGTATTGTAACAGTGATTAATGCTGCCACAAATATAGTAATAAAGAACATTATCGTAGGTCTCTGTCCGAGGGCTTTGGTCCATAATACCATAGACAATAAGATCTACTGTGCGAATTATCTTAGCGATGACATAACAATAATTGATGGTATAGGAGATTCGGTAATCACTACACTTGCAGTAGGGATTGGACCCTGCGCACTAATCTATAATCCTACCAGCAATAAAGTCTATTGCACCAATGCTGATGATACACTTGTAACAGTAATTGCCGGAACAACGGATTCTGTTGTTGCAACCGTCCCGGTGGGTGCGGAGCCTTGTGCATTAACCTATAACCTAACTGATAATAAGGTGTATTGCGCGAATATGTGGGTCAGCAATAGCGTAACAGTAATTGATGGTGAAAGCGACACTGTAATCACGACAGTTGCGGTAGGTGAAGGACCCTGCGCCTTAGTTTACAGCCCTGTCAGCAATGAAGTTTACTGTGCGAATTATTATAGCGATGATGTAACTATACTTGATGGTGCTGGCGACTCAGTGATTACCACAATACATGTTGGAGTCGAGCCAAGAGCGTTCACTTATAATCCTTCACAAAATCGTGTTTATGTAGCGAATTATGCTAGCTCCAGCATTTCTGTTATCCGCGATTCGGTTACAGGAGTAGAAGAAGGGCAATATCAAATAGCCAATTTTCAAGAACCAAAATTTGAAATTTATCCGAATCCGTTGAGAAAAAAGGCAAAAATTAGATGCACGATGCAAGATACAGGATACAGGACACAGGATTTGTCACTGCAAATCTATGATGTGAGTGGAAGGTTGGTGAAAACGATTGAGTTGCGCGATTTTAAAGATGAAACATGTATTGATTTGCAAGAATTAACTACTGGCGTTTATTTCTTTAAAATTGTCAGTCGAAATCAGGAATTGATTAAAAAAGTTGTGGTGTTGTGGTAACGCAATAATCATTCAGTTAATAGTAATTGATAAATTGGCAAAGCATTCATAAATTTAACAAATTCACATAACGAAATTTTGTTTGTGAAATTATCGTATTGACTTCCGAGTAGTTTTTAATAGAATAATAATCATGGGCATTAAGACTCTTAAGGAAATAAAGGAAACCATTGTAAGATGCAAACCAGAGTTAAAAAGAACATTTAATATTAAAGAAATCGGAATTTTTGGCTCTTATATCAATGGAGAGCAGGATGAGAAGAGCGATCTCGACATTTTGGTTGTGTTTGAGGACGATGCTAGGTTAACCCTGTTAGATATGGTTGGTCTGGAAATCGAATTAAGCGAACTTTTGGGAGTGAAAGTGGATTTGGTGGAAAAGAAATGTTTGAAGCCTTTTATTGGGCAACATATCTTAAAAGAGGTTGTGTACATATGAAGGGTGAAAGAGATTATAAAGATTTTCTGGTAGACATTTCAGAGGCTATTGAAAACATAGAAAACTTTGTCAAAAATACTGATTTCGAAAAGATCTGGGCAACAGTTAATCGTGATTTAGTGCCGTTAAAAGAAGCGGTCTCCAAAATCGCGAAAACCCTCTGACAAAACTATAGATCTGTTTAACCGTTTCGATAATTTACTATCCAAATTGCCTATTATTTTATTTCAACATTTCACTGTCAAAATGCGATAAAAGTTGTTTTTTTATTGAAACTTTATGAGCGATTATGAGTGTCGTTCAAATAGCAGATTTTATTTAATCAGTCAATTGTTTTCAACTTTCCCAGACGTTTCCTGGCACTCTGCAATTCCAAGATATCTTTGTCTGCATCTTTCCAAATTTCCAAGAATTTTTCATACTCTACGATGGCGCTATCTTTTAGTTCTTTTTCTTCATAGAGTTTTGCAAGACGATAATGAAATTTTGGATGTACGAGACGCCGTTCTTTACTCGTAGGATCAAAACTAAACAGACGTTCATATTCGGCGATCGCCTTGTCTAAATCACCATTTTTAATATAGGCACGTGCCAGTATATCTCTTGAATAAGGCAAATTACGATATAAACGGCGGAACGCATACGTACTGAGCACATTCAAAGGTGTCATCTGTTTGCTTATCACAATACTCTTTTCCATAGACCCTTCGGCTAAACATATCTCTGCGTTAAGTAGGTTATAACAGAAAAGTACCCATTCTTGATCGCGCCAATCTACGTCAGACAAGATAGGTCTGACCTCATCTAATTTTTTCTTAGCAGAATCTATATGTTTGTTCGCCAGGTCTACGAAACCCAGAAAAAGGTTGTAAGCGGTTTTATAGGCTGGATAGTCCTTGATCGGATAGCTTGCGCACGTTTCAAGAGATTTTTTACATGATTCATAGTCTGCCTTTTCATAATAGACCCATGCCTTTATCCAATGCACTGTGGTTCTTTCTCTAAGGTATGCATCGTCATCCATTATATTTGCGGCTTCATCAAGACTCGTCAGGCTTTGATTTAAACAACCAAGCCAGTAATAATAGAATCCTTTTAATAGATAACCCGCTACTTTACGTGCATGCAACGATGGATCACTCATGATGAATCGATCAACCCATTTCATAATCTCGGAGTAGTCTTCCTTCAACAGATTATTGTAGATTATTTTGTGATATGAACCAAATTCAGGTTTTATTCTTATCGCTTGCTTAAATTTTGCAAGCGCCTCATCAATCCTTCCCATTTTTTCATAAATTTCACCTGTAGTATCGAGCACATTGGCATCTCTGGGCAGGATAGAAGCTAATTTCTTCAAAATCTTAACAGCCTTATCGTAATTTTCAGTCGCTGCATAGGCATAGGCAAGATCATTCAGGGCAAGTGAGTAATTGGGATCAAGTTCAAGCGCTTTATTAAACCATGCTATTGCGTCCTGATATTCTCCTCTATTATGATAAGTATTTCCTACATCATAATATGCCCTTTTTTCTTTGGGATATTTTCGGATTACCTGCTTAATTATGCTAAATCCTTTTTCTCGTTTTTTCTCTATGAGATAGGTGTAATACGCCATTATGTAAAGCCTTTCTCTTTCTGTTGCCTTTTTTGAAAACTGTTTGGCTTTTTCGAAAGCTTCTTGCATTGCTTTGATCTCTTTTAGATGGCCGAGCGCAAGACCGAGATACAGATAAGCCATTGCAAAGGTGGAGTCAAGTTCAACGGCTTTTTGTAGTAGTCGACGAGCATCTGCTGGGTGAAGTTTTTCAAATTCGTCTCTTCCTCGTAGAAAATAACTGTAGGCTTCCATTGAATCTGTTGTCACGTCAGCTACACGGAAACCAGTCTCTTCAATCTTCGGCGCCGATAAACCAACACCCAAAGAAATGTCTTTGCTCAGTTCATCAATCTGGCTTTCCAGAATACTATCAATACCTTTTGCTTTCGACTTTGCCGTCTTAAGAAGTCGCTTGGTTGACACATCCAACACCTTCACATCAGTCGCAAACATATCACCGGCTTTTGTATAAATGCCCACAATAATATTATTTATCCCGTCCAATTTACACAGTTCAAAACCGAGCCTATTATCAACTATTTTCACCTCTTTTCTGCCCAACATTTCAAGCAAGTCTTGCATCCGCTCCCAGGTCATCACACTTAGATTTTGTGATTGCTCCAGATTGGTAATAAGCAGGTTTGGTATTGCTTCTGAAAGGTAATCGAGACTGGCCTCGCCGGTGAGATTCGTGAACGGCATCACTGCAATTGGTTTGCGTCCTTCAGGTAATGGAAATTTTTCTGCAATATTCTTTGCATAGGTTGCGGTATCAACCTTTACAGTTGCAGCTGTCGTGGTTGCCGCTGGTGTCGTGCTGGCAACAAATGGAAACTTGTTTGTAAATTTAACCTCTTTCTTAACGAATGGGACAATGAACTGCAGGAAACCAACCACGATCGCGACAATAATGGTTAAAATTGCTAATATAAGAAATACGGGCTCCATGATACAGTTATTAGATTCTATACAGGAATATGATTAAGTCAATGGCTATTCGTTTAGAGCGTTCAAAGCGTTAATACCGTTTAGATCGTTAGTTGGGTTTACAAATGATTGGACGTAAATTAGTTCACTGGAATTGGGCCCCGCGCGCTGTAAGTGACTGGATGGTCTACGCACTTCTGCGAAGTGCGGGACGGAATAAATAAAGCGCAGGGCGCTTTTACACACTAAACACTAAGTACTAGATACAGCGTAGAGAGTAGGGCGAACAGCGCAAAAACAGACTATGTATAAACTAAGAACCTAACAAAGCGTAAGGCAAAAAGCGCTTCTACCACTAAATACCTTTGATAACAGATTTTGAACAAATCATGAAGTATTTAACCACGTATTGAGACGAATAGAATTTCGTTGAAGTAAAGAAAAATGGGCACAGGAGTAAATCCTGTGCCCAATGAGTTTAATGCAGTTCTATCTTGCTACTACAATTTTCTTTGAGATTCTATCAGTCGTGGTTTCTAACATCACGAAGTATACACCATTTGCCACTGTTTTATTATTTACATCCCTTAGGTTCCATGTGAGGTTGTGATTGCCGTAATCAAGCGATCTGTTGCTTGCAAGTGTGCGGATAAATCTACCAGCTACATTATAGATATTCACGTTAATGCTGTTTCTCACTGGAATTTGAAGATTAAGCGTAAGGTATGAAGCAACGGGATTTGGTGTTAGAGAAAAACCCAATTCAGTGATTGGCTGTGGTGATTCGACTTCTTCAACACCAACAGGTACGGCGGTGAGTGTTGAATAGCAGTTCAGTCTTCCCCAGCCATAGTTGTTATTCGGATAGGGAGCACCCTGAGGTGGTTCATCGGCCTCATCCAGAATATAATTGTAGATTGCAAAATAATCAAGTGCAGCATTCTTTTCCAAACAGAGTGCTACTGCACCAGCAACATGAGGACAAGCCATTGATGTACCTGACATATACCCATAGCCGCCACCAGGCACAGAAGAACGAACAGAAACACCAGGTGCAGAGATATCGGGTTTTGTCAAATTCCAATCAGGTCTACCCCAATTGGATGGGCTATTCCAAGGACTTTGATTAGGAGCAGGACCCCTTCCTGAGGAACTGGCGAGGTTATCAGAACTATTCGTTGAACCCACTCCTGTCACAATCGGGAAATTCCCGGGTGTACCAGCACTTCCCGGATAAGGACCAGTGTTGCCAATTGAGAAAACAGGATAAATATCCATATTGCGCAAGTTTATACAATCGTTCCAGAATGCGGTACTGGTTGTACTAGATGAACCCCAAGAATTACTACAGACCGTGGCATCCTGGCCGGCAAACCAGGAAAATGCATTATGTATCCAGCTTGACTGACCAGAGCCACCTGAATTAAAACATTTGGCAGCAATAAAGGTCGCGCCTGGCGCAACGCCAATGTCATCAGTAAACGGACCATTACCATCACCACCACAGAGTGTTCCCATAGTATGTGTACCATGGCCATGGTCATCATATGGATTTGGCTGACCATTTACAGCATCGTACCATCCACCAGGGACCCATCTACCACCAAATGCTGCGTGGCTGACGTCGACGCCAGTGTCCATGTTACCAACAATAACACCGGCACCAGTATAACCATCATCCCAACATAACTCGGCATCTACCTTATCAATATTCCATCCTGGAGTTCTTGTTTCAACAACCTTAGTATCAAGCTGAATAACAAAGTCATCAATCACAAAATCAACATCTGCGCGTGCCGCAACTCTTTCGATAATCTCTCTTGTTGAGGTAAACATTAAACCGTCAAAGATCCACCAGGTTTGGTTGATGATTACCTGATTGCCGAGACTCTCCAGGTAGTTTATTAGATCAGCTTGATGCTGTTCAGCAAAATCCATAAGATACTGAATTTTTTCAGCCTTTGGTGTTCCTCTTGGCAAGATTAAAAGATCAGCCTGCGCCTTCATATGCACAATCGCCGCAATGGACTCGTCCTCCTGTAAGACTTCCAGTTTCTCTGCCAAGTGCGGATGTATTACACCAGCCTGCGTAATAACCGCGGTCATTAGAATTACTACCAGATATTTCATAATTTCTCCTTTCTTTATTTCACATCTAACCAGTCTTTACAACTATTAACGTACATCCATCTCCCCCTGAGGAGACTTAAGTATATCTCCTAATACATTATATAAACTTTCTCCAGTTTGTCAATAGGAAAAAAGCTGACTCCTCTTCACTTACGGTTTTGAAATTACACGTTGTTTCTATAGAATGAACGTTGTAAAGGAAATTGATTGTTGTTACCATGAAAATATTCTGTCTTTAATGCAGGGATTTTTTTTCTTCGTTCCCTCCTTCTTGATGGGGAAGTTTCTCTTTTTTATTCCCTCCCCCTTAATGGGAA
>Ga0209427_10006106_pt1 | contig 13776 bp, 12 predicted proteins | sample DeeMarSWOR136_30_FD_187465 | JGI IMG/M metagenome (GOLD analysis project Ga0209427, IMG submission 187465) | Marine sediment microbial communities from White Oak River estuary, North Carolina - WOR-1-36_30 (SPAdes) (version 2) | ecosystem: Environmental > Aquatic > Marine > Intertidal zone >... | reverse complement strand
GGATTACAATAATTAGTTATGTGCTTGATCCTTCCGTCTTTGAACTCGTAGATCTCAGCTCCTTGGAACTCCACCTTCTTATTGGTTGGATGCACGCCTAGGAACTCTCCCTTGTGCGTCATGGACTCGTAGAATTCCGATACAACGGTGTCACCTTGAGAGATAATTCGATTCTCCCATACTTTCAGATCTGGAAAGCTTAACAATAGATTATCATAGAACGCCCTTATTCCCTTCCTGTCGTGTTTATTTCCAAATGGGTCGACCCAGACAAAGTCTTCAGATAATAGCGACCAGCATTCATTCATATCACGATTATTAAAGTCTTCATACATTTTTTTTACAGCCCTAATATTAGCTTGCTCACTCAATTTCATCACTCTTATATGCGAGAGCCGCAATTCGAGTTCATCAGTTTATTTGAATCGTACCAGTGAATGTCCAATCCATCGGATCTGGGGAGTCATTATAGTAAACTGTGCCTTCACAATGCTCCTTAAGACCGATCAAATGCATATACTCCGGTATAGCATCAGTGACTTTCCCGTTTCCAATAAACTTGCCATTCTTGATTCTGGTTACGCCTTCGTCATATCCACTTAAGATAACGGTATCTCCGTCCTTAATTTCCCAATTTTCAAAGAAGTATACATTGCCTTTTTTATATTCTATAATTGGTTGGTACCAATACATAGTCATTCCCGAAAAGGGTTCGCTGGTAATAGTTGCACCCCATCCAAAGGGTTCCTTCCATCCTTCAACTTCGAATCTAATAGGTTTCTTAGCCTGTACCATTGCGACGGTAACTAGCATAAGTGTTGAGACTAATGCCATTAAAGCAACTGACTTTTTCCATTTCATTCTTTTTTCACTCTCCCTTCTTCTTGGTATTTGTACAGCTCCCCACCTCGGAGCTCAGGCCGGTTTCGCGATCGTTTTTAAAACTTTCATCAGCTGTTCTTTGGTGAGCACTACTCTGAGCACGCCGTTAACCCCGACTAACTCCAACACATCGCTCTCAAGGGATAATTCCAATAGTTCCCCGAGATCACCTTCGAAAAGGACACGGTCATGGGCTTCATCGGATATGCTGATGTTCTTCACATTTTGCTTGGATTTCATCTCGACGGAGAACGCATGTTTCAAGTTTTTCACTTCAAAACCGCGTAAGCCTAGCCTTAAAAAGTAGAAAAAACTAAATTTTTAATTTAAGCTGCGGAAGTTCAATATGCCCAATAGAATATTGATATGCTCTATGGAGGATTGGTCTAACAGTTGTCTTCATCGGAGGGAGTTTATGAACTCCTATTCGAGCTCTCTAACGAACACAGACACTGGATGCTCCTACTTCTCCAGAAGAAAGCAATGCGGATCACTGATATCGTAAAGGAGATGAATCTAAACAATCCTGAGATCCGACGACACATATCAAGGCTTAGATATATAGGTCTCATTCAGAGAGACGTTGAAGGCTACTATCACCTCACACCATATGGTGAAACCTCTCTTCTCCTGTTCCAGGAATTCGAGTTTCTATCTTTAAACAGCGAATACTTTAAGACGCATAGCCCTTCGAATATACCAATCCGATTCGTGAAGCGGATTGGTGAACTTGGAAAAACTATCAAAATAGAAAATACAATAGATTTTTTCCGTTACACTGAGAGACTCTTCAGAGAATCAAAGGAACATCTCTGGTTCCTCGTCGATCAATTCCCCATGAACTCTCTCTTGACCATTGTAGAGACATTAAATCGTGGGGTTAAACTCAGAATCATCGAACCCAGAGAGCGTGTACTCAATCCCGATCTAGACGCCATGTCCTCCGAGGAAACCCAGGCTTTGAACCGTACAAGAAGTACTCCCTTGGTCGAACAAAGGATGTTGGATGAGGTCTCTGTAATCCTGTTTTTATCTGAAGATCGAGCTGTGTTGGCTTTCCCAACATCCGATGGTAAATATGATTACACAGGATTCGCAACTACCCAAGGATCGGCTCTTGATTGGTGTAGAGAATTATTTCAGTACTATTGGTGGGAGGCTCAACAAAGGACAACTGCTCCTATTATCCAAGTAAAAAGAGGACACATTCCAAGAGGATTAGAACCGTCAAATAAGATTATACTCATTGGTCAAGAGAGACCAGAAATTGATGTCCAAGCAGTTCAGGACGCTGTGGACAACTACGATGAGGTGGTCTTGAGAGGTACATTCAACTTTGGTACTGTATCCGTCTTAATAACAAATAGTGTCGTAATCCGGGGTGAAGGACGAGAAACTGATGTCCCTACGACGACGATTTATAAAAAGGGCTGGAGTTTTCCATTCACAGAATGGGATTGTATTTTTAAAATAGATGGTGAAGGTGCAGATGTAACGTTAGAAAATATACAATTCACCGATTTCAACCACACATGCATTTGGGGCGTTCAATGTAATAACCTGAACATCAAGAACAACAGGATCACTCTTATGACAGGATATGGAAGAGGGATGAGATATGCCGCATTCGGTGATGTTGTTATAGGAATCTGTGTCAGGCCTGAACACGGTGTATTTAAAGGTGGAGTTTCAATAAAAGGAAACCACATCGACTTCGCTCGTGGCGGCGCATTTGGCGGATTCCTTACACGAGGCGGGCTTGAAGAAGACCCGGAATACCGGCCAGACTTATTCAACCACGAGTATTACATGGGCTTCGGCATCGCATTATTACAAACTTCTGGAAACGTTAGTATCGAGAACAACATCATACGTAACATCAATGCGAGAGGAATAGCCGTGACAGGTAATCCTCCATCAGCAAACGTGAGGATAAGACACAACACCATAATATCAGACCTGTATGGTTCCTATCCCTTCTCGAGCCCCGAGGCTGGAGCCGGTATACTGGCCCAGAGCGCCTGGGGCTTCCCGTCGCCGGGATTCAACGTGGAGATAGAGGAGAACACAATCAAGCTCGATAGGCTGAACTACTGCGGAATAATAGCCTTAGGTCCAGTGATGGACCGAGAGGGGGCAGGAAAGCTCAAAGGCGGCATCATCAGGAAAAATCGTATACAGTTGAAGGAGGGATACGAGGGCATACATGTCAGAAAATGTGACGACTTCGAGGTGATCGATAATACAATCTCGGGTAAAGTATACTATGGGATACGAGTCTCTGGCCGAAAAAAACCGGGAGAGCTCGATCTGAGCGCCCTCAACAACTTGGTCAAGGACAATGACATGAGAGACCTGACAGTAAAGTGGCCAGACGAGTACAGCGACAGCCACTCGGACGGGAGGATTTTCGCAGTTACACCAAGAGGCTCCGCTACCTCCCATGTCTGGTTGGATTCAAATTCAAAGGGAAACGTGGTCAAGCTGAGTAAGGGCGAAACATTCATAGATGAAGGAGAGGACAACAGAATCTCCTTTTCATAAAATGTATACTCAATACGCGCGCGATGAAACGCAGATGGAGCGCGCGGTTATTCCCTGGTGCCTAGACTCCCAGGGCCCTGGATATCTCCTCCGTCCTGGGCAGGGCCGTGAACCTCTCCGCGACCTCCCCCTCCCTGAAGACGAGGACTGTGGGTATGGAGAGGACGTCGTAGTCCCGCCAGGTCTCCGTGGTGGAGATGTCCATCTCGTAGAGGTCGGCCCTCCCCTCCGCGCTCTCGGCCAGCCCCTCGAACTGGGGCTTGAAGACCCTGCAGGTGGGGCAGGTAGGGGAGGAGAACATGACGGCGACGGGCCTCGGGGCGTGGAGCACCTTTCCGGCGAAGTCCTCGTCGCTGAGGGATTCCACCTTCTCCCCCTCCTCTCTCTCGAAGAGGCCCCTGATCCTGCTGAGGACGCCGGGGTACCTCTTGTAGGAGATGCGGTAGCCGACGCGCTCTATCGCCGCCTCTATATCGGCGAGCTGGACCCTCTCGGGGTCGTAGGTGACCCTCAGGTTCTTCGCCATGTAGTTGCCCCTCGCCCCCTCGACCCCTTCGAGCCTGAGGACCTCCCTCTCCAGGACGGGGATGCAGGTGGGGCAGTCCATCCTGGTGATGGGGATGACCTTGACTATCATCCTCTCCGACAACCCTCACACCTCGGGCCTGAACCTCCTCAGGAGGAGGCTGTTGGAGACGACGCTTATGCTGCTGAAGGCCATCGCCCCGGCCGCCAGGATGGGGTGCATCACTAGGCCCCAGGGTCTGAAGACGCCTGCCGCCACGGGTATCAGCGCCGAGTTGTAGCCGAAGGCCCAGAAGAGGTTCTGCTTGATCTTGGAGTAGGTCGCCTTGCTGAGCTGGATGGCGGTGACGACGTCCATGAGGTTGTTCCTGATGAGGACGATGCCCCCCGTCTCCATCGCCACGTCGGTGCCGCTCCCCAGGGCTATGCCCACGTCGGCCTGGGCGAGGGCGGGGGCGTCGTTGATGCCGTCCCCCACCATGGCGACGACGAGGCCCTCCCCCTGAAGCTTCCTCACCACGTCCACCTTGTCCTCGGGGAGCACCTCGGCCAGGAACCTGTCTATCCCGGCCCTGCTCGCGATGGCCTCCGCTGTCCTCCTGTTGTCCCCGGTGATCATCACCACCTGGAGGCCCATACCCTTCAGCCTGGCTACAGCCTCGGGGGCGTTCTCCTTGAGCTCGTCGGCCACGGCTATGAGGCCGACGACCTTTCCCCCTGTCGAGACGTAGACGAGGGTCTTCCCCTGGTTGAAGAGCTCCTCGGCCCCTGCCGAGGTCTCCGGACCGATCTCGATGCCGCTCTCCTCCATGAGGCGGAGGGTCCCAGCGATCATCGGCGTCCCCTCAACGGTGCCCCTCACCCCCCTGCCGGCGAGGGCCTCGAAGTCCCTGGGCTCCGGCAGCTCCAGGCCCCTCTCCTCGGCGTGCCTCACGATGGCCTCTCCTATCGGGTGTTCGGACCTCCTCTCCAGGGAGGCGACGAGCCTCAGCAGCCCGTCGGGGTCCTTGGCGACGACGTCTGTGACGGCGATCTCCCCCTTGGTGAGGGTGCCCGTCTTGTCGAAGGCCACGGCCTGGAGCTCCCGTGTCTTCTCCAGGTAGTCGCCTCCCTTGATGAGTATCCCGTTCTGGGCTCCCTTCGCGGCGCCTACTAGGATGGCGGTGGGGGTGGCGATACCCATGGCGCAGGGGCAGGCGACGATGACGACGGCGACGAAGCTGGTGAGGGAGAGGCCGAAGTCGCCCGTGGAGAGGTACCAGCCGGCGAAGGCGATGAGGCCTACGGCTATCACTATGGGGACGAAGTAGCCCGCCACGACGTCGGCGAGCCTCTGGATGGGCGCCCTGCTGAGCTGGGCCTCCTCCACCATGTGGACTATCTGCTGGAGGGTGGTGTTCATCCCTATCTTGGTGACCGCCATCTTGAGGGCCCCCTCCTTGTTCACCGTGCCCCCGATGACGTGGTCCCCCACCGCCTTGGGCACCGGTATGCTCTCGCCCGTGATCATACTCTCGTCGACGGAGGAGGCGCCCTCGATCACCTCGCCGTCGAGGGGTATCTTCTCCCCGGGGCGGACGATGAGGACATCGAAGGGCATCACCTCCTCGACGGGTACCTCCTCCTCGGAGCCGTCCTCCCTGAGCAGCCGGGCGACGGGGGGCTGGAGGTCGAGCAGCCTTCGCACGGCCTCGGACGCCCTCCCCCGGGCTATCTCCTCCAGGAGCTTCCCGACGAGGATGAGGGCGAGGATCATGGCCGCGGCATCGAAGTAGACCTCGTGGCTCGGAGCCAGCTGAGGGAAGAAGACGACGAAGGCGCTGTAGAAGTAGGCAGTAGAGGAGCCGATGACGATGAGGGTGTCCATGTTCGCCGTCCTCGCCTTCGCCGCCCCCCAGGCGCCCCTGTAGTACCTCCAGCCCGCGATGAACTGGACGGGCGTCGCCAGCAGGAGCGCCCACCACATCTTAGGGAGAAGGGGGAGGGGGCCCTCGTAGAACATGAGGGCCATGAGGACGGCCCCCAGGGAGAGGCTGAAGTAGACGAGCCTCTTCAGGTTGCGGCGCTCCACCTCGGGCTGGACGAAGGTGAGCATGCAGGCCTCGCTGCAGAAGTAGTAGGTCCTCCCGTCGACCTCCGCCGTGAAGGCGGGGTGCTCCTCGTCGACGAACATTCCGCAGACAGGGTCCCTCGCCATAAAATCACTGAAAATGGCTGAAACTTGGCAATTAATAAGGGTTCATCGGGCCTGTCAGGCGTTCGCAGCTTATTACTGCATCGCATCAGTGGTGGGCTGGGCTCACCCCTCTCTCAGCCATTCAGCGAGCTCGATCCTGTTGGTGTTGTACTCCTTCTCCGCCGTGACCACGCCCCTCTGGAGGAGCTTCACCATCGTCCTGTGGGTCTTCACCCTGGAGAAGCCGAGCTCGTAGGTTATGTCCTTCTGCAGCATCGAGCCCCCCGCCCTCACCAGGGCCTCGACCACCATCCTCTCGTCGGGCTCCAGGAGTCTCATCGCGACTTCCAGGGCGCCGCCTGAGCCTCTCTGGGTCTCTGCTGGCTCCTCCCTCTCCAGCCTCTCAATCTCCGTGTGGATGTCCTCGGTAGCCCTCACCATCTCCAGCCTGGGGAAGGAGATGAAGGCCAGGACGGCCACCGCCAGGATGGCGATGAGGCCGAGGAACCAGGGGTAGGCCGTCGACCAGTCCATGTGGGGTCCCATGGGCCCCCGCTGGCTCACGGCCTCGAGTAGTCTCAGCATGGCTCACTGGATGTAGCCCACGGGGGCTAATATTGGTTGTTTCAGTTCATGTAACGCCCGTTACGAGAACCATCTATATCCGGCGGCCCCCATAGCCTCCCGAGGTGAAGAAGACTGAACAGGAAAGCGTTGATCGCGGTCGCGGTGTTCGCCCTGATGATCGGGGCCGCCGCCTACGCCATACCAGCCCTCGCGCAGCCCTTCTGGGCCGACGAGGACAGCGTGCCTCCCAGCCTGGAGGGCGAGGAGGGGGAGTGCCCCTACGCCCACCAGCACAGGTACGAGAACTGTGAGGACTGCCTGTACGGCGGCGAGCCCGGCGAGGGGCGCCGCTGGGGCGGCGGTGAGGGCTCCCGGGGCTACGGCTGCGGCGGGTCCAACGGGCGCGGAGGCGGCTCCATGGGGCCGAGGAACGGCTCCGGCAACCGCTGGGGAAGCGGCTGATAGCGGCCACCCCTGACTAGTCCCCTTTTTCTAGTTTTATGGAGTTCAGGTCTCAGTCGACCGGGAACCAGTCCGAGGAGACTGCCCTGGCCTCTTGAACGAGGGCCCTGTCGTAGGATCCGAATTCATCCTTTCCCTTCTGGAGGTACCCGACCTTCTCGGGGTCTACCCTTATGAGGCCGCAGAGGATGGCGTCTAGGGTGACCAGGTCGAGGCCCGAGGCGACGACTCCTAGGTCCAGGACGACGTCGTAGTTGCCCCATGGGGTCTTCACCTCGCCCTCCGTGTTGCTGACGGTGAGGGTGTTGATGGCCTCGCAGATCCCGTGGAGCTGGAAGAAGGAGGCGTAGACCTTTGCGATGTCGACGATGCTGGCTGAGAGCCTGCTGTCCCTGGGGCCGTGCCACCAGGGCCGGAGGGGGTCGGGGACGAGGCCGAAGAGGTTCTTCAGCGTGAGGCTGGGGTAGGTGCCCCCAATGCCCTTCACCTTCCCCAGGCTGATGAGGGGCGAGCCCTTTAGGTCGTGAAGCTTCCTGGGGAGGAAGCCGTAGAGCTTCTCCGTGAAGGCCGGCCTGAACCGTCGCTCCACGATCTCCTTGACGGTGTCCGGGTCAACGTTCCTCGTGGCCCAGGTCTCCTCGGTGACATTGACGTACTCGGCGCCCAGCTCGTCGAAGAGGTCCCTAAAGCCGTACTCCTCGAGGAACCAGTCGTCCTGCCTCCTGATCTCCTGCCAGCGTCCCCCCTCCCTCACCCAGCCCCAGTCGGGGTGCCTCATGATCCACCTCCAGTTCACCTTCTCGCCGTCGACTCTGACGGCCATGCTGCCGTCGTGCCTCTCCAGGGTGTAGCCCTCGATGACGACAGCCTGGGAGTCCAGGGCCTCCAGCAGGGTCCTGAGGGTCTCGGCGTCGGTGAAGTTGCCTGGGTGGAGGCTGTACCAGTTGGGCTTCACAATGACCGTGTCGGCCTCGAGGCAGGAGTCGGGGAGGAAGGCCCTCATATCTGCAGGCTCTTTGACCCTGCCGAGCATGACTTCCCCGAAGCGCCTCATCGGAACCGAGTTAACAGGGTTCTGAGCCCGATTAAATTCCATCGATCACCCTTTGGATCCGGCTTGGTCCGTCCCCTTTATTAGCTCCTTTTGAACCTAATCTTGAACTGAGCCGAGTTGGAGAGGCTGAACTCCTTCCTGGAGGTGGTCGCCCTGGAGGGCAACATCAGGGTCCTCGCGCTGCAGACCCTCGTCTCCCAGGTGGGGTTCGGCATGTTCTACGTCGTCTGGCAGCCCTTCATCCTCTCGACGGGGGCGAGCGTAGCCGACCTCGGGGTGATCCAGAGCGTCATCAACCTGGTGACGGCGGGAGGCCTCATCCTCTGGGGTGTCCTCTCGGACAGGCTGGGGAGGAAGCCCGTCATCCTGGCCTCCAACGCCTGCAGGGTCCTCGCCATGGTGGCGCTAATAGCCTCCGGGAGCTACGCCTTCCTCCTCGTCTTCGCCTTCTTCGTCGGCCTCTCCTGCATCTTCATGCAGGGCAACCCGGCGAGGAACGCCCTGACCTCCGAGTCCGTGGGGGCCGAGAGGAGGGCCACGGCCTTCAGCGTCGTGATGTCCGTATCCCAGATAACCAGCACGGCGGTTGCCTCGGCGGGGGGCTACATCGCCGTGACGGCGGGCTACTACCCCATCCTCTACCTGGCGCTGGCGGGGGACCTGATCGGGATGGCCCTCATGGCCGCCTTCCTCAGGGAGACGCTGAGTGGGGATCGATCCGGGGCTCCTTCGAGCGGAGGGTTGCTCGGCAGGGTGAAGGGCCACCTCCTGCCTGAGAGGGGGTCTCTGATCCTCTACCTGATCATGGTGGTGATAGGCTTCGGCTACGGGACAGGCTTCTCAATCTTCTACGGGATGCTGGTGGACGGCTTCGGATACACGGAGCTCCAGCTGGGGGTGATGTCAACGGTCTTCAACCTGGTGGCTGGGCTCACGGGGATTCCCCTGGGGAAGCTCTCAGACAGGTGGGGGAGGAGGCCGATGCTGATGGTGGGGTGGCTCATGGGGATGGTCTCCGTCGGGGGATTCATCATCAGCAGGAGGTTCGAGCTCTTCCTCCTCTTCTACGCGGTCAGCGCCCTGGACATGAACTTCTACCTCTCCGCCTGGATGCCCCTGGTCTCAGAGAGGGCGCCCCCGGAGAGCCTTTCCACGATAATCGGCAAGCTGGACTCCTACGGGAGGATCGCCAGGATACCCGCGCCCTGGCTCGGGGCGCAGCTCTACACGCTCTACGGGTTCAGGGCGCCTCTCGTGGTGCACCTGGCCTGCATCGTCGTTTACGGGGTCCTGATTTACTCTATAAAGGAGAGCTAATTCTAGATTTTTAACTAACCTCGAATAACAAATATTGAAAAAAATTGCTGTTATTTTATCGTTATATGTACTTTGCGCTCTAATCAAGCCTCTTCTTCCCAGGAAGCCTTTCTCGAAATATACTCTTCGCGAGAGTATCGAACCCTGGCCGGATTCCCGAACACAACCACGTCAGGGGGCACATCCCTCGTCACGACCGAGCCCATGCCGACAATGGAGCGAGCCCCCACCCTGACGCCTGCCCTCAGGACGGACCCCGCGCAGATGACAGCGCCGTCCTCGACGTGCACTCCTGTCATCTTGGGAGACATCGGGTAGGGGTCGTTCGTGAAGATCACTCCTGGGCCGATGAAGACGCCGTCCCCAATCACTGTTAGAGGCGGTATGTAGGCAGACCCCTCGATCTTGCAGTTCCTACCTATCTTGACATTATAGTCGATGTGAACCAGGGAACCGATCTTGGTCCCGTCCCCGATGACGGTACCATCCCCTACGTAGGTAAAATGCTAAATCCTGACGTCTCTGCCAATCTTTGCATTCTTCCCGATATGATGAACGACCTTGGACATACAGTGAACTAAGAACATTACACTATTTTAGAAATTTACTGGCATACGCGCGCGTGGATTCATCGAAGCCATGCCCACGAGCAATGAGGGTCTCACCGCTTGAACTTGAGTGTGGATAGTATTTGCCTCTCGACCTCGTCCTCGGGCCCGTTGGCGTCCACGATGGTCCAACCCGCCACCCCAGCCAGGGCCCGGGCCCTTCCCCCTATCTTCCGCAGCTGCTCCAGGGACTCGAACATCTCCCTGCTCTCCCGCCCCTCCCTGATCCTCCTGTGGGCCTCCTCCGGCTCTACGTCCAGGAAGAAGTAGTGCCTCGGCCTGGGCAGGACAGCGTAGAAGAAGAGGTAGGAGATCCTGTCCAGGGGCCTCGGCAGGTAGGCCGTGCCCATCAGGTATCGGACGAAGACGACCTGGTCGCTCCTCCGCCAGGGGCAGAGCACGACGGAGCGTAGGACGTCGACTATGTAGAGGAGCGCCGAGGCGACGTGGGCGCCCCTCCCCTCCGAGAGAAGGAACCTCCTAGCCCCCCTCCCAGCCCAGCCGTCCCTAGAGGGGTGGAACCTCAGGTGGACCGTCTCCCCCCTCCGCCTCAGGGCCGCGGCGAGCCTCTCAGCCTGGGTACTCTTCCCCGAGGCGTCCAGCCCGTCGAGGACGATGAACACCCTCACCAGCCCCCCAGGGCGAGGAAGGTGAGGGCGCCCAGCAGGGGCACCGCGATGTTGTCGAGGCCGGCGGGGGAGAGGGCCTCCGCCAAGGTCACAACCACAGCCACGGCCAGCACGGCCCCGGCCTTCTCCAGGGCGCCGAAGGGGTAGAGGAGGGACATGAAGGCTACGCAGGCCATCAGGCTCAGGAAGCTGGCTGCGAACATCGCGGCGGAGCCCTCCAGGCTCTTCTCGTTCACCAGCCTGTACCTCCTCCTGCCGCGGCTCTCCCCCACGAGGGCGGCCGCGCTGTCCCCGTAGGCCATGGGGAGGATGCCTGCCGCGATTATCCAGGGCCTGGAGGCGAAGAGGAGGGCGAGGACCGTGTAGCTGACGGCGTAGAGGACGAGGCCCATGTGGTGGCCCTCCTCAGTCAGGTGGGCTAGGCCCTCCATCCTCTCCCGGAGCCCGCGGAAGGGGGAGTAGGGCGTCGCCAGGAAGGTGACGGGGATGAAGGGCGCGGCCACGAGGAGGGGGAATATCGGCTCCCTGAAGAAGGGGATTATGAAGGGGAAGTTGCCGATCATCGCGTGAAGGAACTTGCGCGAGGCCCTCTGGGAGAGGTGGAGCAGCGAGCCAAGCCTCCCCGAGACAAGGATGACGCCGACTATGTAGCCGTAGCACAGCAGCGTCAACAGCCAGTCTCCGAGGCCGCCCAGAGCCCCCATCACCCCGAGGAGTCAGGGATAATTCGACCGACAAAATGAAAAGGATTTCCGATCCTCGGCCCCGCGCCGGCGTCCAACTTTTATTCTATGCCCCCGGATAGATGTCTAAGGGAGGCCGTTCTGCATGTCATCCAGTTCAGAGGACCTCAGGGATTGGATTGAGGAGACAGTCAAGCGGTTCGTCGAGGAGTCCCCCGAGAACAGCCTCAGGAACGAGGCGGGCGAGAAGGCCTGGGCGACGCCCATCGTCGGCTTCTCCAGTGGCGCCGACCCCCTCTACTCCTTCTTCAAGGAGGACATAGGCTCCTTCTTCATGACCCCCGCCGAGTGGTACAGGGCCGCCTTCGGCGAGGAGGTGGAGCCCCGGGAGCTCACGGTCATCAGCTGGATACTCCCCCAGACCGAGGCCACCAAGACCGAGCACAGGGAGGCCGTAGGCTACCCAACAGAGCGCTGGGCCAGGGCCCGCATCTACGGAGAGGAGTTCAACGAGAGGCTGAGGGCCCACATGGTGGGGGCCCTCCACGGCGCCGGCTACAGGGCCATTGCCCCCATGGTCTCCTCCCACTGGAAACGGGAGACCTCCGAGAACTACGGCTACGCCTCCAACTGGTCGGAGAGGCACGCCGCCTACGCCTCGGGCCTCGGCACCTTCGGCCTCTGCGACGGCCTCATCACCCCCGTCGGGAAGGCGATGCGCGCGGGCTCCGTCATCGCCAGGCTCAACGTGGAGCCGACGAAGAGGCCCTACAAGGACCACCACGCCTACTGCCCCTTCTACACCAGGGGCACCTGCGGCGACTGTATAGAGCGCTGCCCGGCCGGAGCCCTCTCCAAGGACGGCCACGACAAGGAGAAGTGCAAGGCCTACCTGGACGAGATGAGGGAGTACGTCCCGGCCAACTACGGCTTCCCCGGCTACGGCTGCGGCCTCTGCCAGACCGGCGTCCCCTGCGAGTCCGGCATCCCCCCGGAGATACTCGAGCCCGTGGAGAAGGAGAAGAAGAGTCGCTTCAAGTTCTGGTAGAGCAGCCCGCCGTCCTATGCGCCGCCCGAGACCTCATCCAGCACTAAGTCTATCAGCTCATTCAGGTCCATGAAGGGTCCCTCGTGGTACACGTCGGGCAGGGTCCTCGCCTCCTCGTTGGCGCGCCCGGCGCAGTCGAGGCTCATGGAGGAGGTCATCGTGACCACTAACTTGCTGTTGGGGAGGGCGAAGTAGATGGGCCAGACGAAGAAGCCGTCGCCCCCGCTGGCGGTCCCGTAGATCTTGGCGAAGCCCGCCTGCTTGCAGAAGTTGGTGAAGCCCTCGGCGGCCGAGTAGACCATGAAATCAGTCAGCAGCATGATCTCGCCGTCGAAGTCCACCTCGCCGGATGGAGCGTAGGTCTGCGAGAAGTTGTAGATCTCGTAGTCGTCCCCGAGGGCCTCCGGCGGCAGCTGCTCGAAGACGTCCTTCGGGACCGGCGTCCTCTCTTCCAACCAGCCTTCGTGGAACCAGCGCACGTACTCCCCAGTCTTGTAGGCGAGGTAGTACTCATGCAGCGTCTCCTCCCGGATCAGGGGCCTGACGATGGCGTCCACCCAGGGCTGGAAGGCGCCCCCCGTGTTCCCGCGGATGTCGATGATGAGGTAGTCGTAGTCCTCGACTTCTACCAGGAAATCTCGTATCTCGCCAAGGTGGAGCTCCAGAGCCGAGGGCTGGAAGGTGCCGACGTACATGTACGCGGCCCCCGCTTCCTCGAACCTCTCGAACACCACGTCCGACCTGGGGTAGAGGGGGGAGAAGCCCGTGGAGCCAGAGGACTCGTGGAGAGTCAAGTTCTCCTTTCGTCCCAAGGAGTCGACGACCGTGAAGACGGCGTCGCCGCCGAAGTGGTGCGGCGCTATCCTCCAAAGGTAGGCCTTCTCTCGGACGAAGTCCCAGTCGAGGTAGTCGCTGTCATAGCAGGACCTCACCGCCTCGTCTATGGGCACCCCGTTGACAGCGGTGACCCTGGCGCCCATGCTCGTGAGAGGCCACCCGTAGTAGTCGGTCAAGATATAGCCCCCTCTGTCGTACACTATCCGCACCTCAAACCTCTTGAGGTACCACTCCTCGTACACGCTGGCGTACGCCTCGCGCCAGTACTCGGCGGCCTCGGCCACCTCGTCGCAGAAGACGGCGTCCATGGGGTGAGAGCTCTCGAATCGGGCTCTGTACTCGATGACGGTGTCGGGGTCCAGGACCCTGGTGTGCCTGTTCTGGAGGGCCGTCACGGCCTCCATCACCACACGCAGGAATCCCTCGTTGTCACGTGCGGCCCTG